>Ga0302324_100013932_pt1 | contig 16258 bp, 16 predicted proteins | sample Palsa_T0_1_FD_201949 | JGI IMG/M metagenome (GOLD analysis project Ga0302324, IMG submission 201949) | Peat permafrost microbial communities from Stordalen Mire near Abisko, Sweden - Palsa_T0_1 | ecosystem: Environmental > Terrestrial > Soil > Palsa > Peat permafrost | place: Sweden: Abisko...
GGATGCGGCCACGCTGGAGAGCTTTCTGAAGAACCAGGTGCAGGAGTCGACACAGATTGCGCGCGAGCGCAACACGGAGACCCGCGCCGCGCTCATCCAGCTCGCGCCTCGCACCTTCCCTCCCCTGTTGCGCCAGCGCCTGGCTTCGGCGGTGACCACCCTCGGCGCGATGCGCCTGGACGCTCCGGCCGACGAGGGACATACCCTGGACGAGCTGGGCACGCGGCTCGAGCAGCTCGTCCAGCACGAGGACGAGACGGAGCACCTGGCGGCCGAGGGCTACCAGCGACTCTCCGCCGCTTCCCCCGACGCCGCGGCGGCCATGGATGCGCTCGCCGCGCACCAGGAGACACTGGGCCGGGAGGTGCGCGCCTTGCGCGCCGCCGTCGAGGCGCGCATTGCCACCCGGGTGGAGCTGGCCGCGCGGCGCGAGCGCAGCCGCGGGCTTCTGGTCATTGCCTTGACGGTGCTCAGCGTCGGCGTGGGGCTGCTGGCCACCGCGCTCTCGGCACGTTCGCTGGCCCCGGTGCGCACCCTCATCGCCGGGGTGGGGAGGGTCCGCCGAGGCGACTATGCCGCCCAGCTGCCGGTGCGTGGGGATGACGAGATTGCCCAGCTGGCGCGGGAATTCAACGCCATGGCCCGCGAGCTCGCCGAACGGCAAAGACAGCTGGAGGAGAAGCAGCGGGCGCTGCTGCTCGCCGAGCGCCTGGCGGCGGTGGGGCGCATCTCCGCGCAGGTGGCCCACGAGGTCAGAAACCCCCTGTCCTCCATTGGCCTCAACACCGAGCTCCTCGAGGAGGCGGTGAAGAAGGCTCAGTTTCCTGCCGGTGGGGACGAGCGCGAGGCCCTGCAGCTTCTGGCCGCCATCGCCGGCGAGGTCGACCGCCTCACCGAGGTGACGGACCAGTACCTTCGCCTGGCGCGCCTTCCCCCGCCCTCGCTCGAGCCCGAGGACGTCAACCAGCTTCTCACCCGGGTGCTGGACTTCTCCAGTCAGGAGCTGGAGCGGGCAAAGGTGCGGGTGGAGCGGCACCTCGACCCGGGCCAGCCCCGCGCCCTGGCCGACGAGGGACAGCTTCGCCAGGTCTTCCTCAACCTGCTGCGAAACAGCCGCGAGGCGATGCCCACGGGCGGCACGCTGCGGGTCGGCTCGCGCACCGAGGGCGAGTCGGTGGAAGTCACCATCGCCGACAGCGGTGTGGGCATCCCCCAAGACGTGCAGGGCCGTCTCTTCGAGCCCTTCTTCTCCACCAAGTCCGGAGGCACCGGCCTCGGCCTGGCCCTGGCGCGACAGATTCTCGAAGCCCACGGCGGCTCCATTGCCTGCACTTCCTCCCTCGCGGAGGGCACCACTTTCGTCCTGCGCGTCCGCCGGGCGTGAGACTTCTGCCAGGGCCTCGCCCCGCCCTGCTGTTACACTGCCGCCCCTGAAGGAGCCGCGCTCCTTTGCCATGGACAGCTTCGTGCGCCGCCTCGTGGAGCGCCTGGTCGCCGAAGGGCGGCCGCTCTCGCGCAACCGCCACTTCCACACCTTCGACACGCCCGAGGGCCGCTTAGCGCTGCGCACGGCGCGCCGGCTCCGGGCTCTCCAACGCGACGTCACCCGGTGCCGGGCCGAGGGGGGCAGCCTCGAGCTCCACGCCCACCCCGGGCACGGGCGGGCCCGGGCACTGGAGCTGTGCCTTGCCCACCGGGTGGGCACGCACCGGGCCTTCCTCTCGGAGGAGGAGCTCGACCTCTTGCGCGGACTGCCGGGAGTCTCCGAGGCGCTGGGCGCAGCGTCGAGCGCCCGGCGCGCGAGCTAGGGCACAGCGGGCGCTTCGGCCCAGGCGCTGGTGCGGCCCTGGGGCGCCGCCAGCAGCGCCCGCAGCGCGGCCTCGACGCCGGTGGGGGCAGCGACGGCTCCGAGCGGCGCGGCAGCCAGCAACGGGGGGACGTCCGAGAGCGCGCACACCACCCGCAGGCGCCGCTGGTAGGCGAGGGACGCGGCCAGGGCCAGCGTCTCCTCCTCCCCGTCGAGCACCAGCACCCCGACGGCACAGGCACTGAAGGGCCGCCAGAGAGGACGCGCGGCCTCGCCAGGCGGCAGGATGCAGAAGTCCAAGCGAAGACTCTCTCCCAGCTCCAGCCGGGCGACGGTGCCGAAGCCGCTTTGCAGCGCCGCCGCCTCGTCCGAGCCCGCGCCGAGGTTGGGAAGCTGGCCCAGGTAACGGCGCGTCCGCTCGCCGCTCTCGCTGCACACCAGCACCTTGGCCACCGTCAGGCGCGATGTTGGCCGGCCCCGCAGCATTTGCGCTCTGAGCGCATGCACCTCGGCGGCACCGAGCAGCGGTCCGGCCTCGGCCGGCACGTCGGACTCGGTGACGCGCAGCAGTCCCCGCCGCAGCAGCTGCACCACCACTTCCAGCACCAACACGTCGGGCGAGGGCTGCCGGTCGAGGAGCTCGGCCAGGGTGTGCGGCTCGGCCAGCATCTCGAGCAGCGCCTGCGTCAAGGCATCGCCCTGCGTCCTGGCGCCGGACACCCGCACCAGAGGCGCCTTGAGGGGAGGCAAGAGCGGCTCGAGCCTCCGCACCTCGTCGGCCTGGCGCATTCCTTCGAAGAGGGCGTCGTCCATGCCGCGGCTGATGCGGGTGACGCTGGGCGGCGGCCCGGGGACGAAGGCGAAATTCCCGTCCGTCCAGGTGAGAAGCCGGAAGAGGGCCTTCTCGCCCAGCACCGTGCCCAGGGAAGCATCCACCGGACGTCCCTCGGCCACCACCACCGCTCCCTGCTCGCTGGCGCGGCTCACCTCCAGCCGGCCGCTGCGGCGATTCAGCTTGAGCATCTGCAGTAAGTCTGGAAGCGGGAGCTGCGCGAAGGAGCCCTCCAACTCCTGGGACTCGGTGAGCTGCGCCCCGTCGGCCCGGCTGAGAATCTCCTCGATGCGGGAGAGGACCTCGCCCAGCTCGAAGGGTTTCTGAAAGACGTCCTGGACCGCGCCCGCCTTGGGCGGGCTGACGCCCGTCACCACCACCGGAATTCCCTCCGTGCGCGGGTTGCTCTCGAGAATTTGCGCGAAGAGCGAGGGCTCGATGAGGGTGCAGGCCTCGTCAAACAACACGACGTCCGGATGGCGGAGCACCGCCAGCTCCAGGGCACGCGAGCCGTCGGCCGCGTAGTGCACCTGGTAGCCCCTCTGGCGCAGGGCCTTGCTCAGCGTGCGCACGGCATCGAGGTCCGGGTCGGCGATGAGGACTTTGCGGACGGCTGTCATCGGGGCGGGTGTGCCAAGAGAAACGAGGGGGCGGCGTTAGTAGGCTTGCAAGTCGTAGGTGCTCTGCAGCTTGGCGACGAGGCCGTCCACCACGGCGACGTCGGAGGTGTGAAAGCCCCAGGTGGCGCCCTTCCCGCGACGCTGAAGCAGCGCGTAGGCGCCAGCCTCGCCGAGCCAGAGGAGAAATTCATGGCGGCCGAGCCGCTCGTCGCCGGCGACGAAGACGGGCGTGAGGCCCTGGTGCGTCTGGAAGTCCCCCCGCCGCCCGAGCAGGTACACCCGGGCGGACAGGCCGGGCGGTGGGCGCTCCAGGCCCCGGGCAATGGCCAAGTCCGAGCGCACCTCGCCCGAGCCGACGTACACCAGCCCCCGCGTCCCGGGATCCCGCTGCACTTCGCGGGCGACCTCGGCCTGGAGCGCCTCGAAGAGGCCGTCGGCAACTTTTCCCCGACGCGAGGGCTCCCCATCTCCGTCCCCGGGAAGCCGCGGCGACTGGGCATTGCCCAGGAGCAGCTCGACCGTCTCCCAGAAGTCCAAGCCCTCCAGCATGAGGCGCCTGTGCAGCGAGGCGCGTCGCTCGTCCATCTGCCGGCGGCACCGCTGCACCAGCTCGTCGAAGTCCTCCCCGTCCCGTGGGAAGGTGCTCGCGCCACAGACGACGGAAAGCGGCAGCCCGGCCTCGATGGCCTGGACTTCCGGCGCCTCGCGGACCGCCTGCAGGGCCCGGCGGGTGAAGACGACGGCTCCGAAGGCGTCCGTCTCCGGCAGCAACAGATAGAATTCCTGGTCCGAGACCCTGGCCAGCACATCCGAGTCTCGCAGCACGGTGGACAGTACGCGGATGACGGCCCGGGTGGCGGAGCGCGCTTCCTCCGGGCCGAAGCGGCTCCGGAGCGAGCCCAGGTTGTCCAGGGAGAAGAGCAGCAGCGAGAAGCCCCGTCCGTAGCGCCGCGCCTTGTCCATCTCCTTGCTGGCGTAGTCCGTGAAGTACGCCAGGTTGTAGGCCGAGGTGTCCGGGTCCCTGAGCCCGAGCCGCTGAAGCGCGAGAAAACGCCTCGCATTCTGCAGCGCGAGCGCGGCCGTCGTCCCGAGCAGCTCTGCGGAGGCCCGCGCCTCTTCGGGGAAGGAGCCTCCGAGCGGGTCGCCGAGCAGGCACAGCCCGAGCACCTCGCCCGGGACGCTGAGCGGGACGTACAGCACCGGGCCTTCGGGCTCCAGCGCCTCCCAGGCCACCCCGGCCCGGAGGCGCGCTTCGGTTTCCGGTTGAAGGACGTCCGGCGCGGGCGGGCGGCCGGCCAGCCCGCGCCACACCCTCAGCTGCAGGGGCGCCCGCCCCACCTGCGTCCAGAGGGCACCCGAGCGCGCATCGGAGGCGGCGAGCAGCTCACCGAGGACACGCTCCTGCACCCACTCCAGCTCCGGCTGGTGGAAGAGGGAGCGGGCGCGCTCGTGCAGCACCAGCTGCATGCGGAGCCATGCCAGCTCCTCGGAGTCGCCGCGACTCACAAGAATGGCGCCTCCGGTACCTCCAGGAAGAACGCCGGCACCTCGGCCGAGAAGACGAAGGTGGCTGGACCCCGCAGCGTCACCGCGGAGAAGTCCTCGGAGACAGACACCATGAGGCCCCCCCCGGGCAGCGCCAGGCGGTGGTAGCGGTCCGGCGCCACCCAGCCTGCCAGCGTGGCAGCCACCAGCGCAGCGCAAGCCCCGGTTCCACAGGCCTCGGTGAGCCCCACACCCCGCTCCCACACCACCACCCGGAGGCCGTCCTTGTCGCGGGCGAGGAATTCCACGTTGGTGCGCTCGGCGAAGCCCCGGGACACCTCCAGCTGCGGCCCCCAGACGGAGGCCTGCTCCAGCGGCGCGTCGAGGAGGACGAGGTGAGGGTTGCCCATGCTCACCGCCGTCCCGTGAAAGGGCGTTCCTGGCACCGGAGCGCCCACCATCGGGGTGCCGGTGGCACCGGACGGCAGCTGCGAGGTGACGAGGCGCGCCGGGCCCATGTCCACCTCCACCGCTTCCACCTTCGCCCCCTGCCAGAGCGCGCGGGCGGTGAGCACCCCGGCTTCCGTCTCCACCGAGAGGGCGGCCGGACGTCCGCCCTTCTCCTGCAGGACGTGCTTGGCCACGCAGCGCAGGCCATTGCCGCACATCTCCGGCGCCGAGCCGTCGGCATTGTGGATGCTCAGCCGGAGGTCCGCGGTACGCGAGGGAAGCAGCACCAGCACGCCATCGGCACCCACCCCGCGGCGGCGGTCGCACAGCGCGCGGGTCACCGCGGCGCCTATGTCACCTCCGCCCGCACGCCGGTCCAGCAAGACGAAGTCATTGCCCAGCCCGTGGTACTTGTGCAGTCGCTCGCTCACCGCTTCTTCGTCACCGGAGGTTCGGGCTGCGGGCTGGACGCTGGCTCCTTCAGGAAGCCGGAGCGGCGGGTGCCCTCGCGCGCAGCGGAGATTTCCGCCTGTGCCCGCTCGTAAATGCTTTTCAACTCCTCGGCACTCGGTCGCCCGGAAGCGCGCCGCAGTGCACTGAGTTCCGTCTCCTGCGCGGTGGCCCGTCGCTGCACCATGTCCAGACGGGACTGGGCCTCGGTGACGCGCGCCTGCAACTCGACCTCGCGGGCCTGTGCCTCAGCCGCGCTCTCCTGGAAGGCGGCCAGCTGCAGCCGGAGCTCCTCCAGGGTGGCCTGTTGCGCCTGGCTGGACTGGGCCAGCGCAGCGAGCTCATCGGCGCGCCGGGCGATGTCCACCGACTGGCGCTGCGCCGCTGCCGCCTCCTCCTCGGCAGAGGAACGCCCCCGGCGCTCGGCCTCGAGCTCCTCGGCGAGCATCTCGACGCGCGCGGCCAGCTCGGCGCGCTCGCCCACCAGCACCGAGAGCTGCCCCTCGGCATCGGCCAGCTGCCTCTCGAAGGCCTGGGCGGACCCCGTCTGGGCCGCGGCCTCCGAGGCGCTGCTGTCCGCCTGGGCCCGGAGCGCCTCCAGCTCCGCCTGAAGGCTTTCCTCCCGGGCCGAGGAGGCCTCCAGCTGCTGTTCCAGGGACTCCTTTTCGAAGATGGCAGTGCTGACCGCGTCCCGCACGCGCTCCAACTCCTCGACGTTCCGGCCCGCCGCGGCCCGCACTTCGGCCGTGCTGGCCTCCGTCGCTGCGGCAGCCTCGGCCAGAGAGCGCGTCTTTCCGCGCTCCGACTCCAAGTCCCGCTGCAGCGTGTCGCGCAACGCCCGCGCCACGCGCAGCTGTCCTTGTGCCTGCTCGAGTTGCTCGCGGAGCGTGCCGGTGGCAGCCGTGGCGGCCTCGGCCCGGACGACGGCGTGCTGCGCCTCGGCGTCCCGGTGGGCCTGCTCGCTCGTCTCGGCCCGCTGGAGAAGCTGGGCCAACTCCGCCTCCAGCGCCTCGCGACCAGAGAGCGCAGCGGCCAGCTGTTGGCGGGCCTCCGCCAGCCCGGCGGTGGCCGAGCCGACGGTGGCGCGTGCTTCGGCCCCGGAGGCGCGGGCCAGCGCCACCTCCGCGCGCAGCGACTCCTCGGCTGCCGAGGCCTGCGCTGAAGCAGCGATGGCCTCCGCCGCCGCGGTGCGGGCGGCGTGCAACTCGCCTCGTAGGGACTCCACCTCGGCCAGCGCCTGCGTCCGCGCTTCTTCGCGCAGGTTCGCGCCCTCCTCTTGTAGGGCGGAGGCCTGCTCCTCGACGCGTTGCCTGGCGCCCTCCACCTCGGCCAGCCGCAGGCGAAAGGCGGCCGCCTGGGCTTCGGCGGCCTCCACCCGGACAGACGCTTCGGCGCTGGAGCGACGCAGGCCCTCCAGCTCCTCGGTAAACGGAGCCAGGATGGCCTGGCGGGCCTCGGCCAGCTCGGACTCGAGCCGGTCGGCGAGTCCACGGGCCTGCTTCTCCTGGGCCTCGGCCACGGCCGCCCGCGCCGAAAGGCGCTCCAGGCTGTCGCGCAGCGCGGCCAGCTCGGTGTGCTCGGCGCTCTCGGCGAGAAGGGCCGCCGGCGTTTCCTGAGCCTTCTGCTGCATGGCCCTCAGCCGCGCAGCGTCGGACTCGGCGGCGCGCTCCGCCCGCGCTCGCTCGGCCTCCATCCACACCACGCGCTGCTCCAGCGCCTCGGCCCGGGCCCGTTCGGTGGCCGCCGTCCCCTGCAGTGACTCGATGGCGGCCAGCGCGGTGCTGTGCTGCTCGGCCAGCCGGAGCTCACGTTCCCGGGCCTGCGCCAGCCGCTCCTCCACCGTTGGCCGCTCGAGCGCTCCCTGGGCCGGGGCAAAGGCCACATCGGCCGCCCGCATCTGCACCAGCTCCTCCCGCACGCCCCGGAGCTCCTCATAGGCGGCGGTGAGCTTGCTGCGGGCGTCGTCCAGGAGCCGCGTCACCTCGTCGCGCCGAGCGCGCTCGAGCCTGACGGACTCCTGTGCCGCCAGCACCTGGGCCATGCCCTGGCGCTCGTCCAGGTGGACGGCCTCCAGCTCTGCCCGCTTCACACCCAGGAGGCGCTCGGCCTCGCTGGCACGCTCGAGCGCGCCGCGGGCCTCGGCTTCGAGCCGGCGCACCCGGGCGGCGAGCTCGTCCTGGGCCAACGGCTGCAGGGGGTGACGCTCGCGGGACTCTGTCTGCGCCTGCCAGCGCCGCGCCTCCTCCTCCGCTCGTTCCTGGCGCTCGCGCGTCTGGGCCAGCTCCCCCTTCAAAGCGTCGCTGTCCCGGCGCGCGCTCTCCAGGGACTCCTTGAGACGGCGGCTCCGCTCCTCCCATTCGCGGGCGCGCGTGGACACCTCGTCCAGACGGTTGCCAGTGAAGGCCAGCGGGGCCGGCGGCAGCTGCACCCAGGTGGGGTCCACCGGGCGGTGCGCGTCCTGGCTGGCCAGCACCACGAAGTAGGCAGCCTCGCCAGAGCCGGCGAGCGAGCCGTCGACTTGAAGGCCCTCGCTCTTCTCGAAGGCCAGCTGGTAACCGAGGAGCGGGCTCTGGGTGGCCACCTCCACGGAACGGAAGTGCGCCGAGAGCGCGTCCAGGGCCTGGCCGTACGTCGGGGGCGCGCCCTCGGCGTCCGGCTCCATGAGCTGGGCCAGGGCCAGGCCGCCCGGGTTGCGCAGCCCGCCGAGGAGCGAGCCGGTGGGGGAGACTTGCGCCACCAGCTCCTTGAGCAACTCCGGCGCGCGCACCCAGGGGGCGAGGTCCGCCACCAGCACCAGGTCGAAGCCTCCGGGCGGCAAGTCATCGAAGATTGCGGCGCGGAAACGAAGGTTGGCGCTTCCCAGCCGGTTCTGGGCTTCGGCCACCGCCTGCAAGTCGTCGTCGCAGGCCAGCACCACCCGGGCCCCGCGCTGGAGGAGAAACTCGGCAGACGCCCCGGCGGTGGTGGAGACGGCCCCCACTTCGAGCACCCGGCGACGGATGAAGAGGCTCTCGGCGAAAATGTACCGGGGAAGCAGTTCGCTGACGCCCAGGCGGCGGAACGTGAGGTTCATGGGCGCTTGACAGCGGAGACTATACCCCCAAGGTTCCGGCACCCGCCCCTTCTCTGGCGCTCTGCGACAACGAGGTCACCATGGCTTCCCCCACCCCTTCCACCTTCGGCCAGCGCGCCGGACACGCCTTCCGCCGGCTCCTGGTGACGCTGCTCGTCCTGGCGCTGGCCGGCGTGGTGTGCTGGCTCCTCGCCAAGGACAACGCGCGAACGTTTTCTCTGAAGGTGGAGGGCGGCAAGCTGCTCGTCCAGAAGGGACGGATGCTGCCCTGGGGAAGCGCTCCCTACCGGCCCTCGGACCCGAGCCTGGCCGACGTGTACGCGCCCATCGAGCTCTCCGGTGCCAGCGTGGGCGCGGCGGAGGCGGAGCGCTTCGAGGACAGGGACGAGCTGGACCGGGCGCTGTTTCGCATCCTCGAGCAGACGGCACGGCCGAAGCTGCTCTCGGATGATACCCAGGTGGTGGCCAGCGGGATGGGACTCTTGCATCGGATGGACCGGCTGCAGGGGGCAAGCGAGGAGCAGCGCCGGACGCTGCGCAGCCTCGAGCTCGACGTGGCCTATGACCAGGCGCGCATCCGCTTCGAGGACGCCCGTCGGGCGGTGGCCGAGGGCATCTCCCAGCTTCGCATCGCCGCCGACAGTCCGACGCGCCGTGCCCGGGCGGCCCACGCCATGCTGGTCAGGGTCGAGCCCGCCGCCAGCGCGCTCGAGGAGGTGCTACGGCAGGTGGTGGTGACGCTCGCCGACACGCCTGCTGGCGTCGTGGCTCCCGTGCCATCCCCCTCCGTCGCCTCCCCGGACGCCGGCGTCCCGTAGACGCCAACGACAAGCGCTGCGCCGTCGCCCCGGCGCTCGTTTTCTTACCGGACGACGCCCAGGTAGGGCAGGTTTCTGAAGCGTCCCTCGCGGTCGAGGCCGTAGCCGACGACGAAGACGTCGTCGATGACGAAGCCCCGGTAGGCGATGTCCACGCGCGTCCGCGCGCGCGAAGGCTTTTCCAGGAGCGAGCAGAGGGCGAGGCTTTTCGGACTTCGGGCCTGCAAGAGACTCACCAGGAATGCCGCCGTGAGCCCGGTGTCCACAATGTCTTCCACGAGCAGGACGTCCTTGCCGGCCAGCGGGCGTGCAATGTCCATCCACAGGCGGACCTCCCCGGAGCTCTCGGTGGAACCGGCGTACGAGGAGACGCCGATGAATTCCAGCTCCACCGGGAGGTCGACCGCGCGCACCAGGTCCGCGAAGAAGAGCGCCGCCCCTTTTAGGACACAGACGAGGGTGAGCGTCCGGCCGGCGTAGTCGCGGCTGATGGTGCGCCCCAGCGTCTGCACCCGCGCGCCTAGCGCCCGGGCCGAGATGAGCGGGCGTACCTCCGTCAGAGGGTGGCGCCGCGGCTTCACTCGCCGTCCCCGGCGCGCACTCGGCTGCTGGCCCTTCCGCTTTCGCATGTCCACCCGTCCACCCGGGCGGTGTCCGCCTCGGGGCCTTCCCAGAAAAGGTGCTCGCCACCAACTTCACCAACTTTTCCGGTGCAAGAGGAAAAAACTCGACCCGTCCGGCGCGAGACGGCCCTCGCGCTCCGCGTCGCGGCCCTGTGCCACCTCCTGGGGAAGTGGTGGGACGGTACGCCCCGAGCAGTCGCAGGGGGCCTTTCGCGCACCCACCGCTTTGCGCTAACTCAAACCAACTCCCCATGCCCATGCGCGATTTCAAGGTCTTCGCCGGCAACTCCAACGTCGCCCTCGCCACCCGCATCTGCGAGCACTTGAAGCGCCCGCTGAGCAAGGCCGAAGTGGGACGCTTCTCCGACGGGGAGATTCAGGTGGAGATTGGCGAGAACGTCCGCGGCCAGGACACCTTCATCATCCAGTCCACCTCCCCGCCCGCCAACGACCACCTCATGGAGCTGCTCATCATGGTGGATGCCCTGAAGCGGGCGTCCGCGGCCTCCATCACCGCCGTCATTCCCTACTTCGGCTACGCCCGCCAGGACCGCAAGGTGGTACCGAGGACGCCCATCACCGCGAAGCTGGTGGCCGACTTGCTCGAATCCGCGGGCGCCACCCGCATGGTGTCGATGGACATGCACGCCGCGCAGATTCAGGGTTTCTTTCACATCCCCTCGGACCACCTCTTCGCCTCGCCCGTCTTCCTGGAGGACATCCGTCGGCGCTTCGGCACCAACACCGAGGAACTGGTGCTGGTGTCTCCCGACGCCGGCGGCGTCGAGAGGACGCGTGCCTATTCCAAGCGCCTCAACGCCGGTTTGGCCATCGTCGACAAGCGACGAACGCGTGCCAACGTCTCGGAGGTGATGAACGTCATCGGCGACGTCCGCGGCCGCGACACCATCGTCATCGACGACATGGTGGACACCGCCGGGACGCTCACCCAGGCCGCCGAGGTGTTGAAGAACGGAGGAGCGCGCCGGGTGCTGGCCTACGCCGTGCACCCCGTCCTCTCCGGGCCGGCGGTGACGCGCATCCAGGAGTCGCCGCTGGAGGAGGCCGTCTTCACCGACACCGTGCCGCTCGCCCCGGGCGCCGCCGCCTGCTCGAAAATTCGGCAGCTGAGTACTGCCCGCCTCTTCGCCGAGGCCATCCAGCGCATTTACTCCGGGGACTCGCTCAGCTCGCTCTTCGTCTAGAGAGGCTTGCTTCCATGCCGGGCGCTTCGAAGGTGGTGCTGGTGGTGGAGGATGACCCGGACATCCGCGAGGTGCTCGAGGAGATGCCTGGACGCCGGCGGCCATCGGGTGCTCACGGCCTCCAACGGACGTGAGGCACTCTCGGTGCTCGACCGGGTGGCGAGCCCCTGCCTGGTGCTTCTCGACCTGATGATGCCAGTCATGAGCGGCTTCGCGTTTCTCGAGGAGCTTCACCAGCGCCCGGAGCGGCAGCGGGTGAACGTGCTGCTCATCTCCGCCAACGCCCAGGTGGAACAGGTGCGCGGAAACGGCGTGGTGGGCTTCGTGACGAAGCCCTTTGACTGGACGACGTCCTGGCCGTGGTGGACAGCCACGCACGCTAGAGGCCGGGCTTCGGGCCTCAGGCCTTGAGCAGGGCGCTGGGCAGGGCGAAGGTGGCGGCCTGGTCACCGAGGCCACGCTCCACCACATGCTGCCAGTAGAGGAGCCCGGCCTGAAGACGTAGCCGCTCGCTCCCGGGAATCCGTCCCAGCATCCGGCCCGCCGTCGAGACAAGCCCCCGGAGGGCCGGGACGACGAAGCGCCAGCCAGTCCTGGGCATCTCCAGCGCGTCGGCATAGCCGTCGTCCAGGAGGAAGCGCGAGAGCCCGTAGCCGAGCGAAACCACCGCCTCGGCCCGCGACCGCTCGGCCAGCGAGCGCGCCTCGGCCAGGGGACTCTCCACCAGAGCCTGGGCGAGCTCCACGGAGTCCGCGTCCGGCGGCCCCTGGGTGAGGCGAATGAGGTCCCAGAGGTCTCGCGCCTCGGCCTCCGTGCTGCAGAGCAAGTCCTCGCGGACGCCGAGCAGCCAGCCCGCGGTGCGCCACAGGTGGAGGACATCCGCCACCTCCGCAGCGGAGAAAACGAAGCCGAAGCGCCGGAGCCCATCCACCACCACCAGCGAGAAGAGAAGCACCGTGCCGGCCATGTCCAGCTGGTTGATGGGCGTCCCCCAGGCGGCGCTGTCCCAGCGCGGCGCGGCGAGGAGGAAGTGGCGCACCTGGGCGTGCATCAGCCGCACCCGCGCCGTGGCCACGAAACCGGGGGCAAAGGGCTCGAGGCCCCCTGGCAGGCAGACGCTCTGGACAAACCTGCCCGTCTCGCTGACACGGCGGGCCGCCGAGGCCCGCAGCCGTCCGGAGAAGACGAGCGGCTTGTTTCCTGCCGGGGAGCAATAGCCGAGGATGAGTGAGCGGAAGGCCAGCACCAGCCCCCCGAAGATGCCGGTCCGCAGCAGCACCGCGCCGCCGCGCGAGGCACGCCGGGAGTCCACCCAGAACGGCACCTCGAGGAGCGCGTCGCGGAAGCGACGCACCTCCTTGGGCATCCTTCTCGGGCTTTGCAGCGACAGCACGCGGCCAAGCAGTGACTCGCGGGTGGTTGGGGAGAGCCGGCCGAGGGCCTCCACCGCCGCGTCGGCCAGCGGGTCGCTTTGCGCGAGCAAGGACACGAGGCGGTCCGCGCGTCCGCCGAAGCGCGCACGGGCCTGCTCGAGGTGGACCAATCGGCGAGGCATCACCGGAAGCTGTGGGGTAACCCTCGGGCTGGCCGTCCGCTTGACGTCCCAGGGGGGCTGGGGCAGAAGGGCCCCCCAGACGTCCCAGCCGCCGACACCGGGGCCCACCAAATGGGGTGGGATGCCGGGCGGCGGCTCGGAAATACAGTCCACCCACCGGCAGTACCTGTGAAGGGTTTCCTCATGGCAAGCGACAAGAATGTCCTCGGCGGCAAGGCGCGCGAAGGCGCCGGCAAGGGGCCGGCGCGCCGGCTACGCGCCCAGGGCCTGGTTCCGGCCATCGTCTATGGCCGCCACCTTGGCGCTCCAGCGCACATTGCCCTGGACCCGCTGGACGTGAAGCGCGCCATCGCCACGCCCCTCAAGTTCAACACCCTGCTCACGCTCAAGGTGGAAGGCCAGGAAGACCGCCGGGTGCTCCTCAAGGACTACCAGCAGGACCCCGTCACCCGGGAGATGCTCCACGCCGACTTCCTGGACGTGCGCGAGAATGAAGAGGTGAAGGTGAATGTCCCCCTCGTCCTGGTGGGCAAGCCGGAGGGCGTCACCTCGGGTGGCATCCTCAGCCAGAACCGGCGCGACATCGAGGTGTACGTCATCCCTTCGGCCATTCCGGAGAAGCTGGAAGCCGACGTCAGCCATTTGAAAATCGCCCAGTCCCTTCACATCCGCGACGTGAAGTTCCCCGCCGGTGTCCGGGTGAAGACACACGTCAACTACACGCTGGCGGTGGTCAACATCCCGGAGAAGGAAGAAGTGGTGGTGGTGGCAGCACCGGTGGCGGGCGCAGTCGTTCCCGGCGCTGCGGCTCCGGCGGCGGATGGCAAGACGGTGGCTCCCGCGCCGGGCGACGCCAAGGGCGCGGCTCCGGGAGCGGCTCCGGGAGCAGCGGGCAAGGCGGCGGCTCCGGCAGCGGGCAAGAAGGACGACAAGAAGAAGTAGCCTTCCTTCGTGAAGCTCATCTGCGGACTGGGGAACCCGGGAGCCGAGCACGCGGGGGACCGGCACAACGCCGGCTACCTGGTGGTGGACCGCCTCGCTGCGCGCCTCGGTGTCGCCCTGGACATGGCGAAATTCGACGCCCGGGTGGGCACCGGCCGGCTCGGCGCCGAGCGGGTGCTGCTGCTCGAGCCCGAGACGTACATGAACCTGTCGGGCGAGGCGGTGGCCGCAGCGGCGCGCTTCTACAAGGTGGCGCCGGCCGACGTGCTGGTGGTGCACGACGAGCTCGACCTGCCCTTCGGACGGATGCAGCTCAAGAGCGGCGGCGGCACCGCCGGCCACAACGGGCTCCGCAGCATCGTGGCCTGCCTCGGCGAGGACGGCTTCGGACGTCTGCGGATGGGCGTGGGCAAGCCGGAGGGCAAGGAGCGGACGGTGGGCCACGTCCTGTCGGGTTTCTCGTTGGAGGAGCGCACGGTGCTCCCCGAGCTCCTGGAGCGCGCGGCGGACGCGGCGGTGGGCTGGGCGACACTGCCGCTCTCCTTGGCCATGACGCGCTTCAACCGGAAGGACTGAAGACGTGAGCGCGAGGGGGGGCACGGGAGCAGCTCGGGGCGCACACCCACCCCACAGGTGTCGGGGGCGGCCCCCTCCTTGACTTCCCGGCCCCGAGCCCGGTACGTACGCGCGCCCTGCTTGCTCCTCGTCCGGTTGGCGCCGAGCGGTTTGGGAGACGTCGTTCTTTTTCAAAAAGGCGCGAAGGTGACGGGCGCGCGATTTCTCCGTCCCCCGGGTGGGCCGCTCCAGAGCAGCCCTTCCGGCTCCCCGCTGCTTTCCTAAGGGTTTGAAGTCCCTGGAGGCGGCACCATCCCGAGGGGAAGAAACACATGGCCGAGCCGAGCAAAGCGCATCTGCGCGAGTACGAGACCATCTTCCTGGTCAAGCCGGACCTGACCGATGACGGTGTCGACAAAATCAAAGACCGCGTCCGTACCATCGTCTCCCGCGACGGAGGCAAGGTGCTGCGCTTCACGGTGCTGGGAAAGAAGCGAACCCTCTACCCGGTGGCGAAGCAGGCGCGCGCCATTTACGTCCACGCCCATTACCTCGGAGGAACGGGGATGGTGGCCGAGGTGGAAAGAAACCTGCGCAACTTCGACGAGGTGACGCGCTTTCTGTCGGTGAAGCTCGCCGAGGATGTGGACCCGGAGACGCGGCCTGTCCTCGAGGACGTCCGCATGGCGGGCGACGTGGACGAGCGGGCGCCGGGGGCCGCGGTGGGCCCAGGCCTTCCCGGGGTGCCTCCCACCTCTGCGGTGCGAGACGGCGTACCACCGGCCCTGCTGGCGGATGACGAGGAGCCGGCCGAGGAGGCCTGACACCCATGAACGAAACCGACACGGCAAGGGCAGTGAGTGCGTCGCCGGCGCCCGGCGGACGCCCTTCGAGCGGACGCCCGGGCGGAGGTGGTGGGGGAACGGGCGGGGGCGGCGGTGGCTACGGCGGCGGAGGCGGGGGCGGTGGTGGTGGTTACGGCGGCGGCGGGGGCGGCGGCTACGGCGGTGGTGGGGGTGGAGGCGGTGGCTACGGGGGAGGCGGGGGCGGCGGCTACGGCGGTGGTGGGGGGGGGGGCTTCGGCGGCGGCGGCAATGGCGCCGGCGACGACGAGCGCCGCGGCACGCGCGGTGGTTTTGGCCGCAAGAAGGTGTGCCGCTTCTGCACCGAGAAGAGCAAGCCCGACTACAAGGACCAGGCGGCGCTCAAGTACTTCGTCACCGAGCGCGGGAAAATCATCCCCCGGCGCATCTCCGGCAACTGCGCCAAGCACCAGCGCGGGGTGGCAACCGCCATCAAGCGAGCGCGTGGACTGGCGCTCATCCCCTACAACGCGCTGGTGGGCTAGGGAGGACGAGACGCCATGCCGATGAAAGTCATTCTCCGTGAGGACGTCCCCAGTCTGGGCAAGTCCGGGGACCTGGTGTCCGTCAAGCCAGGCTTCGGTCGCAACTACCTGCTTCCGCGCAAGCTGGCGGTGCTGGCGAACGAGGCCAACGTGCGCCAGCTGGAGCACGACCGGGAAGTCATCTCCGCCCGGCAGGCCAAGCTTCGGGGCGCCGCGCAGACGCAGGCCCAGAAGCTCTCTTCGGTGGTGGTGCGCATCAGCCGCAAGGTGGGCGACCAGGACAAGCTTTTCGGCTCGGTCACCTCGCTGGACATCGCCGAGGGGCTGGCAGCGCAGGGCCTGAAGGTGGACCGCCGGTCCATCCACCTTGCTGAGCCCATCAAGACCACCGGCAAGCACGCCGTGGAAATCCGCCTGCACCGTGACGTCACCTCGACCATCCACGTCGAAGTCTCCCCCGAAGCCTAAGAAGGGGTGTTGAAGCTGGGCTCCGGG
>Ga0302324_100013934_pt1 | contig 16257 bp, 13 predicted proteins | sample Palsa_T0_1_FD_201949 | JGI IMG/M metagenome (GOLD analysis project Ga0302324, IMG submission 201949) | Peat permafrost microbial communities from Stordalen Mire near Abisko, Sweden - Palsa_T0_1 | ecosystem: Environmental > Terrestrial > Soil > Palsa > Peat permafrost | place: Sweden: Abisko...
GCCTTTCGCACGCACAATTTCGGCGATGTCGAGCTCGTGCTGATCGCTCCGAAGGGACATCGCCTTGAAGGTCGCACGAGCGTGCGCCCATCCGATCTCGTACGCGAAACGATCCTCGTTCTTGAACCGACGTGCACGTATCGCACGCTCTTCGAGGCTTTTCTCGCGCGCGCTGGACGCCGGGCGTCGGTGATCTCGGAATTCAATTCGATCGAAGCCGTGAAACAGTGCGTTGCTGCCGGGATCGGCATCGGGATCTTACCGCGCTTTACGATCGAGCGCGAGCTCGCAGATGGAAAGTACGCGATTCTTCCGATCAACCTACGCGGCACGGTCGCAACGCTGCTCGCGTACCGCGAAGACAAGTGGCTTTCACCCGCGCTCTCGACGTTCGTCGAGTGCGCGTCCAAGGGTCTCGCCGCCTAGCTAGATATCCAGCTCCATCGGATCGCCCCACATCGAGAACGCGTGTGGATGGTAGCCGGTTATCCGGCCGTCGTAGACCGACGTGAACGCGCGTTCGTAGATGATGATCGTGGGGGCGTCGTTATCGATCAGACGCTGAAACTCAGCGGCCGTCTTTTTCTGCACGGCTGGGTCGTAGCTGTGCAGGTACTGATTGTTGAGCGCGTCGACTTTGTGATTGCACTCGCGCGATGAGTTCGCGCCGTTCGGCGGAATCGACTCGCAGTCGTAGACGCCGTTGATGTTTGGAAACACAGGCCCGAGTGATTGCGAATACAGCACGAGGTCGAACTTGCCGGTCTGAATGATCCCGCCGTTTGCGTAGATGGCAAAGAACTGCGGCGTCGACCACATGTGAATCGTGACGCCGGCGCCGACCTCGGCCCAATCTTCCTTGAGGATTGCAGCAAGCGTCGAGCTCGGCTGGTATCCCGACGGAATCGCCATATCGATGTTGAGCGCGACGCCGTTCTTGTGCCGAATTTTATCGGGACCGAGCTTCCAGCCGTCTTCGTCGAGCATCTTTGCGGCTGCCGGGGGGTCGTATTTGGGAGCACCCAAATCGAGCCAATCGCGCGCGATCTGTGGCACGACCGATTCGGTCATGACGCCGTTTCCGAGTACGACTTTGTTAAATGCCGTCGCGCGATCGGTCGCTAAGCGCAACGCACGGCGCACGACCGGATCCGAGACCACTTTGTGCGAAGTATTGAAGAAGAGGCCGGACATGTACTGGCTCGGTCGCGTCGCGCTCTTTTTGCCCGGAATGGCCTTCGCGCTCGCGACTTGCGTTCCGTTGATCAAGTCCGAGAGATCGAGCTCACCTGATTGCAGCTGCGTGAGCCGTGTGTTGTCGTCGGTGATGATCTTGTAGATGACCTTGTGCAGCTTCGGCATGCCACGCCAATAATACGGATTGGCTTCCATTTCGACGTCGTTACCGCGGTTGTACGCAGTGTAGCGAAAAGGCCCGATTCCGACCGGCAGCCCGTTATACGGTGCTTGGTTGATCGACGTCCCCGGGCCGAGAATGTGCTTCGGAAGAATCGCCGACGAACTCTGCGTCGAGAAATAATCTGCGATGAACGTTGCGTACGGTTCTTTGGAACGAAAGACGACCGTATACTTGTCCGGAGCCGTCGCGCTAACGAGCCGGTCCCACATGTCGCGAACGAAGATGTTGTTCTGCGGATTCTTGGCGACCGCGACGCTGTAGATGACATCCGACGAGTCGAAGGGTTGACCGTCGCTCCATTTGACGTTGTGACGCAAGTGGAACGTGATCGACTTTCCATCGCGGCTGATGCCGTGATTCGCGACCGTCGGAATCTCGGTGATGAGTTCGGGAATCGGATTACCGTGTTCGTCGAAACGGACGAACTCTGCTCCCGTTAGTTCTTGAAGCGCTATTGCATTGCCCGAGGTCGCAAAGAACGGATTCAGCGACGAGATGTCGAGCCCGTCGGAATAGCTGAGTACGTGCGCTTCGTAAGCGTCCGCGCGCGGCATAATGGCCGGGCCGAAGAGTAGCGCCACCAGCGCCGCGAATGCAATCGTGCGTCGAATCATGGCCCCTCGTTCCTAGTGCGGCGTTATTGCTCCCGCTCCGACCGGCGATGGCGCGAGCCGGATGACCATCAAGACAACGTCGTCGACCGGCTGCGAGGTTCCCATAACGCGGCGTTGTACGATCGCGGCCGGATTCGAGAGCGGTTCGCTCACGAATGCATCGACCGCCGCAAGCAGGGCCGCTTCGGCAGCTTCGATGTTCCGGTTGAACTCGGTAACGCCGTCGGTGTAGAAGAGCACGGACGCATCCGCTTCGAGCGCGACGGGATGCGTCACGTACTCGGAATCCGCGAGCACGCCGAGCGGCAGTCCGCCGTACGGTAGAAAGCGTGCCCGAATGGTCGGACCAGCGACGATCGGCGGCGGATGTCCGGCGCTGGCTAACCGGATGGTCGCGCCTTTGGGATCGATGAACGCAACGAGCGCGGTCGCGATCGTTTGTTCCTCGTCCTTCAGGGTGCGATTCACTTTCGCCAAGATCTCGGCCGGGTCGCTCGTGCTGAAGGCCGTCGCAAGAATGCGCTGACGAATTTCGGCGGCGGTTACGGCGGCGCTGACGCCGTGCCCAAGCATGTCGCCGATCGATACGACGATCTCACCATCCGGAATCGTAAACGCATCGTACCAGTCGCCGCCGACGAGCGCTTCGCGTCCGGCAGTGAGATAGAGTGCATCGAATGTTACGTCGCGATGTTCAGGAAGGCGCTTGGGAAGAAATGCGCCCTGCAGCGTGCGCGCAATCTGCGTCGCATTCTCCAGTTCGCGCTGCTCCGCGTCGTGTCGCATTTCGTCGGCGAGCTCGCGCTCGGATGTAACCGCGCCGAGAATTAGTCCGGTGATCGACAGCACTGCCATGAGTGTCATCAGATATGCGAGGCGTTGATCGAGCGTACCACCCGCGAAGGGGCCGATCTCGTGTTGCGTTCCGATGATCGCGATCAACGAGACGAGGACGACGGCCGTCGACGTGACGCGTTGCTTAAAGCGCAAACCCGACCAGATGATGGCCGGGAAGACCAAGAATCCTAGTCGCAGGTTGTTGAGGAAACCGAGCCACGCAACGACCAGCAACGCGACCGGGAAAGCGAGCATTTCGATCGTTCGGCCTTGTGCGATACGAACGTCGCGCGACCCAATCCACGTCAGCAAGAACGGCGCAAAGAGCAAGACGCCCATCGCGTCGCCGTCCCACCAGGTTCGCCAGACGACACCGTAGTCGTGCCAAGGAACAATCCCCGCGCTCGCCAGCCAAACAACGCCGTTTGTCGCGCTAACGATCATCGCGAGTGCGCCGAATCCCGCCAGCCGCAAGACGTCGTTGACGCGCTCGAGTCGCGGATCGAATCCGCTACGACGCAGCCAATAGACCGCCAAAAGAGGCCCGAGAGTGTTTCCGACGCATATGCCAAGCGCCGTCTGGACGGGTTCATGCGTCATCAGGTTCGCAAAGAATGCGCCGATCGTGACGCCGGGCCATAAGCTCAACCCGCCGAGGAGTAGTGCAACGACGGCGATCCCGCTCGGCGGCCAAACTGCAGTGACCTGTTTTACGGAGAACGCAAGCGAGAAGCCGACCTTCGCAAACATGACATATGCAATCGCGACGATGAGGACTGCAAACGCATAACGAACGCCGTTCTCGCGGCCGGAAAATGAAAAGCTCGACACGTTCTTACCCACGGACGGGTTCGCGTTAGGTATGGAGCACCCCCCGTTTAGCGCGACCGTCGAAAACGCGTTACGCGACGTCGAACGCCGGATCAAAGCCGATCCGGCCTCTATCGATCTGCGCTACGAACGCGCGAGCTTGCTCGAAGTGCTCGGTCATATGGAGCTCGCGCGTATGGTGTACGCCGGCATTCTCGCAAAGCAACCCGGCGATGCCCGCGCGCTAAATGCGATCGGGCGTTTGCATTATAAGGCTGGCGCACGGACGGCAGCCCAAGCAGCGTTTGCCGAAGCAGCGAGCAAGCATCCCGACGACATCGCCAGTCACGTTAATCTCGCGTATACGTTCGTATCTACCAGCCGGTTCGAGGACGCACGCCGTCATTACGCTCGCGCGCTCGAGCTCGATCCCGAGCATCCAATGGCGCATCAGGGGCTTGCGTACGTTCTCGACGAGCTGGGCGACACTGAAGGCGCCAACAAACATCGTGTCTCGGGCTTCCGTGAAGCGATTTCGGAGGGTTCGTATCGCGGCGATGGCGAGCCAGTACGCGTTTTGCTGCTCTGTTCGGCGCTCGGAGGGACGGTTTCGACTGCGCAGTTTCTCGACGAGCGTATCTTCCTCACGACGGTGCTTGTTGTCGAGCTCTTCCATGATGCTGTGCCGCTGCCGCCACACCACGTCGTCTTCAACGCGATCGGCGATGCGGATCGCTGTGCGGAAGCGCTCGCTAGGGCGAAAGAGATTCTGGCGCTTACCGACGCTCCGGTCGTGAATCAACCGGATCATGTTCTCGCGACGGGACGCCTGCAGAATGCTGCGCGGTTGCGCGTTCTGAGCGGTGTCGTAACGCCGCAGATCCGTCAGTTCGGACGCTCGGAATTAAGCAAGGTGTCGTTCGCGTATCCGATCATGCTGCGCGCGCCTGGGTTTCACACCGGCCGGTTCTTCGTCAAGGTCGATCGAGCCGAGGATCTCGCCGCGGCGATCGACGGCCTTCCCGGTGAGACCTTACTGTCGCTCGAGTATCTCGACGGACGCGGCACTGACGGTAAATACCGCAAGTTTCGCGTCATCATGGTCGATGGAGAACTCTATCCGCTGCACCTTGCAATTTCATCCGATTGGAAAGTGCACTACGGATCCGCGCAAATGAACGATGTCGCGCATCGTGGGGAAGAAGAGCGCTTTCTCTCCGACATGCCGGCGTTTCTCGGCGAGCATACGATGTCCGCACTCCGGAGCATCGCCGATGCGATGGGTCTCGAATTCGGCGGCATCGACTTCGGCGTCGATGCAAATGGAAACGTCTTGCTCTACGAATCCAATGCGACGATGACCGTTGTCATTCCCGAAAAGCACGACACCGCGACGTATCGCCGGCTTCCTGCCGAGCGAATCGTGCTCGCGGTGATCAAGATGCTCGCGCGACTAAGCGTGCGCGTTGACGGCTTGCGAAGTCCCTGAGAAGACTGCTTCGGTGGCTGCACCGTGCGAGTTGTAGCTGGGCAGCGCCGAAGTCTTCAACGACTCTTGCGGGAGCGGCAGCTCGTAATACTGTTGGAGCGGCACGCTGTCGTGTGAAGAAGTCGTTGCGCTTTGAGGCGTCGAGGATTGACCGCTCGCCGCTTGTTGCGGGGAACTGACAACCGACGCGATTTGTGCGCGTGCTTCGATCGGGCTGAGCATCCCGGATTGCATCTCTGATAGGATCTGCTCTATCTGCGCGCTTTGGGCGCTGGACAGATTCAGATCCGCTAGGGAGTTGCTCCCGACGCTCGATGAGGTTCCGTTTACTACCGCAAGTGACATTGTGGCTCTCAAACTTCCGTGTAATAGAGTCAGCTGGTCTTGCAATTTGTATCGGCGTCCCAGGGTGGGTTCTTTAGCTTCCGGGGGGATGATTTTAGGGGGGCGGCCCCTTCGGAGGCACCCCTAAATCAGAGACTGAACCGAGGGCGAGGGATGGCAAGCGGAGCACCAGCCGACTCGATCTGCAGCGACGGAGTGGCGATCGTCCGCGAGTTTCTGGCCGTGCCGAAAAACGCGGCCGCCGGGCGGGCCGTCCTACGCTCGTTTCTCGAGGAGTGCGCGGTCAAGCCCGAGTGGATCCACGAGGTCATGATTGCCGGCGGCGAGGCCCTCGCGAACGTCGTCCAGCACGCCTACCCGGTCGGCACGCGGGGCAAGATGGTGCTTTCGATCTACTGCTGCACCGAGCACAAGGTCGTCGCCCTACAAGTCCGCGACCGCGGCAGGGGCACGATGACCGACGAGAGCGATCTTCCCTCGCGTCGCGGGTTCGGGCACCTCATCATGCGGGCGCTCGCCGAAGCCGTCTCGATCGAAACCGCCGAGGGGACGACGGTGACGATGGTCTTTAAAAAATAGAGGCCGGCGCTTCGACCGCAAGGGCGAAGGCTGACGGCGTTTCCCCGGGGGCGTCGGCCTGGGCGAATTCGGGCTCGGCCGGCACGTGCTCGGCGGGTTGCGCGTCGCGAACGCGGCGCTTGCGCAACAGCTTGGCGCGATTCGGATTTGCGCGAATGAGTCCCAGAATCGTGCGTAAGTAGGCGTCGACCACATTGAGGAGCTGTCCGGTCGTCAGCGATAGTCGCATGACGCCCGCCGACGCGCCGTTGGGCCCGGGCGTATTGTCGGTATGCGCGATCATCAGGTCGCTTGGCGACTGAGCGACGCGAGCGTCGTTCGTTGCCGACTCGGATTGGTGCGTAAACACCATGTCGTGAACGTGCGCGAACGCGGCGTTAAAACCGTCAGGAATTACGATTCCGCGCCGCTCCGCAAACTCCGAAAAGTTCGCGCGCAGTTTGTCGTGCGTGCGGATCGAGAGCTTGGGCTCGGAACCGAAATAGAGCTCGACGTATTGCGCGACGCGCTCGAGGACAATTTTTGCAAAGAGATAGAACGTTTCGAGATCGACGTGCGCGACGTCGAGCAAGTCGCCCATGTCGGCGTCCATTGTCGCCATCTCCTCATCGTACGTGATCGCGCCGCCTTCAAAAGCGGGATCCATCCGTGCGATGAGCTGCGCTAAAAGCTCTTTATAATGCTTGGCGGTCGGGACGTGGCGCTCGTGGATGAGCTCGAGGTAACGATAGCCGCGCAGAATGTGGCCGAACGACCCATGCAAGGCCGCCGCATCCCGGCTGGAGTGGCTCGAAAGCCGGTCCCATTCGGCCTTCTGAAAAGAAAAGAGCTCGTCGCCCAGAGCTTCCATTACGCCGCCTTTCAACGAGGCGGACGCACGCTCATGCGGAGTTCTGTATAGTCCAGGTCAAACGCGAAATGCGATAGGAATGCACTCCCCACGCGCGATGCCGGCGACCGGGGGGCGTTCGTCACATCGGCGAGGACGTTCGTGAGCGAAATACCGGCAAATTCGACCTGTCCGATGTGTCCGACGGCTCGCGTTGCGACCCCGCCGACGCCGACGATATTGGTCCGCGCCTTGGTGACGATCAGATCGGGGCGAGCTCGGGCGAACTCCTTGGACAGATCGATCGATGCGTTATCGCCGGTATCGAGAACGAAGTTCTCAGCGCTCCCCTCAAGCCGGATCGGTACCGAGGGCGTGAACCCATCGAAGGTGAGTGGGACGTGCGTCCCCTCAATCTGCGAGCCGGGAGGGTCGAAGGCGATCGTGCGGTGCTGCGGGTCGACGTGGACGATCGCTCGAGCGATGGCATCTGACCCGACTATCACGTCAGCGCCGAAGCCTCCGACGTCCGGCAGGATCGCAAAGAGGGCCGGTCCGATCCGCATCGAGCCGAGCGTGAGCGAGTCGGCACGAACGACGCCGCTGCTCATGGTACCCAGCCCCTCCAGCTCCATCTCACCGACGAGCTTCTTGCCGAGCTGGTCGGCAAGATCCAAGCTCATTGCGAGCCCAGGGGCTCCGGTGTCGAGAACACAGCGGGCCACCACGTTCTCGATCCGGCAGGGGAAACGCGGGAGAATCCCCGCCTCGAGTGCTAGCGTCTCGTGCCCTCGGGCAAAGGTAACCGGGGGTCCCGAAGGCGCTATCAGCGGCGTATCGACGACGCGGCGGTCCTCGAAGGTCTCGCTTGTCCCGTCCCCTCGCGAGATATTGAACGGAAGCATAAGGGGGCCAACCCGCCGCTGGTCCTCATAGCGGTAGATGGCGTCATGCCCTTGAGCGACGCCGACCAGGAGCCCACTCGCCGTATCGAGCAGCGCGTCGAGCTCGGCACCGTGCGGCGCGGTCACGGCATAGGGCGCAACCTCGGCGTCTCCCATCCGGCGCTGGGCAAGCGCGACCACCGTGCCGCCATTCGCGGTGAAGGCCGGCGAGGTAAACGCGTACGAGACGATCGCGCGCAAGGTGGTTTGCAATGGATCGAGCTCCGTCGATTGCAAAACCGGCGTTTCGTTATACCAGAAGAATGAGACGCGAGCTCGCGCGGCGTTCACGACCGTCCCCTGACACACCACACCCCTGCAGCGGCGCGTCACCACGGTTTCGCCTTCCTCGTCTACTTGCGTTTGCGTGCCGGCGATGCGACTGACGATGTGAAAGCGCCACGGCGAGCCCGATGATTGCGCAGCGAGCAGCAGCAAATCGGATTTGACCGGAGTAGCTCCGACCAGGAGCACGACTGCAAGCAGGCACAACCAACGCACGAAGATGGACTTGCGGCCGCTGGACGGATACCTCCTCGACGGAAAGCCCTCGAAGCGCGAAGCGATCGAGCACATCCTGCGCGATCGTCTCGACGATCCGCGTGCAGCGCCATTCTATCGAGCCTTCACCGCCATCGGTGAGCGCGCGGCTGATGAAGCATTAATCGCGATTCGCGCGCTGGCGGCTGGAAAGACTCCTGAAGACGCGCTCATTCGCAGGTTGCGCGATCTTGCCCGAGCCGTTCGAGCCGGCGAGGGAAACGAGCCGCGCGAGGCGTTTCTGCGTGAGCTTTCATAGCCTTGCTGCGCAAGTAGTCTGCACCGGTTTTACTGGAACGAGTGAGGCTGATGCCCCGCTCGAGCGGATGGCGAATCTCGGCATTCGCGCGACGATACTATTTCCGCGAAATCTCGAGCATCCCGAGCAGGTCCAGCAACTAACCTCCGCTCTGCAACGGGCACTCGGAGATACGGCGCCTGCGTTGATCGGAATCGACCAGGAAGGCGGCGCCGTTGCTCGCCTGCGTGAGGGTGTCGTTGCGCTTCCCTCGATGATGGCGCTTGGAGCGACGCGCGACGTCGATTTGGCGCGCCGCGCGGCTCGACGCTTGGGCTGCGACCTGCGCGCGCTCGGCATTAATCTCAATTTTGCACCGGTGCTCGATCTTGCGCTGGAGCCCGGCAACACGGTTATCGGGACGCGTTCGTTCGGTGGCGACCCGCACACCGTCTCTGAATTTGGACACGCGTTTGCAGTTGGCTTGCGTAGCGGCGGCGTGGTTGCGGTTGGGAAACATTTCCCCGGACACGGCGCGACTGCGACGGACTCACACGTCGCGCGACCCGTAGTCGCCGTCGACGCGGCGACGCTTCGCGCGCGCGATCTCATTCCGTTCGCGGACGCGATCGGTGCCGGAATCTCTGCGCTCATGACCGCGCACGTTCTCGTTCCGTCGCTCGATCCGGACTTGCCCGCGACGATGTCACGCGTGATTCTGCACGATCTGCTGCGCGACGAACTCCATTTTTGCGGTGCGCTGTTCAGTGATTGCTTCGAGATGGCGGCGCTCGGCGAAGCGGATGCATCGCTCGCGCCTCGCGCGCTCGGTGCGGGCGTCGATTGCATTTTGATTTCGCATCGGCTCGATCTCGCCGAGGCGTCAATCGAGGCAATCGTCCAAGCCGTCGAGACGGGCATGCTGTCGTCCGAGCGTCTGTCGGAAGCGGCAGCGCGGATGAGGGCGCTGCGGGCATCGATCGGTCCAAATCCATCGCAAGATGAGGATGCGAGGGTTGGCGACGCGGCGGTTGGCAGAGAGATTGCGCGCAAGGCGGTCACAGTCGTGCGCGGCAGCATCGGGCTCGAAGCGCGCGAGCCGGTAACGGTCATCTCGTTCGAGCAAGACGAACCCGCGTCGTTATCGAGCGCGCTTCGCAAGCGCGGACACAAGAGCGAGATCATGCGCGTCTCGCTCGAGCCACGCGTCGACGAGCTGGAGCTTTTGGAGATGGTAATCGCCGGAATGCCCGGAAGGCAAATTGTCATCGTGATGCGACGTGCTCATCTGCATCCGGGTCAAGCAGCCGCCATAACGCGCTTACTGCTGGCTGCACCGGACTCCATCCTCATCTCTGCGCGCGAGCCGTACGATGCGTCGCTCTTCGAACGCGCCAAAAATCTCGCGTGTATCTACAACGACACGGAGGTCAGTATCGAAGGCCTAGCCGACGTGATGACCGCTCGCGCTGCAAACGCCTGACGCAGCGCTGCGCGCAGCGGTCGGAACGCGTCTCTCCGCCGCCGTCCTGCGGGTCGAGCACCGCGGAGAGTTGGCGTTCGAGGGCGCTTATGGTGTAACGCGCCGGGAAGCCGGCCTGCCGGTCTTCGTCGACACGCGATTCGACTTGGCATCGCTCACGAAGATCGTCGTGTCGACGGTCGCGCTTGCGCACGTCGCAGGCGGCGCGCTCAAGCTCGATGCGCCACTTACGCATCTCATTCCGGAATGGCGCGGAACCGCACATGCTACGATCACGTTACGAATGATTCTCGCGCACGACGCGGGCTTCGCGTCCGGTGCCGACTACCGCGGGCTGCTCGAGACCGGCGTGCGCGTCGAAGAATATGCGCTCACGCGCGAGATCGTGGCCGCTCCACGCACGCAAGTTGTTTATAGCGACCTCGGTTTTATTACGCTCGGCGTGATTTTGGAACGGTTGCGCTCGCGCGGGCTGCAATCGATCGTCGGGGAGACGCTGGCAGCCGTGCGCGTCCCCTCGCTCGGATTTCGGCCGCCACTCGTTGAGCACGAGCGCATTCCGGCGACGGAGCGTGACGCGTGGCGTGGACTCGTGCAAGGGACCGTGCACGACGAGAAGGCACATCTGATGGGCGGCGTTGCGGGACATGCCGGATTGTTCGGTGACGCGCGCGACGTGGCGCGTATCGCGGAAATCTATCTTGGCGGGCTGCGCGGGCGCGATGCTGCGCCGGTCGGCATCGATCTGGTTCGTGAGTCGCTCGAGGAGCAGGCCTTCGATCCGGTTGCGCGTCGCGGACTCGGCTGGGTGCTGCGAACATCGGACGAGAACTCATGCGGAACGAAAATGGGACCGCGAGCGTTCGGACACACAGGCTTCACCGGGACGTCGATGTGGTGTGATCCCGATAGCGACATCAGCGTCGTTCTGTTGACGAACGCCGTCCACCATGAACGCGGCGATCTTCGCGCGCTGCGCGCTGCCGTCTGCGACGAGGCGGTCGAGTATGTGGAGCGATGCGCGCACTCGGCCTGATGTCGGGGACGTCGCTGGACGGGATCGACGCTGCGCTCGTCGATCTCATTCCACGCGGCGACGGCTATGCGGTGACCGTCGTGCGGTTTGATAGCCAACCGTTTGAGTCGCGTCTTCGGGAGCGGCTCGAGGCCGCATTGCCTCCGGAGCGCGGAAGTACGGCCGCGGTCGCACAGCTGCATGCGGACTTGGCCGCGGCATTTACGGCAACGGCAATCGCGACGGTCGAAGATGAGCATGTCGATTTTGTCGCGACGCATGGTTTGACGATTTATCACGACGGCCCGCGCTCGACGACGCTCCAAATCGGGCGGCCGTACGAGCTGCGTGATGCGCTGCGCGCAAGCGTCATTTGGGATTTCCGTTCCGCGGATTGTGCGCTCGGCGGCTCGGGTGCGCCGCTGGTGCCGTTTGTCGATGCGATCGTTTTCGGATCAGGTGAAGAAGACCGCATCGCTGTCAACATTGGCGGAATCTGCAATTTGACGGTTCTCCGTCGGAGCCAAAAGCCGAGCGACGTCGTCGCGTTCGACGTCGGTGCGGGTACGATGCTGCTCGATGCATTCGTCCATGAACGAACCGGTGAGACGATGGATTTCGACGGGAAGCTGAGCGCGAAGGGAACGGTCGACGAGAAGCTGCTCGAAGGCCTGCTCGCCGATCCATACTTTGCGCTCGAGCCGCCGAAATCGACCGGACGCGAGCAGTTTGGACGGCAAATGCTCGATGCGCATCGGCACGAGCTGAGTCGTCTCGGCGCGGAGGACGGCTGCGCAACGCTGGTTGCATTTACGGTGCGCCCGCTCGCGGACGCAATTCGGCGCTACGGCGCTCCAGGATCCCGCGTGATTCTTGGTGGTGGCGGTTCTCGCAATCCCGCACTCGTACAGATGTTGGGCGAAGCGCTCGGTGCGGGAGTGCCTATCGAGACCTCCGATGACTTCGGGATAAATGCCGATGCAAAGGAAGCCGTCGCGTTTGCGATACTCGGATATGAAACGCTGCGTGGACGTCCGGCAAACGTTCCGCGCGTAACGGGAGCGCACGCACCGGCCATCCTCGGTTCGATCGTGCCGTACGAGCTTCCGGTGCTCCTTGCAAGGGTCGCGCTCGAAACGGTAGATGCGAATCGCTAGCGTCGTCGGTGTCGACGCGGGCGCGACGAAAACCCTCGCCGCGCTTGCGCATGATGAAAGAATCGTCCGTCGCGCGCAAGGCCCGGGTGCGAATCCCACGATCGTCGGTGTCGATGCGGCAGCCGACGTCATTTTGCGGACAATTCGCGAAGCGTCCGGCACGGAGACGTCCGAGACGATCGCGGCGATTTACGCCGGTGTCGCGGGCGCGGGCAGTCCGGAGGTCGCACGCGATCTCGAGGCAATCATTCGCGCTGCATATCCTTCATCGAACGTGCGCGTCGGCGACGATGTGGAAATCGCACTGCGCGCGGCGATTCCGGACGGTCTCGGCATCGTTATCGTCGCGGGGACCGGCTCGATCGCGCTTGCGAGTGACGGCGGCGGAAATCTTCACCGCGCTGGCGGCTTTGGATATCTGCTCGGCGATGAGGGGTCGGCAGGATGGATCGGATTCGAAGCCGTCCGTTTGCTCAGCCGCGTGTATGACGGACGTGCGCGTGATGAAGAAACGAGCCGGCTCGTGGCGCGGCATCTCGGCGTGACCGATCGACCCTCACTCATCCGTGCCGTTTATGCCGAACGAGTCGACGTCGCGAATATCGCCGCGCTCGCACCGAGCATCATCGCGTTCGCCGGCAAGGGGAATCGCGCGTCAAAGGCGATCGTCGAGCGCGCCGGCGATGAGCTTGCGCAGCTCGTCGTTGATGTCGCTTCTGCTGCGCACCTTACTGAACCCACAACTAAGGTCGCACTTTCCGGCGGGCTATTGCATGAAGAAAATCTGCTCGCTGCGCTGCTCAAAACCAAGATTGAATCGGAACTTCCGAACGCCGTCTTCGTTGCGGGTGGTGATCCGGTTGAAGGTGCCGTTCGTCTTGCGAAGGTGGGCTAATCCACCCGGGGTGACAAGCACCTAACGTGCTCGGGACGCGGTCCTATCCCGACAATATAGGCAGGTATGGTCCGGAGCAGCGACACCCGGTCGAGTATGCGTAAGATCAGCGGCGGATTGAAGTGTTGCGACGTGTTGAGGACGCTGGTCATAATGCGGTTCTGAATCGTGAGCTGTATGCCCTGAATGATTTTTGTCGGGAATTCGCGGCGCCGCTGAACGGCGTTTAGATCGCTCATTCGTAAGCTGCGATTCCGCAGTGGACCGGCGAGGAGATTGGCCGTCGCGACCGCATCTTGAATCGCAAGGTTGATGCCAACGCCGCCAACCGGTGACATGGCATGCGCAGCATCACCGATGAAAAGAAGGCCGGGGCGCGCCCAAACCGGCAAGCGATTGACGGTTACCGTCAGGAGACTGACGTCGTCAAACGATTTGAGCTCGTGGACGCGATCGGCAAGATAGGGAGCGAGATCGACGATTCGTTGTCGCAAGTAGTCGATGCCGCGCTGCTTGATGTCATCGAAGCCGCCCTTGCGAATGACGAACGCGCATTGGTAGTAGCTTCCCCTATTGATGGTGACGAGGATCCCACCGGGCGCGATGTTTCCGAATGCCGCGGACCGATCGCTCTCTTTGCGTGAGATCCGCATCCAAAGAACGTCGATCGGTACTCCGTAATCGCGCGGCTGCATGCCAGCGCGCTGACGTAAACGAGAATCGCGGCCGTCGGCTGCCACGACGAGCGGCGCGCGTATCTCGAGCGGTCCGGAAGGCGACTGTGCACGAACGCCGACGACGGTGTCGCCTTCGAAGAGCAGATCCGTTGCCTCAGTTTTCATTTTCAATCGGAACGTCGAAAGCCGCCGTCCTTGCTCCGCAAGAAAGCTGAGGAAATCCCACTGCGGCATGAAGCCCAAAAACTTGCATGGCCCCGGAATGAATTGAAAGTTGACGAGCTTCAGCTCGACGCCGCCGATCCGGCCAGAAAGGTCATGAAGCTCGTCGTGCTTGACTTTCAGGAATGCGTCGAGCAGCCCAAGCTCTTGCATGACCGTGAACGTCGACGGATGGATCGTGTCCCCGCGAAAGTCACGGAAGAAGTCGTCGTGTTTCTCGAGCACCATGACGTCGACGCCGGCACGCGCGAGAATATAACCGAGCATGACCCCGGCAGGCCCACCACCGGCGATGCAACATTGTGTGGTCGCGCTCTGCGGCGGCATCGATTCCATCTGACGGGATTGTTCCCGCGCCGTGGAAGGGAAAACCCCCATGATCGACATTCTGGAAACGTTGGAGCGCTGGCACAGCGACGGTCGTCAAATCGCGATCGCGACCGTTGTCGCCGTGGAGTTTTCGGCGCCGCGCGATCCCGGAGCGGCGATGGCTGTGAACGATCGCGGCGAAGTGACCGGTTCCGTGAGCGGCGGTTGCGTCGAAGGCGCCGTCTACGAAGAAGCGCAGGACGTCCTGCGTACCGGACGCGCGCGTTTGGTTACATACGGTATCAGCGACGCCGATGCGATCTCAGTCGGTCTGACGTGCGGTGGCACGATTCACATTTTCGTTGAGATGCTGGACCCCGAAGTTCTGCGCCGCATCGCGGACGCCGTACGCCAGGATGCGCCGATCGCGCTTGCAATTGGACTCGACGGTCCAATCGTTGGAGGCGTGCGTCTCGTCACCGCCGACGGTGATCCGTTCGGCTCGATGGGCAATGACGGTCTCGATTACGCCGTGAGTGGCGAGGCGCAGGCTCTGTTAGCAGCCGGCGACACCGTGGTTCGAGCGTTCGGCGCAGAGGGCGAGCCGGTCGGCGTTGACGTCCGCGTGTTCATTCGTTCGTTCACACCGAAACCGAACATGTACATCTTCGGCGCGATTGATTTTTCGCGCGCGATGGTCCACGTCGGCAAAGATCTCGGCTATCGCGTGAGCGTTATCGACGCACGTCCGATCTTTGCGACCCGCCAGCGCTTTCTGCAAGCTGACGAGGTCATCGTCGAATGGCCCGATGAGTTCTTGGGAAAGGCGCCGATCGACGAACGTACTGCGCTTATCATCTTGACGCACGATGCAAAGTTTGACATTCCGGTTCTGCAGGTCGCCTTACGCACGCCCGCCGGCTATATCGGTGCGATGGGGAGCCGGCGGACGCACGCGGAACGTGTCGAGAAGCTTCGCGCGGCCGGCGTTACCGGCGATGAGCTTGCGCGCATTCATGCGCCGATCGGTTTGGATATCGGTTCGCGAACTCCGGAAGAAACGGCGATCTCGATCGCGGCTGAAATTATCGCAATGCGTTCCGGGCGTAAGGGCGGCAGTCTATCGAAGAGCACGGAGCCCGTCCATGCTCATTGAGGATTCGTTCGTGGTCGAGGCATCGGTCGATCGCGTCTGGAGCGTGCTCAAGGACATCCCGCGCGTTGCGAGCTGCATCCCCGGAGCGAAGATTACGGAAACCGTCGACGATCGAACGTATCGCGCGAATGTCGGCGTCAAAGTCGGGCCGGTCAACGTGAGCTACGACGCGACAATCGTCGTCGAGCAGCTCGATGATGCTACGCATCATGCGCAGTTCTCCGTGAACGGCAACGAGACGCGCGGACGAGGCGGCGTGCGCGCAGGAATGTCATCCGACGTCGAAGCGGCGGGGTCAGGCTCGCGCATAACGCTGCGCGCGGACGCGAAGATCAGCGGTGTCGTCGCCACCGTCGGCGGACGCTTGATCGAAGGCGTTGCGAAAAAACAGATTGCGGCGTTTGCAGAAAATTTGAGCAAGCTTCTGTGACGGAAGGCTTGCCGCCGACCGAAGCAGTCGACGAGGCAACGCGCGGTCTCGATCGGATGTCGACAGAGGATCTCGTTGCTGCGCTGATCGCGGCGCAAGGGCGAGCCCTTGACGCGGCGCGTGCGGCTGCGCCCCAGATCGCGCGTGCGGCGGACGCGATCAGCGCACGCTTGCGTTCGGGCGGAGCATTACACTATGTCGGCGCCGGCACGAGCGGACGTCTCGGTCTTCTCGACGCCGCGGAGCTACCGCCGACCTTCGGCGTGTC
>Ga0302324_100013938_pt1 | contig 16255 bp, 14 predicted proteins | sample Palsa_T0_1_FD_201949 | JGI IMG/M metagenome (GOLD analysis project Ga0302324, IMG submission 201949) | Peat permafrost microbial communities from Stordalen Mire near Abisko, Sweden - Palsa_T0_1 | ecosystem: Environmental > Terrestrial > Soil > Palsa > Peat permafrost | place: Sweden: Abisko...
GGGTCCAAGCATGAGCAAGAGCAGAACTAATAACGATATGCGGAGCGTGTTGTAGAGGCGATCGTTCACGGAAAACTCAGTCCTTCGGTTAAGGCTGGCGACCGGCTACCCGCGCCGATGTCGACGCCACAATTGCAAGTTTGGCTGAGAGTGCCGGATCGCGGAGATCCGGCCTCCATTTTCGCGATTGTGGGCGAGTGACGGGCAACTGTTCCATAATCCGGTAAGGCAGGGTTTGCCGACAACACGTCGGAGTTGCCCCTAACCGGCGGTTTTCGACCTTGGCTAAGGCTAAAACTGCCGGGGTAGCTCCACAAGCCATTCTAACGTGCTGCCGCAGTCTCGCGGCTTTCTACCAGGAACACATGGAAGTCCGTGGCCAGAGGCTCGGCCTCAAGCTGCCGCATCATCAGTGCGATTCGACCTCGATCGAAAGTGGAATGGTTCGCCAGATTAGGTGCGCCAATCTGACTTGTGTTTTGCGAAAAGAAAGCAATTTTTCCAAGGATTCGTTTGTCGCGCGATTCACGAACTCGCCTGTTCTTTCTCGATTTCCGCCCACTTCAGCTGCCGCGCAGCGACGGTGGGAAAAGCGTCCGGATTGAACATCTTTAGTCATAGTGGCGATGACCGATGGTTTCCTGTGGGGAATCTTACATTGCCTTGGTCGGCAAAACCGGGGATGTCGGCATTCCTATCGCCTCGGTGATTGTCCCGAGTGCCGGGCTACTCTTCCCTAATCTTGTAAAGGAAGGCTAGATCGACAACACTCCCAGAATCGTCGCCATCCCTGTAATTTCCTGCACAGTCTATAATTGCGCGGACGGATGGCTCTTACTCCGTGGACAAAACTCGGGCCGTATGAGATCCAATCTCCGCTGGGCGCGGGCGGCATGGGCGGGCGATTTTGCGCCAATCGGGCCGAGCTGTGATGACTGATGACTATTGTCCGTTCGGCAACGGGAATTTATTGGCGCTGCCGCTAATTACCCGTTTTTAGTTCCCTGCCAGACGTGAGCCCAAGACCCCGCGCCGCGTAAGTCAGGCTCCGGGTCAATCAATACCGAACACGAATGATCTTTGGTAAATATCACCGCGACAGTCTTGGCGGATCTTGCGATGACTACCTGATCCGGGCAGTAATCGTGGCCAAAGGCGGACGACAAGAGGTCCAATGGCAACATGACCAGCGAGATGACAAGGGCGCCGGGGATGTTCGACGCTGAGAAATGCGAGCTATAGTTTTCGTCAACCTCAGCGTCTTCTAGCGGGCTTATGAAAAATACTTTGGGTTCTTGCCGTCGTTGAGTCGGCGAAAGCTACTCGGTTGAGCTCGAGTTCGACGTCGCCGCCTTTACTTAGTTGGTTGTTTCACCTTCGTGACTCGGGCGTGGAACACACCACCCGGCCGGCAGCAAAGTAACCCCATCGACAACCAGCGGACGGGCCAGCCGCAGCGGCGCATCATCGCTCACTGGCACCGGATCGAGGGGCTCCAGCAAAGCAAACCTGAGCGCCGTGTTCTTGCGCACGAGAACCATGTGCGGTGACGTGGAAGCTTGCTGAGCGCCAGCGTCGCCCGACAGTGCCAGTGCAACTGAAAGCAGACCCGCAAAGAATTTGAGCTCCATCGTTGATACCCTCATCATCCGCACACGTGTCATTGCCTGAAACCGTTAGGGAGAGGTGGTTGTCAGCAGCAAGGGTGCGCCGCCCGCAGCGAACGGCGAGCCCTGCAGGGGAGTGAGCGCCCCAGTGTTGCCGTCAATCGTGTAGGCAATGACGGTTTCCGCTTGAGGATCGGCCGCATACAGAAAATAATTGCCCGACGAAGTCAATATCTGGCTCAAACCCATGACAGACGTCCCGGCAGCAAAGGGAGATCCCTTCACCGGCGTTAAGACCCCCGAAGTATGGTCTACGGTGAACGCGGAAATCGTATCGTCCTGAATATTAGCCGCGTAGAGAAAACTTTCCGCACCTTCCGTAAGTGGAACGTATGCCATTTGTAGCGGGTCATTGCCCGTGGGGAACGGCGACTGGGGCAATGCGGTGAGGCTACCGCTAGTTGGGTTGATCGAGAACCCTGCGATCTGATTGTTTGCGTTGGCTGTTCCCGCCAGAGCGACATAGAGAAAATTGTTGTCGACGCTTACCACCATTGCCGACGGCCCTGGGTAAGATCCCGGTGCACCAGTGGGGAATGGAGAGCCGAGAATTTGAGTCAGCGATCCATTCTGCTGGTTGATCGCAAAAGCTGAAATCCCACCCACTGGGTCATTCAGATTGCTTACATACAGAAACAGCGGATTGCCGCCCTGGGGCGCTACTTGCACAGCCTGCACCGGTGTGTCGCCAGCAGGAAAAGGCGATCCGGGAAGGGGTGTGAGCATTCCGCTGGTTGAGTCGTAAAGAAACCCAGCCACTTTCCCGGCATTGAGATCCGTAGCGTATAAATCGGTGCCGCCTTCGACAAATGCACTTAACCCGCCGGCGCCCGGAGGCGTATCCCCCAAGGAAAACGGCGAGTTTGCGATTGCGGTGAGGACGCCCGAACTCGAGTTGATCGAGAACCCGTCCACTTCATCGTTTAAGAAGTCCGAAACATACAACTGGCCGTTCATAGATGCGACGATCCCGTTGCTGTCGTTCGGTCCCGTCGTCACCTGCGGTGCACTCAAGGCTCCCGAAGATGGATCAATGGTGAAAGCCAGAATCTGGTTGATGCCGGTGGCGTAGAGAAACTCCGGAGGAGGCGGCGGCGACTGGCAATCGACCGTGCAACCGAGCCCAAACGAAAGCCCCTTCAGGGGATTACACGCGGTCAAGCCCGGCAAGAGTACAACCGTCACGAGGATGCTGAACAGTTTGTCCTGAGACATGAAACTCATAGCGAGTTCTCCTTCTGACTTCTGAACGAAACCGCTCACCTAGACAAGATCGAACTCAGGGGCTAACCGTGATGACTGACGTCCCATACTTGGACACTGGCGAACCGCCGCCAACACTAATGCCACCAGACGTGGACCACTCAGCCGTGATGTAATACGTGCCCGGAGTTCTGGGAGCAAAGTAGATCACGTTCAGGGAGCTGCTAAGACCACCCTGTTTCCTGAATCGAACCAGCTGGGCATGGTCCAAGGGGTGGCGGCTCATAAAAAGTGCAGTTCGCGCCGCCGGCAGGATCTTCGGCAATGCTCCACTGCTGGATCATGCTGGCGCACGTTGAGCAGAGACCTTTCACATTGGCTTGCAGAGTCACTTGGCCGTCCGCAACGACTGTGGCGGCTGCCGGCGAAACAGTTACGGTCACATTGTTCGGATCATACCCGCCACCTGTACCGCAGCCGGTGATGACAATCAGCAGAAAAAGTGTGACGGTCCACGGGCATCTGTTTGAATTCACTATCGACCCCCAATGAATCACACAATTCAAAGTGGCGACCTTTCGCATGTATTCCCTCCTCTGCTCCCTCGTTGGCCGCGATCACATTGCGATCACCGCCATCTAGTGCGCGGCGGCCGCAGGGGCAGCCCGGTAAATGGTGGTGTGGGCGGGGATCACAGCGCCCACTATCGCTCCGCCCGTAGCGCCAATTGCGACGCCAACCAGGGCAAAAATTCCTTCCGAGGCACCTACCCAGTCTTTCGATCTGGAACCGGCGGCAGCGCCAATGCCTGCTCCGGCCAGCCCGCCGACCACCAGGCCAATCACGGCATGCTCGCCGCGCCGGGCGCCGGAAGCGGTCGAGACGCGTACCACGACTTCGCGTTTCACCGAAACATCAGATCCTTTTTCCTGCAGTGTGAGTACATCGTCGGCCACGCTGATGAATTCTCCGTCGTGGCGTTTCATGCTGGATTCGACCACAACAATGCCTTGGCCAACCCTCAGGCCGCGCAGGTCGGACCACGAGCCTTGCTGCTTCTGAGCACAGAGCGCTGCAGGGAGCCCGAGGACAAACACAAGAACCAGGCAGAGTCGCGAAATCATGAAAAGCCTCCAAGATCGACCGATGTCTTCGATAACTCGAAACTACTGCTGGAAAGTTCCTGAGAATGTTCCGCTCACACCCTGACACGCGGGCGTGCTTGAGCTGCAAGATCCAGTGCCCGTCATCGTGCCGTGCGAAACTGTACCGCTGCCCGTGAACTCAACGAAGTTGCCATTTGCGTCGCCGGTGACGAAAAGCAGGTTGAATGTCCCGTTAGGGGGAACGGGGTTGGCGGCCACGCCTATCAGAACTCCTTGCCCCGTATTTTTCGACGAGCTGAGTAGTCCGGTTCCGGAGATAGAGCCCTGCCCCGTGTTGTTGTTGGCGATAAAGCAGACGGGGCCTTGCACTGAGAACATACCGACCGGTGTTGTTACGCTGCAGGGACTTGAAACCAACGAGACCTGGTAAGTCTTGGATCCGCTCTGGGAACCAAGATTCCCCGTTACGCTCCACATCCCTGGCAGGGAGGTCTCTCCGCTTGCAGCGTTCTTGGTGGAACCACAGCCAACGGCGAAGACTATCCAAATCAAGATCAAGATGCGTTTCATACTTCTCTCCTTAACCAGCCACGACAATCAGCAGGACGACTAACCCGAGAGGGCGGTATCGTGCGTGCGAAGAGGGGTAGTGCCCAGAAACTTGGCACGCGTTGGCCCGGTTTTCTGCCATCTCTAGAATTGACTGAACCGCCAGCGCCTTACTTTTCATTGTGTTTCGCTCCCGCACAACCAGCCGCCACTAGGTCTTGAGCTGGCAGCATGCAGTTCGGCTGCCTTCTATCCTGACAGCGGGGTAGTGGGTAGTCATCATAAAGACCCACTGCCGACAGCGGACTGGGGTCACGGTGAATCGCTGGATGGTGCTATATTCCCGAGGGAAAGGCTTGGCATGACTCTGAATCGAGAAAATCCTTCAGTCGAACACTTGGCTTTTCTCTATCGAGTGTCGCGAGCCCTTCTGAAGGAAGGCGAGTACGGCGAACTACTATCCGGGCTTCTGGATACGCTGATCGAAGGGCTGGGGGCTGATCGGGGATTCGTGGTCGTGCGTGAGGCTGGAGAGTTCCGGGCGACGGCAGCACGGAACTTTCGCAGCGAGGCACTATCCCAAGCGGAGGAAGCGGTGAGCCGCTCGATCGCGCGGTCCGTGATGGAAAGCGGGAGAGCAGTCCTGATTGGCGACGCCTTGATGACCGAGCCCTACAGCCGGCAGCCGAGCATACAGCAACTCTCCCTTCGATCGGTTTTGTGCGCCCCTCTGGTGGCCAGCGATGAAGCGTTCGCGCTCATCTATCTGGAAAATCGCCAGGTCACCAATTGTTTTACGGAAGAGCAGCGAAACTTGCTGGATGAAGTCTGTGCGTTGGCGGCGCCACGATTGCGTGCTGCGGTGGCCATGAGCCAGGCGCATCGCCGCGCTGAGGCTTTGGAACGCGCTCACACCCAATCCGACGGAATATTGACCGCCGACTCCGCCATGGAGCGCGTCTTGCAGACCGCACATCAGATCGCGACCACCGATCTGCCCGTTCTCATCGAAGGAGAAACCGGAACCGGGAAGGAATTGGTAGCCCGGGCTGTCTATCGTCATAGCGCGCGGGTCAAAGGACCTTTTATTGTCTTGAATTGCGCCGCGATTCCGGCGTCGTTGATTGGCTCTGAACTTTTCGGCTTCGTGCGGGGAGCATTCACCGGCGCGAATCGCGATCGCGTCGGTTTCATCGGAGCCGCCCATCGGGGTACGCTCTTTCTGGACGAGATTGGCGATCTCCCCCTCGACATGCAGCCTCATCTGCTTCGAGTCCTGCAGTCGGGCGAGTTTACGCGGCTGGGGAGCTCCCGGACCGAGCAGGCGGACGTCCGGTTCATCACCGCAACAAACCGCGATCTGGAGAGCGAAGTGAAGGCCAGCCGATTCCGGGCCGATCTGTTTTTCCGCATTTCCGCCATCACGCTTCGTTTGCCACCTTTGCGAGACCGGCCCCACGACACCAGGCTTCTTGCCGAACTCTTTGTGCGAACCGCAGCGGCGCGCTATGGCCGACCAGTGCCCCGGCTGACCGAGGATTGTTTGTCGGCATTAACGGCCTACAGTTTTCCGGGAAATGTGCGGGAACTCGAAAGTGAAATGGCCCGGTTGGCCGCGCTGGCCTCGGCGGATGTCCCATGCGGTGCTGATTTATTAAGTGACCGGATTCGTTGTCGGGGCAACGGCCAGTCCCAGGTCTCGTCGCCAGCGACCCCCATCGCTCCGATGTCGCTGCATGAAATGGAAAAGCAACTGATCGATTCCGTCCTGCAATACACGGCGGGAAACCGTACCCGCGCCGCCGAGATTCTTGGCATCAGCCGCGAAGGCCTGCGGACGAAGCTCCAGCGACTGCAAGTCCCCGCCGAATCTGATCCCCTTCCGTAGGTTTCGCACAGCTTGTAACCGCAGGCGTTACGACGCCCATAACATCTACAAGCGCATAAGATGGCCGTCCAGGTGCTACCTGATGCTTTCGTGGGAAGGAGACACACTGGGGCAAATGGCACTTGCGGCCCAGTCAACTCTGGAGATGGCGGCAAAAGGGCCAAGGACGGCCAGAATTCAGGGCGATTCCCGAAGGTGAGTCTTTCACGCTGACAGACTCTTCCTCCCAAGGCGGACCTCCCGCGTTGTCTTAGGCATATTCTCCCGAGGGCAGGAGCACGTGCGAGAAAAACTAAGGCGGCTCAGAATGAAACTCAGCAATGCTTGCTTTGCATTGGCGATTTGTTTTGTGTGTCAGCGGCCTGTGCCCAAGTCACCGGGTCGGGAATCGCGAATACGATTCCTCTCTGGACGGGAATAACGACTCTGGGAAATTCAGCGATTTCTGAAACCGGTGGAAATATGGGCATTGGCACGAAGAAGCCCGTTGCCAGGTTAGATGTCGCCACTACGAGCGCAACCGTTCCGGCCATTGCCGGAAGTGCAAATGCCACGAGCGGCACTGCCACTGGCGTGTATCGAACCACCGCCAGCAGTACCGAGTTTGCAGCTGCGGTCTCTGGCTTTGCGACGGCGACAACTGGCACTTACACCATGGGGTACTTGGCCAGTCCAACTCGCCGAATGGAATCGGTGTGCAAGGTAGCGCAGCCTCCAGCAGCCCTGGAGTCGGCGAGAGTGTCGCCGGATTCACAAACAACGGCGGCACCGGTGTAGTTAGCGGGCAAACGCCCCAACAGGCCTGAATTTTGGAGTTCATGGCGTTAGTCTTAGTAGCGGTGGCGTGGGCGTGCAAGGCATGTCACCACCCTATGTCGCAGTTCCGGGATTCAATCAGGTGTGCACGATGTACTGCAGCCTAACGGCTGGAACCGCTGCGCAATTTGGCACTGGCTCTGGAGGTCTTATTCTCCAAGGATTAGGCGCCGGTTACGTCCAAGGGTTCAGCGTAGACAGTAGTGGAAACGTTTCCATCGCTGGGAACGTCAGCAAAGGCAGCGGATCGTTCAAAATCGACCATCCCCTCGATCCGGCCGACAAGTATCTTTCCCATTCCTTCGTCGAGTCCCCCGACATGATGCACATCTACAACGGCTTGGCTGCGCTGGACTCCAAGAGACAAGCATGGTAAACCTACCAGATTATTTCCAGGCTTTGAACAGCGACTTCCGCTACCAGTTGACTGCGATTGGAGCACCAGGGCCGAACCTTTATGTCGCCGAGGAGATCTCCGGCAATCACTTCAGGATCGCGGGAGGCAAACCGGGAGCCAAAGTTTCGGTGCAGGTCACAGGGGTGCGGCAGGATGCCTACGCCAAGGCGCACCCCATCACCGTCGAAGAGGAAAGCCAGCACAGCAAAAGGGAGACTACCTGCACCCTGAATTATTTTGGGGCTACGGAAAAGGAAGCCGTCGGGGCGATCAATCCACCGGTATCGGCGTTGTCGCTCGCTGCAGATGAGGTGAACCAAGCCAATCTGCAGTAAAGAGCAACTGGTCTCGCAGTAGTGACTCGGTAAGGCGGGTCGAGATTTACCGTTCATGGCGAAAGGGGTCGCGCCGAGCCCGGTTCGCGGGTTCGAAAACGCACTTCGCCATTGAATCGGCTGCGGATTGCTACTAACATGCAGGGCAAATGCCGGAGCACTCTACAGTCGAGGGCAAGGCCCTTGGCCACTATCGCATCCTGGGGCAACTAGGCGCAGGCGGGATGGGTGTGGTCTATTCCGCCTACGACACCGTGCTGGAGCGAAAAATCGCCATCAAGGTAGTAGGTAATCGCGTGCTTGCGGATAAGACTGCACGCGACATGCTGCTCCGTGAAGCCCGGACCGCCTCGTCCCTCAACCATCCTAACATTTGTACGATCCACGAAGTCGGCGACTCGGATGGTGAAGCCTACATCGTCATGGAGCGAGTGGAGGGGCAGGCGCTCAGCTCCCTTTTAGGCACCCACGGTCTGTCGTCGGATTTGGTTGTTCGTTATGGGATGCAGATTGCCGATGCACTCGCCCATGCTCACGAACACGGCGTGATCCATCGGGACCTCAAAAGTACGAATGCAGTGGTCACCCCGGAAGGTCGCGTCAAGGTGTTGGACTTTGGCCTGGCCGCGCGCTTACGCGACACCGAGCTCCGGGATGCAGTTTCGTCGAAAGTGCCAGTCACGGAATCAAGACTGATTGTGGGCACGCTGCCCTACCTGGCCCCGGAATTGTTGCGTGGCGAGCCTGCCGGGGCGCTGACGGACATTTGGGGGCTTGGAGTTTTGCTCTACGAAATGGCTAGCGCTAAGCACCCCTTTCGCGGGCGCACGGCCTTCGAGCTGAGTTCCGCAATCCTGCGGGAACGTCCGACACCCCTGCCGACAAATGTCCCTTCGAGCCTCCGCGCGGTCATCTTGCGCTGTCTGGAGAAATCGCCGGGCAACCGCTACCAGCGGGCTGGGGATGTACGCGCGGCGCTGGAAGCTCTGCAAGGAGCGCACGCCGCCCGGCTTACAGGATCTACCGCAAAGAGATTTCGCGTCGCCCGATGGCTATCACTCTCCGCGCCGTTGCTTCTCATCGCCTTGTCGCTGGCGTTGAATTGGAGGGGCTCGCGCGAGTGGCTTTTCCACCGCGGTCGCAAGGCAATAGCACCAGTTTCCGTGCCCAGCACGAAGTTGCGTAGGTCGGTAGCCGTTCTCAGCTTTCAGAATGCCTCGAAACGCGATGAAACGCTATGGCTCTCGACTGCTCTTTCAGAGATGCTTGCGACCGAACTTTCAGCTGGAGAAAAACTGCGAATCATTCCCGCAGAAAACGTTGCCCGCATGGAACGCGACCTGTCGTTGACTGGGACGGATACACTCGCCACCGACACTCTGAAACGCGTGCGTAGCTATGTGGGCAGCGACTTGACGCTCGTGGGTAGCTATACCACTTTGGGGAAAGTTTCTGGGGGACAGATTCGGCTCGATGTGCGGCTTCAGGATGCAACCACGGGCGAAACCGTCGCGTCGGTCGCTGAAGCGGGTAGCGAGATCAATCTGTTTGATTTGGTCTCGCGTGTTGGCTCAGATCTTCGACGCAGATTAGGAATCGGAGAACTGGCCACAGTAGACGCCGCCGGAGTGCAAGCCAGCTACCCTACCACGCCCGAGGCGGCGCGCCTTTACACGCAAGGACTTTCGCAGCTGCGTGTGTTCAACTCGCGCGAGGCCCTTGTCGCATTGCAAAAAGCCGTCTCCGCGGATCCGAAGTTTCCCTTGGCTCATTACTCACTGGCTCTCGCGTGGTCTGCCTTGGGCTATGACGAAAAAGCAAAAGATGAGGCAAAACTTTCGTTTGAGCTCTCCGGAAGCTTAAGCCGCGAGGATCGACTGGTGGTGGAAGGCCGTTACCGGGAAATGACGCAAGAGTGGCCAGTTGCCATTGAGGTCTATCGCAATCTGGTGAACTTCTTTCCCGACAACGTCGAATACGGTTTGCGGCTGGCCGGTGCGCAGTCGCGCAGCGGCAAAATAAAAGATGCATTGGCTACCATCTCGGCGTTAGAAATGCTACCTCCTCCGCAGAATGGGGATCCCCGAATCGAGCTTCAGCAGGCCTATGCCATGCGGATCACGGGTGATTCTCAGGAGATGCTGGCAGCCTCTATCGCAGCCGCGAATCAGGCAGCCGCCCAGGGTTCACGATTTGTGGAGGCTAGCGCCAGGCTCTCCGAGGGAACCGCACATTTCCGTCTTGGCGAAAAAGAAAAAGCTTTAACAGCTTGGGAAGAGTCTCGCCGCATCTGGGCTTCCGCGGGCTACCCCGGCGAAGTTGCCAAAACGATGATCAACACCGGCACCATTTGGCAGGAGATAGGCAATCTGCCGGAAGCTAATAAGCGCTACGAAGAAGCGCTCTCTATTTGGAGAACTTCAGGAAACAAGCTTGGCCAAATGAACGCGCTGGCTAGCTTGGGGGATCTCCGAAGCGATGAAGGCGATGTCGCCGGGGCAAAACAGATGCATCTGGAGTCCCTGGTGATTGCGCGCGAAGTCCACGCCGTACCCGATATCGCGGGGGCGCTGATGGAACTTGGTGACGACCAAATCGCCTTGGGGGATGCTGCTGGAGCGCTCACCAACGATCGTGAGGCCGTTGAACTCGCGCGACAATTCGGTGGGCGTGGCGCATTGGCGGAGGTTCTCACCCACATCTCGCACGCTTTCTATCTTCATGGCGATCTTCAAAGTGCCAAACAATCGATCCAGGAATCGCTCGACATCGCTCGCCAGATCAACAATAAGTCCCATGTGGCGCGCGCGATGGCTAACTGGGCAGAAATCCTGATGGCTGAGGGCGATCTCCCTCAAGCTCGGAAGAACCTGGAAGAGGCACTGCAAATTCGTACCCAGATTGAACAGAAAAGCGACGCGAACGCAACCCGCCTGCAACTCGCTGCGCTATCGATTGCGGAAGGAAACGCCGTTGCGGCCGAACATGCCGGGCGTGAAGTCCGGGACGAGTACCGCAAGGAAGGCCACCACGACGATGAGATCCGTGCGGATGCTGTGCTGCTACAGGCATTGCACGTGGAAAACAAGTCCAGTGAGGCCGAAGAGGAAGCTAGCAACGTCAACTTGGTCGTGGCTAGGTCTCAAAACCTCCGTACTCGCTTGTCGATAGCGATCGTCGATGCCCAAATCCAGGCCGATTCAGGCAAACGGGATGAGGCTGTTCTGAATCTTGCAAGCGCAACCCGTGACGCCGAACGATTTGGCTTCGTACCTGACCAACTTGAAGCCCGTCTGGCTCACGCGGATATCGAGCTAAGGTCCGGAAAGATCGTCGCGGGCCGCGCTGAACTCGTAGCCCTAAGGAAGGATGCTGCGAGAAAGGGATTTGACCTAATCGCCCACGAGGCAACGGCGCTGATGAACAGGAAACCGCACGGACCTTGAGCATTTGATTGCGTGGGAGGAGCACCCCGTCAGACGACCGCCTCTGTTGCCTCCCGCATGTCAGCTACCTCGATATGGGACTGAGCAAGGACCGCGATTATCGCGATCGACCGAGAACTGGAGCGTATGGCTGGACCTTAAAGGGGTTTTCGTCCAGTGGTCTTCGGGAACAACCCATTACAACGGCCAACTGGTGAGGAAAGCATTTTCCCATGACCTCGAGGCCAGTTCAACGGGATGCTCGAGAATGAAGCGCTCGTCCTCTGTCGACACAGCTTCCTGGCTGTTGTTCCCCAGCCGTATAATCGCCCTTAGAATCGCCATCTACCAACTCCTGGAATTCACCCGAAGATTGCGATGAGAAGCCCTCTCGTAAGACCTTACACACTCGGCCTGGCAGTTCTGATCCTCGCGGCTTCTTCGCTGAGCGCCCAGAAGCCCCGTCCCACCCTCGATGTACAGACGGCAACCGGGCAGACAACTTTCCATATCGGGGAACGCATAGCTCTCAAGCTTATCTTCACCAGTCCGAACGACACACAGTACAGAATCGCGCCATGGAGTAACGGCCGCGCTGGAGAATTCGACTTCGAGAGCTACGATGTGAGTCCTTCCGCCGGTTGGTCCGATCCGCTCGCCACCTATTTCGCGCAGGATTTCGTAAGAACCGGACATGGCTGGTCATGGCCGCCCCTGCTTAAGTCCAAGCCCGTCGAACTTTCGATCGATCTCAACCAATGGGTTCGCTTCGAACAGCCAGGCGACTATCGAGTCAGGGTCGTCAGTCATCGCGTTGGCGGCCTTGACCGGAGTGGCCTGCAATCGAATGTGATCGACTTGCATGTTCTTCCCGCGAACGCAGAATGGCAGGATGCGGCCCTCAAGAGAATTCTCCAGCAATTGAGTTCCAGCGGGTCGGTATCTGAGGGCGCCACAGCCGACCTCCGGTATCTGGCAACGCCCGCGGCGATCGATGTGATGACAAGCGAGTTGCGCGAAGACTCTGCCTTCATCGCGAGCGAATGCAGCATGGGTCTCTTGGGCCTACCTAGCTCGATGCGGGATCTCGCCGTCGCATCCATGAATCATCGAATCGATGAGCCGGACTTCCCGATCTCGCCCTTGTTCTTCAGCACCCTGTCGCTCCTGCACGTAAGCGCAGGCTTGACTGCGGAGAGCATCCGGCAGCAACGCCGGGCCTTCGACGCTATCCTCTGGCCGACCGTGTTTTCGTCCATCGAAAAGAAGCAGCCGTTGGCGCGAGCTGAAACTGTGCAAACGCTGCTCGGTTACGGACGCAACATCAGCACGCCGGAGATTAAGTCACAGATGGCGTCGTTGCTCTCGGCTTCTTTCCTCAATCTTGACGATCGCAGCCAGATCGACGACTTGCGGCAACACTGGGATCTGTTGCGTTCACCGGCCATCCTGCCCGCTCTCGAAACCCTCGTAAGGCGGCCTACGGCAAACTATGGTGGCGCTGGCCCCTACTCCTCGGAGGACTTGAAGTCGGCAGCCTTCAGACGCTGGTATGAGCTCGATCCTGCCGAGGCACGGGGCGAGATTCTCTCGCAAATCGGTTCAGCCGCGCCGTCGCTTTCATCCCAGGCGCTTACTTTCCTGCCGGCGGAGCCTCTCCCTCAGTTCGAACTCCTCTGGGCAGAGGCATTCGTGCGAACTACGGAACAGTTGCAGGACGACACGCTCGGCTCGCTTCTCATTAAGTTCGGAACCGGTGCCGCCACATCGCAGATGATCGCCAAACTCAACCAGCCGCCTACTCCCTATTCGTGTATGTCGCGGGCCCTGGCGCTCGCGTATCTCGTCCGCTTTAGCCCCGATGACGCTCGCCCGCTCATGGAGCGCGAGATAGCGACCCGCGAGACCGAATGCAACGACTCTCTCCTGAGATGGGTTTCTGAACACGTCACAGCTCCCGTCCTGAATGAAGTTGCCGTCGAAGCGCTCAATAACGCCGATCCTGGCACCGTCCAAGATGCACTCCAATACCTGAAGTCATACGGAACGAAGTCGGACGAGAAGTCCATCTGGGACCGGTATGCAAAGTGGACGCAGACGTGGTCTGGCAAGGCAGTCATCCTGGACCATCCCGGGCCTGGCTTGGTCGCATGCGGGGAGGTCTGTATCGGCGAAGATTTCGGAACGACCCTCATTGCCAACCAAGGCTGGTTCGCTGATCAGACCCTTATCTCCCGCGTCCTCCACAGCTGCGTCGGGAAACAGGTATGCGAGCGACTCAAGGAGGTCGTTCGCTCCGCTGCTCCGCCCTATCAGGTGGTTCTGCCGGACGCAGCTGAGCCCCTTGGCATAGCTTTCACGCAATCCTACAACGTGGCTCAGTACGCCGCCGTGTCCCGCGATCTGTTCGAGGCAAAGATCAGCCAGTATCCACCTGGGACGAAGTTTGTCCTCTTTCGCTCAGGGCCTGTCACCGAGGATCAACGAAAGCTCGAAGGCGAGGTTGAGGCCATTTTCGAGAAGAACGGCATGTCACTGGAAAAGCCGGTTAGCTGAACGGCACGAAAGGGACTTGACCTTGTACTCATGCTCTCGGATAGGGGCGACGACCGTCAGACAGAACCTTGTCCATTGCTGAGAGGCGAACACACGGCCGCACTTGTGTAACACCACAACCGTTGGTTAAAGTGAATCTCGGAAATCGCGGTATCGGGCTCATTAAACGGTCTTGAGCGTTATCGCCTTGATAGCGCAAACCACAGCCCACAAAGAAGCCAAACATTTCGTCTCTGGCGACGTTCTTCTGTGGTAGAGGGCCAGCAGTCAAGGACGCGCGTTCTTTGCGCGCCGCGTCAGCGGTCGCAGATCCTTGACGGCCGTGAGACCGGAGGGCCCTACATAGCCATCTCGTAACCGATGCCCTGCGTCCCGACCTGAAGAGGTCTGGCACGTGGCGAAAGCCACTTGATAAGTGTTAAGCAACGGGCTACACTCCATTTGTGAAAATACGGAACTTTGTCCATAAGGGTCTGAAAAGGCTCTACGGCGAGGATGTCGCGAAAGGCGGGCCGCCTGACACAGTGGACAAGTTCCGCAAGATGCTGGCATTTCTTGATGAAATGCAAGACCCCGAGGAACTACGCTCATTGCCAGTGTGGAAAGTGCATATTCTGACCGGCGACAAGAAGGGCACATGGAGCCTAATTGTCACCCGCAACCGACGCTTGACGTTTCGTATTGACAATGCAGAGCGAGAGATTATCGATCTCAACTTGGAAGATTACCACTAGGATAAAGGAGTAAACGCCATGGCCATGAAGAACCCACCCCATCCCGGAGATTTTATTCGGACAGAGCTTATAAAGCCTGCAGGCCTTACTGTCACGGCAGCGGCGACTGCACTTCAGGTCTCCCGCCCTGCCCTGTCCAGCCTGCTTAACGGCAAGGCTGACCTCTCCGGGGATATGGCGCTGCGCATTGAGAAGGCCTTTGGAGTCAGGATGGACACACTCATGCGAATGCAAGCCTCGTACGACATTGCCCAGACCCGCAAGCGCGAGACGACAATCCATGTTCGACGAATTTCGTAACTCGCAAAGGTTCATGTGTGACAAGAAAGCGACATCGGCCGTTCTCGCGGGACAAAGTCCTTGGCTCGCGTTGAATAAATTCAGATGGAGTAGCATGTTTGGGCCGTCCGATTTACTGTTAGCGGAGAGGAATATCTAAGTCATAATAATCCTCCCGCGCCACATCGCGGCGCACCGATGTCTTCGGGAAACCGATGAATGAACCCCAAAACCCTTAGAAAATGAAGTGCCGCCCTTGAGCTCAAACGTTAAGCCAAGCTGCTTAAGCCCAAAGACGGCGTGCATGATCCAATAGTCCTTTTCGAGTTTCTGCTGGTTGATCTTGTTAATGAATTGCGCGACCTTGCAGAGGACCGGGACACCGTTCTTTCTCGCGTTCGCGAAAAAGCCAAAGAGATGGACCCGAGAAAGCTGTTACCTGTTTATCTATTTGTGGTACCTCGCCTTCACTCCGGCAGGATGTCTTTCTGCGCAACCCGGTCAAGACTCATATCGGGCAGGTGGGCGCTATCGCGCAGTCGAAAGTGCTCGACCTCGCGCAGCGCGAATAGCGGCACTCCAGCGGCAACCGGAACTTGCGGCCGCGCGAAGTCGGCATTCTCGACATCCTCCAGCACGAACGCGGGGCGCCCGTCCCGCTTGCGGGCAATGATCTTGATGCCCTCCATTTCGATTCCTCGCACGTGGCGCACGAAGAAGCCGTGGGCGGGCATGGCGCCGAACATGTCCGGATCCGGATAGTCAGCTTCTTTCTCCGGCACGCGGATCCTGGCCTGCTGCTCGGTTCCACCGCCTTCATGCTCAATGACGATATTGCTCAAGCGCACGTCCTCCACCTTATGTCCCGGGATGCCCGTAATAATGGAGCAGATAGGAGAGACCGCGTTAGAGCAAATCACACCGCCGATTTGCACCCGGCGAATAACGCCCACGGCAGCGCCTGCCGGGCCGCGCATCCGGGATCCCAGGCGAATGAAAAACGGCGCTTCGTAAATGTCGCGCATCGTCAGATTCGTGATGGCGATGTCTTCGACCCGCGCGCCATCCACGCTTTCGAGAGCCAGTCCGTGACAGCTGTCGAACACGCAATTGGCAATGGTGATGCTCTTGAATCCGCCGTTCGATTCAGTTCCACACTTGATACGTCCTGTGCGCCACTCCTCTTCATAAGGTGCCAGCTTCCGAGCCGGATCAAAGCGCCGGAACGTGCCGTCGAGCAGCGTTCCTTCTTCATAGCCGCCGGTCACCAGGCAGTCGCTGATCGTAATCATCTCGGTCG
>Ga0302324_100013940_pt1 | contig 16254 bp, 16 predicted proteins | sample Palsa_T0_1_FD_201949 | JGI IMG/M metagenome (GOLD analysis project Ga0302324, IMG submission 201949) | Peat permafrost microbial communities from Stordalen Mire near Abisko, Sweden - Palsa_T0_1 | ecosystem: Environmental > Terrestrial > Soil > Palsa > Peat permafrost | place: Sweden: Abisko...
ACCGACGAGCGCTGCGACAAATATCGCAACAGGCTCTTGCCGGCCGACTTGTTCGCCGAGAAGTTCCACAGGCCCCAATAATAGGGCAGGCCCGGCGTGAAGCGGCCCTTGGGGCCGACCGGGGCGTCGAAGGTCCAGAGCTGCTCGGCGACCTTGGGCGCGTCGCGCTTGGCGACCGCCCAGGCGCTCGGCGGATTCATGATCAGCGCGCCCTTGCCGGCGATCAGCCACTTGTTGTTGCCGGCGTCGTCCCAGGCGAACACGTCGGGCGGCAGCACCGGCACCAGCTTCTTGAACCACTCCAGCACCTGCCGCGTCGCGTCCGAGTTGACCGTGATCTTGCCTTCCTCGTCGACCAGCTGGGCACCGTGGGCGGCGAACACCGCGCCGACCCAGTCGACCGCGTCGGTCGTCGAGCCGAGCGGCATGCCGAACGGGAAGCCGGCCTTGTGGCAGGCCTGGGCGGCGCGCAGGAATTCGTCCCACGTCCATTTCTCGGCGCCCTTGGGGTCGGCGCCGGCCGGATACATCTCGCGCGGGTCCCAGCCGACATGCTGCTGGAACAGGTCGATGCGCGCGCACGGACCCTTGACCTGGCTGCCGCAGGTCGCCGGCACGGCCACCCAGTGGCCCTTCACCTTGCCGAGATATTCGGCGACCTTGGTGACGTTGCCGTTCTGCTCGATCAAATCCTTCATGATGTCGTCGACCGGCTCGAGATTCTCGGCCTGATCGGCGGGATACCAGGTCGGAAACGCGAGAATGTCGTGGCCGGCCCGGGCCTGCGCCTCGGCGGCGATCGTCAGCGTATTCTTTTCGCCGATCGACGTGATGTAGTCGATCGAGACCTCGACCTTCTCCTTGGCCCCCCACTCCTGGACCAGTTTGGTCGAGGCGGCATTGGCGCCGGGCACCCAATGGTCCCAAAAGCCGATGCTCAGCTTGCCGGCCGCGTGCGCGCCGCGGACATAGGGCGCAACGATGGCCGCCGTGCTGGCGAGCGCGGTTTGAGCAATAAACCGACGGCGAGACAATTTACGCGATGGCATCGATGCGTCCTCCCAAAGTAAAAGTCGTCCCCGGATGGACCCGGTTGAGGGGAGCCGTGCCTTTGTCCCTGAGCCTATTTTTTAGGCTTTCTCATTGGGTTACGCGCAATCTCACACCCCTTGTGGGTCACTATACCGATTACGCGCGCGACCGCAAAGCTGCTGTTGTCGCATCCGCCGCCGAGGCGATTTTCAGCGCGCCGCGAGGCCCGCGACGCCGATGAAATTGCGCGCGAACGCGTCCGCCGCGGCCTCGCAGGAAAAGTGAAAGTGGAAGATCGCCGCGCGGCTCGGATAGGCCGTGTTGGCGACGTAGTCGATGTTGCGCGTCTCGAGCCACTCGCCCATGGTCGTCTCGTCGGCCTGCGTGCGCGGTACCCGCACCATGAAGGGATAGCCATCCATTTAGAACGGTTCCTGCGCGTGATAACCTTCGCAAGTCCTAACCGCCCGCCGGTTAAGAAACCGTAGCCGCAGCTGAAAAACGGCCTGTCGAATTTCTCGCGCGATCGGCTCGATGTTCTGGCTCCATCAGTATTTATGCGCCGCGCCATGATCTCGATCGCTCTGTCGTGGCGCCTCGGACGCGGTTTGCACGCCCCGATCGTGCTCTGGCTCGGCATGGCGGCGGCGCTGGCGGCGGATTATCCGAGCTGGCCGATCCGGCTGATCGTGTCGTTTCCGGCCGGCGGCGCGTCTTAGCGTCAGCCGCGCTCGCAGCCGCAATCTGCGGCAGCCAAAGGCGCGAGCGCCTTCGGTGGGCGAGCGGACAAACTCACGCCCCCGCTTCGCGCCGCGGGGCGCGGCTGTGGACGTTGTTGATGTCGACCAGCTGGCCGAGCAGCGCGAGGAAGCGCCGGCGGTCGGCTGGGACGAGCGGCGCCAGGATGCGGGCCTGGGCGCGCTCGACCGCGGGCTCGATGGCCGCCGTCAGGCGCGCGCCGGCGCGCGTCACCGACAGGCGCTTGACCCGGCGATCCGCCGCATCTTGCGTGCGTTCGACCAGCGCCTTGCCGACCAGCCGCTCGATCACGTCGCCCAGGGTGGAGCGGTCGTAGGCGATCAGCGCCGACAAGGCGGTCGCCTCGATCCCGGGATTGTCCTGGATCGCGACCAGCGCGGCATATTGCACCGGCGTGACGTCGAAGCCGGCGGCGCCGGCCTCCTCGATGAACAGCGCGACCGCGATCTGCTGGCAGCGCCGGATCAGATGGCCCGGCTTGGCATAGAGCTGGTGGGTCGGCATCCGGATCTCCCAGGCGGCCGGCGCTTGACTCCGGCAGATCATAAGCATACTGAATATCCGTACACCTACAAATAATTTCGGGGACTGTCGATGCGCGGGCAGGGACGGCCGGTCCTGATCGTCGGCGGCGGCATCGGCGGCCTGACCACGGCCCTGGCGCTCGCCGCCCACGGCGTGCGCGCGCATGTCCTCGAGAAGGCCTCCGAGTTCGGCGAGATCGGCGCCGGGCTGCAGCTCGCGCCCAACGCCATGCACGTGCTCGACCGTCTCGGCCTGCTGCCGGAGATCGCCAAGCACGCGGTGTTCCCCAGCCGGTTGGTCTGGATGGATGCGCTGCTCGGCGAGCGCATCACCGCGGTCGATCTGGGCGACGCGTTCCGCCGCCGCTACGGGCAGCCCTACGTCGTCATGCATCGCAGCGACCTGCTCGCGGTGCTGCTCGCCGCCTGCCAGGCGCAGCCTTTGATCGGGCTCGAGGCCGATCGCGCGGTGGTCGCGATCGAGGATCTCGGCGATGGCGCGCGGGCGCGCTGCGCCGACGGCGCGGTCTACGACACCGGTCTGCTGATCGGCGCCGACGGTCTGCGCTCGACCGTGCGCGGCCTGATCGCCGACGACCAGCCGGTCTGCTCGCAATACGTCGCCTATCGCGGCACCCTGCCGATAGCGCAGATGTCGAGCCATGCCGGGCTCGACAATGTCGTGATGTGGGTCGGCCCGCAGATGCATTTCGTGCAGTACCCGGTGCGGCGCGGCGAGCTCTACAACCAGGTCGCGGTGTTCCGCAGCCAGCACTACAGGCCGGATTCCGACGAGTGGGGCACCGTCGAGGAGTTCGACGCGCATTATGCCCAGACCTGCGCCTACGTGCGCGATTGCGCCAAGCTGATGTGGCGCGACAAGCGCTGGCCGATGTACGACCGCAAGCCGATCCCGAGCTGGTCGCGCGGCCGCGTCGTGCTGATGGGCGATGCGGCGCATCCGATGCTGCAATATGCCGCCCAGGGCGCCTGCCAGGCGATCGAGGACGCGCTGTGCCTGGCCGACCGGATCGCCGCGGCACAAGACGATCTGCCGGGGGCGCTCGCCGCCTACGAGGCGGCGCGCGTCCTGCGCACCGCGCGCGTCCAGCTCACCGCGCGCGCGATCGGCGAGTTCTTCCATCTCGACGGCATGGCGGCGACCGTGCGCAACGCGATGATGCGCGGCCGCGCCGAGACCGACTACGCGATGCTCGACTGGCTCTACGGCCACAAGGCGTAGATCACGCCACGCGCGGCATGACCTCGGTCCAGAAGCGCTCGATCGACTTCATCAGGATCGCGTGCGGCACCAGGCTGTTGTAGGTGTAGCAGAACAGCCAGTCGATCGGCACGCGCCGCCGAATCCGCTCGAGATTGCGCGTCACCGTATCGACCGTGCCGACCAGCGCGTAGCCGAGCGCGATCGCCTCCTCGAGCGTCGGATAGGCGCCGGTCTTGGGATCCTGCACGCCCTTGCGGAAGCCGAACGGCTCGAACCAGGCGCGTCCGGCGAACACGCCCGAGTCCTCCCACAGCCGGATCGCATCTTCGTCGGTGTCCGTGATGATGACGTCGCGCAGCAAGCCCATGCCCTCGCCCCGCGGCCGGCCCGAGACCTCGGCATAGACGCCGAACAGCCGATCCTCGTGGCTCTGGTGCATCGCCGGTAGGATCGGCGTGACATTCTCTTTGGCGCACCAGCGGATGGTCGATTCCGAGCTGGCGAACGGCTGGAACAGCGGCGGGTGCGGTTTCTGCAGCGGCTTCGGAATCACGCCGACCGATTTCAGGATGCCGTGCTCGACGCCGGCGCCCCACTTCTCGGTGGTGTCCAGGGTCCACGGCGTGTCGCCGGCCGGGATCTTCCAATATTTGCCCTGGTGGCTGAGCATCGGCTCGGTCCAGCATTTCTTGACGATCTGGAAGCATTCCTCGAAGGCGGCGCGGTTGGCGTCGTCGATCGCGTCGTGCTGGTGGGGCAGCGCGCCGTGGATGCCATGGGTCTGCTGCGCCATCACGTCGACCCAGCGGCGCTGATAGCCGCGCGCGAAGCCGGCGCAGGCGCGCCCGCCGGTCATGTGGTCCAACATGGCGATGTCCTCGGCCACCCGGATCGGGTTCGACGCCGGCAGCACGATGCCGAGCTGGCCGACGCGGATGCGCTTGGTCTGCATCGCGAAATAGAGGTCGAGCAGCACCGGGTTGTTCGACAGCTCGAAGCCCTCGATGTGGAAATGGTGCTCGGTGAAGCTGACCGAGTCGTAGCCGAGCGCATCGGCCAGCCGGATTTGCTCCGACAGCTCGCCGAGCATGCGCTGATACAGGTCGCCGCGCATGCCGGCCATGCCGGCCTCGATCTCGGCCCGGCTGCCGATGGTCGGCAGGTAGAACAGCGATGCTTTCACGGTCGCCTCCCTCTAGATCGGCGTGGTTCGCCCCTTATCGCGTCCCTACGTCAAACCGCGCGGCGCAGGAACCGGCCGTGGCGCTCGCGATAGCCGACATAGTGCCGCGTCGAGGCAGCCTCGAACACCGCGCGGGTGACCGCGCGCGCGACGCAGTCGGCGGCCAGCGCGCCGAGCCGCACCAAGGTCGCCGGATCGACCGGCCCGCGCCGCGCGGTTGCCAGCGCGAACACGCAGTCGCCGTCGAACATCGTGTGGACCGGGCGGATCGCGCGCGCGATGCCGTCCTGCGCCATCATGGCGAGCCGCCGGCAATCGGCCTTCGACAGGGTCGCATCGGTCGCGACCACCGCCAAGGTCGTGTTGGTGCCGATGCGCGCTGGCGCGCAGTCCGACAGGTCGGCGAGGTCGATGGCGCCGATGTCGGGCCGCGGCTGACCGCCGAGCTCGTCGTCCTGCTCGAGCGCCCACGCCCAGAAGCACGGCGAGCCCGGCATCACGACCGAGCCCCAGGGATTGGCGGCGACCAGCGCGCCGACGGTCGCGCCCCCTGTCGGTCCCGGCGGGTCGACGATCGAGGCGCTGCCGAGCCCGCCCTTCAGGCGGCCCGCCTTGGCGCCCAGCCCGGCGCCGACATTGCCGAGCGCGAACGGCTCGGCGGCGGCGTCCGCCGCGATCCGCGCGAGCGCGCGGTAGGGCGGGGTGTCGCCCCAGCGCCGCTCGATGCCGTCGCGCAGATCGAACAGGATCGCGGCTGGCACGATCGGCACGATCGCGCCGCCGACCGCGACGCCGCGGTCGCGCTCGGCGAGCCAGCCCATCAGACCGGCGGCGGCGTCGAGGCCGAACGCCGAGCCGCCGCTCAGCACGATCGCGTCGATGCGATCGTTGCGCGCCGCCGGATCGAGCAGATCGGTCTCGCGCGTGCCCGGCGCGCCGCCGCGCACGTCGACCGACGCGACCGCAGGCATGTCGGGCAGCACCACCGTGACGCCGCTCTGCAGCGCATCGTCGGCGGCGTTGCCGACCTTGATGCCGGCAACGTCGGTGATCAGATTGCGGGGACCGGGCCGCGCGCGCATCGTCGAACGACGCTATCGAGCCGCGTCTTGCGGGTCAATCGCCGCCGCCAGAGTATAGTGCATGGCGCGGCCGCCACCGCGGCTCGCGGGAGAAGAAACGATGAGCGAGATCTACGTCGCGCGCAGCCCGAAGCTGGGCAAGTGGGCCTCCGACGTCGGGGTCGGCAAGAACGTCTTCAAGGTCGGCGTCGCCGACGGCGACCTGAAGGCCCTGATCGAGGCCGGCTGGGCGGGCGAGACCGACTGGGCGCTGGTCAAGAAGCAGGCGGTCGACGACATCACCGAGGCAGCCGTGATCGAGCGCCTGGCGCGCAAGGGCAAGATGCTCGATCCGACCTACTACCCGAAGCTCAAGGGCACGCGCGGCATCTTCCGCCTGACCCCCGAGCAGATCGAGAACCACATCATGATCGCGCGCGCGATGGCGCGCGAGAACGAGCTGAAAATCATCAAGCTCAAGCCGATCGACTTCGCCGACTTCCTGATCCACAACGCGCTGCGCTGAGCGCGCCCGGGCCCGCGGTCCAGAGCAGCTTCACGCTGACCGGAGTCGATACCCTGACCGTCATGGCCGGCCCTGTGCCCGCCATCCACGTCTTTCAGGCCGATCGGTGATCCGGCCGGCAGCCACGGTATCTCGGATAGAAAGACGTGGATGGCCGCCACAAGGGCGGCCATGAAGATCAGAAAGTAATGTCTGCGGTCGGCGTGAAATCGCTCTATCGCGCCGGCTCGGTGCGGACCAGCGCCAGGAACTGCGCGCCGTAGCGCTCGAGCTTCGAGCGGCCGATGCCGGGTATGTCGGCGAGCGCGGCGAGGTCGTGCGGCCGCCGCTCGACGATCGCGCGCAAGGTCGAGTCGTGGAAGATCACGTAGGGCGGCAGGCCCTGGGCGCGCGCCAAGGTCAGGCGCAGCGCCTTCAGGGCCTTGAACAGGGCCTCGTCGCCGCCGCTGAAGTCGCTAGGGTCGGCCGGCGCCGGCGCCCCGTCGCGTCCCCCGTCGCGTCCGCCGGCGCGCCGGCCGGCACGCGGCGCTCCGACGTCGCGCCTGAGCTCGACCGTGCTGCCGTCCTTGAGCAGCGCGCGCGCGGCGTCGGTCAGGAACAGGCCGCCGAAGCCCTCGCTGTCGACGCCGAGATAGCCGTGCGCGATCAGCTGGCGGAACACCGACTGCCAGTCGCGCTTGGCGAGATCCTGGCCGACGCCGAAGGTCTTCAGCTGGTCGTGGCCATGGCGCGCGATCTTCTCGGTCGCATTGCCGCGCAGCAGGTCGATCAGATGCTCGGTGCCGAAGCGCTGGCCGGTGCGATAGGCCGCCGACAGCGCCTTCTGTGCCGCGGTCGTGGCGTCCCAGGTCGCCACCGGCTCGAGGCAGGTATCGCAATTGCCGCACGGCTCGGCCAGGCGCTCGCCGAAGTAATTGAGCAGCACCTGGCGCCGGCAGCGCGCGGTCTCGCAGTAGCCCAGCATGGTCGACAGCTTGGCGCGCTCGACCGATTTGCGCTCGCCGTCCGACGCCGAGCCCTCGAGCAGCTGGCGCAGCAGCACGACGTCGCTCAGCCCGTAGCTCATCCAGGCGGTCGCCGGCAGCCCGTCGCGTCCGGCGCGTCCGGTCTCCTGGTAATAGGCCTCGAGGCTCTTCGGCAGATCGAGATGGGCGACGAATCGGACGTTGGATTTGTCGATCCCCATGCCGAAGGCGACCGTCGCGACCATCACGATGCCCTCCTCGCCGAGGAAGCGCGTCTGGTTCCCGGCGCGCACCCCGCCATCGAGCCCGGCATGGTAGGGCAGGGCGGCGACGCCGCGCCCGGCGAGCCACGCGGCGGTCTCCTCGACCTTGCGCCGGGTCATGCAATAGACGATGCCGGCATCGCCGGGGTGCCCGGCGATGAAGCGGGCGAGCTGCGCCTTCGGCTCGGACTTGAGGACCACGCGATAGGTGATGTTCGGCCGATCGAAGCCGGCCACGAACAGGCGCGCGTCGTCGAGCTTGAGCTGGCGCTGGATGTCGCGCCGCGTCGGCTCGTCGGCGGTCGCGGTCAGGGCCAGGCGCGGCACCTCGGGGAAGCGCTCGTGCAGGATCGCGAGCTGGCGGTAGTCGGGCCGGAAATCGTGACCCCATTGCGAGACGCAATGCGCCTCGTCGATCGCGAACAGCGCGATCCGCGAACGCGCCAGCAGATCGAGGAAGCCGGGTGTGGTCAGGCGCTCGGGCGCGACATAGAGGAGATCGAGGCTGCCGGCGGCGAGCCGGTCCTGGGTCTCCTGGACGTCCGACCAGTGCAGATTGGAGTGCAGCGCGGCGGCGCGCACGCCGAGCTCGCGCAGCGCGGCGACCTGGTTCTGCATCAAGGCGATCAAGGGCGACACCACGATGGCGACGCCGGGCCGGCACAGCGCCGGGATCTGGTAGCAGATCGACTTGCCGCTGCCGGTCGGCATCAGGACCAGCGCATCGCCGCCGGCAATCACGTGGTCGATCACCGCCGCCTGGTGACCACGGAACGCGTCATAGCCGAAGACCTGCTTCAGCAGGGCCTGCGGCGCTGGCGGCGCGGTTCTGTCGACGAGGCTCGGGCGCGTCATGAACCGGGGATGTGGTGGGGTTCGGCAAGTCGAATATACCAAACCTAGCGGGTCCCAGCCGGAAAGTCATGCGGGCAACCGCGCCGTGGAGCGCGCCGTTGAGGACATCGACGATCCCCCGTGCCGGGCGCGTCCCGACCCATTAGACTTGGGCGTCGCAGCCCGACCTGTCCGCGAGCCGCCCCGAGATGCCGTCGCTCCACCGCCTGCGCAACCTGCCGATCATGCCGGCCCTGTTCCTCGCCATGGCCGGGCTGCTCCTGCTGGGATTCGGCGATCGTCTGGCGGCGTGCGTCGCGGTTGCCGCCGCGGTCGCCGCCTACGCGGCGCGCCGCGTGACCTTGCACCATTGCACGCGGCTGCTCGACACCACGCGCGCGATCGCCGAGGGCAACTACGCCGCGCGCGTCGGCGCGCGCTATGCCGGCGGTCCGCTCGGCGAGCTGGCGCGCGGCTTCGATCTCATGCTCGACGCGGTGGCGCGGCGCGAGGGCGAACTACAGGCGCGCGAGGAATGGTTCCGCTCGGTGGTCCAGCATTCGACCGACATGATCGCGATCGTCGACGGTACCGGCCGCATCATCTATCTCAGCCCGGCGGCCGAGCGCGTGTTGGGCTACCAGCCTGATCGGCTCAAGGGCGAGTCGGTCATCGACATGGTGCATCCCGACGAGCAGACGCGGTTCGGCGAGGTGTTCAAATATCTCGCGGCGCAGCCCAACCGCGTCGCGGCGGCCGAGCATCGGCTACGCCACGCCGATGGCCAATATGTCGACATGGAATCGATCGGCGTCAATCTGCTCAGCAACCCCGCGGTCCAAGGCATCGTGCTCAACAGCCGCGACGTCACGCGCCGGCGCCGCGTCGAGGAGCAGCTCCGGCTGGTGACCTCGGCGGTCGACCAGTCGCTCGACGGCGTCATGATCGCGACCGCGCCGATCGACCAGCCGGCGCCCGAAATCGCCTATGTCAACCCGGCGCTGCTCGCGCTGACCGGCTTCGCGGAGCACCAGCTGGTGGGCGCCAGCCCGGCGATCGTCGGCGGCAGCGACGCCGCCGCGATCGTGCTCGAGCAGGTCAATCAGTGCCTGAAAAGCGGCGAGAACAGTCGCTTCGAGGTGGCGAGCCGGGCCCGCGACGGGCGGAACTATCCGATGGCGGTGCAGGTCGTGCCGCTCAAGGACGACAATGCGCGGATCACCCATTTCGTGATCATCTGCCGCGACGTCACCGACGAGCGCGCGGCCGAGGCCGAGCGCGAGCGGCTCGAGGCGACCTTGCGCCAGGCGCTCAAGATGGAGGCGGTCGGCACGCTCGCCGGCGGCATCGCGCACGATTTCAACAACGTGCTGCTGCCGATGATGATGCTGACCCAGCTGACCCTGAACCGCCTGCCGGCGGACAGCCGCGAGCGGCTCGACCTGGGGCGCGTGCTGGCGGCGCAGAAGCGTGCCAAGGCGCTGGTCGGCCAGATCCTGGCGTTCAGCCGCGGCTCGAGCGCCGAATATGTCGAGGTCGATATGGCGGCGATCTGCCGCGAGACCCTGCATCTGCTGCGCGCGACCTTGCCGGCGACCATCACCTTGGTCGAGCAGCTGGGCGAGGTCGGACGCGTGCACGCCGATCCGACCCAGCTCCAGCAGGTGCTCATGAACCTGTGCAGCAACGCCGCCCAGGCGATGCCGTCGGGCAAGGGCACGGTCACGGTACGGCTCGACGAGGCCGCGCTCGACTCCGGCGGGCTGCCCGACGGTCTGCGCCCGGGGCGCCATTGCCGGCTGGTCGTCACCGACGACGGCAGCGGCATTCCGCCCGGCATCGTCGAGCGCATCTTCGACCCGTTCTTCACCACCAAGGAGGTCGGCGTCGGCACCGGCCTCGGCCTGTCGGTCGTGCACGGCATCGTGACCGCTCATCACGGCGCGATCGTGGTCGCGACCGAGATCGCGCGCGGCACCGCGTTCACCATCCTGCTGCCGATCGAGCCGGCCGCGATCGCGTTCCCGGCGCTTCGCGCCACGGTCTGAGCGCGCGCGCCACACGCCGCCGGTTGCGTCCAAAGGCAACCAGATACCACTATATATAGTGTCTCGCTGGCATGGAATCTGCTAGACTTGGGATCGGGGCGGCATGTTCAGCCGGCAGCAATTTTAGACAATGCGACAGGCGGATTAGCGGCGGAGGCGGGGGAGTTCAGTTTCCTTAGAAAGGCCAAGCTCGAACGAGCGTTCATGACATGTGAGGACGGTTTCGCGTCGACATAGCGAGGTCTGGGCTCATGGTTCGAACACGCGGGTGGCTGACGGCGCTGGCGCTGCTCTGTGCGCTGATCCCGACCGCGGGACGATCCCAACAGCCGGTCCCGGTCGATCTCCAGCTGGTCCTCGCCGTCGACTCCTCGGGCTCGATCAATGCCGACGAGTTCCGCCTCCAGATGGAAGGCCTGACGGCGGCTTTCCGCAATCCCCTGGTCCTCGATGCGATCCGGCGCGGCCCGATCGGCGCGATCGCGGTCACCTTGATGGAGTGGTCGAGCGTCGAGCAGCAGCACCAGTCGATTGCCTGGACTTTGATCAGTGACGAGGAATCGATCGCGATGTTCGCCGACCAGCTGGCGGCGACGCCGCGCTTCATCCCGGGCGGATCGACCTCGGTGAGCGACGCGCTCAGCTACTCGGGCCGGATGTTCGGCGCCAGCGGCTTCGTCAGCCAGCGCCGCGTCATCGACGTCTCGGGCGACGGCAGCAACAACAGCGGCATCCCGCCCGACTCGGTGCGCGACCGCCTGGTCGATGCCGGCATCGTGATCAACGGCCTCGCGATTCTGAACGACGAGCCCAACCTCAAGGAATATTACGCCGCTTCGGTGGTCGGCGGCCCCGGCGCCTTCGTGCTGGTCGCCGAGAACTACGAGAGCTTCTCGGTCGCGATCCTGAGCAAGCTCATCACGGAGATCGCCGCGCTGTCCGGCTTCTCGGTCGCCATGCAGGTGCCGATACCCTAGGTTCGCTCGCGCGCCTGCCGCGCCACCACCCAGGCGCGCGAGCAGGGTTGGCGTGGCGGCTGCTCGCGCGCCTGAAACAACTAATCCCGGAAATTCACGAACTGGAGCGGCTGGGTGATTTTGAGCCCGCGGATCATCGCGATCGCGGCCTGCAGATCGTCGCGCTTCTTGCCGCTGATCCTCAGCTCGTCGCCCTGGATCGCGGCCTGGACCTTGAGCTTCGAGCCCTTGAGCTCCTTGACCAGGCGTTTGGCGAGCTCGGCATCGAGGCCCTGCTTGATCGTGATCGCCTGGCGCAGCTTGTTGCCCGACGCTTTCTCCGGATCCTTGTAATCGAGCGCGCCGGCATCGACCTTGCGGCGCGTGAAATGCACCTTGATGAGCTCCTGCATCTGGCGGAGCTTCAAATCGTCGTCGGCCAGCACGGTGACGACCGTATCGGTGCGTTCGACCGTGCACTGGCTGCCCTTGAAATCGAAACGCGTGCCGATCTCCCGCGTGATCCCGGCGAGCGCGTTGTCGACCTCGGCCAGGTCGGTTTTCGAGACCACGTCGAAGGTCGGCATCGGATCCTCATCGGCGCGCGGGTGAGCGTCCGGTTCCACCTTTTGCCGACCCGGGCGGCGATGCAAGGGGCTTCGCCCCAGGGGCTTGACCAGGGGCTTGACCAGGGGCCCGACGCGGCCCTTGAACGGTCCGACTCGCGACCCAAATAGACGCCTGTCCGATGCCCATTCGGGGTCGGACGGCGGGATGCGCCCTCGGTGGTCCCAGACGGCTCCGTAGGGCCTGTCCCGTCCCCCATGTTGCTCGCACGGAGGATATGGCAATGCGTAGCTTCGACTTTACCCCCCTGTTCCGTTCGACCGTCGGTTTCGACGGCCTGCCGTCGCTGTTCGACGCCGCCAGCCGGCTCGACGAGACGCCAGCCTACCCGCCCTACAATATCGAGAAGACCGGCACGGACTCCTACCGCATCGTCATGGCGGTGGCGGGGTTCTCGCCCGACGAGGTCTCGGTGGTCGCGCAGGCCAACTCGTTGACCATCACGGGCAAGACCCAGCGCGACGAGACCCAGGCCAAATACCTGTACCGCGGCATCGCGGCGCGTGCTTTCGAGCGCCGGTTCGATCTTGCCGACCACATTTCGGTATCGGGCGCCAGCCTGAATAACGGCCTGCTGTCGGTCGATCTAGTGCGCCAGGTCCCGGAGGCCATGAAGCCCCGCACGATCCGGGTCGATGGCGCTGCCAGTTCCGCGACCATCGACAGCAAGGCGGCCTAAGCTCCTCCTGTGCTGTAATTCCAACGCCGCCCGCGGACCCTCGCGGGCGGCGTTGCCATGTCCGGGCGGCGTCCCAGTGACGGTCGGCTGCGGCAGCGGTATTTCGAGTAATTGCGACACCCTCCCTCGTTTCTCGCGCCGGCCGCGCAAGCAAAAACCGGGTAGGATTGGTGTCCGCCCTCGGCGGTCTTGCGGTGGTCAGGCTAAGATCGCTAAATAACTTGGTGATTCTGAAGGAAAGTTTCGGTAAATATCTCCTTGCGAAGCGGTAGACTTTGCGGTCGCTACAGCGTTGGCCATGGACGAAGACATCTACGAGCTGCATGTCTGTGATAAGGGCCGCTGGTCGTGCGTCGAACGGTTTCGTTCGACCGAGCGCGACGAGGCGGTCAACGAGGCCAATCGCTATTTCGCGTCACCGAGCGTCGAGGCCGTGCGCGTCATCCGCGAGGCATTCGATCAGGCCGAGCAGGTCTTCAAGCAAAAGACCATCTTCCGCAACGCCAAACCGAAGACCGACATCCCGAGCTTCAGCGCCAAGGCGCCGCCGCCGCGCAAGGTTGCGCCGGCGCGCGCGGCGCCCGCGCCCGCCAAGCCGTCGCCCAAGCCGGTAGAGGATGCGGCGCCGATCGGCTCGATCCGGCGCACCGAGCCGGCGGTGCTGAACGCCACCTTCAATTTCGTCAGACGGCTGGTGATCGCGGCCACCATCGCCATCGTGCTCAGCGGCGCCGTGTTCCTCGCCCAGCGCCTCTCGGCGACGCAGCATCTATTCCAGAACATCGCGCCCGAGGCGCTGAACGGCGCGGTCGTGCTGCTGTTCATCATCTCGTTCTTCATCTCGCTCTATCTGTTCACCCGCACCGAGACGCGCGCCCGCGCCCGCGCGGCACGCGAGGCGCCTGCGGCACCACCGGCTGCCAGCGCGGCGGCGCCGGTCGAGGCGCCGCCGAGCTGGTCCGACCGAGAGCTTCCGATCGGCGCGCCCGAGGCCGCGCCGCCGCCCACGCTCGCCGAGCCCGAGCCCGCCGATCTCCCGGCCGAGCCGGCGCCGCCGCCGGAGCTCGAGAAGCCGCCCGAGAAGCCCCTCGTCGAGGAGCTGCCGGCGGCCGGCTCGGTCGATCGCGAGACGCTGCTGCGCTTCTTCCGCGACGGCATGATGCACCAGAATACCCAGCCCTTCCTGGCCGAGGGCAAGATGGCGCCGCACAACCGCTTCGGCTGTCACCTGTTCCTGCTGGGCGCCGGCAAGGCGTGCCTCGCGGCGAGCCGCAGCGATCCGGCGCAGCTCGGGCCGGTGCTGCAGTCGGCGCTCGAGCTGCTCGGCACCGACGCCCAGCGCGCCCGCAGCTTCATCGCCAAGGAGGACGAGTACGCCAAGGACCCGAAATACAAGGCCATGATCCAGGTCGGCTACAAGGCGATGGATCGCTTCATGGCCGGCAACACCGGCTCGGCCTCCGCGCTCGGCCAGGCCCTCAAGGCGTGGAATACCTCGGACACCGCCGCCGAAGCCCAGGGCGACAATATCGCGATCATGTTCACCGACATGGTGTCGTCGGTCGAGACCACCCAGGCGCTCGGCGACCAGGGTATGATGAAGCTGGTGCAGACCCATAATCTGATCGTCGGCTCGGTGCTCAAGACCCATCGCGGCCATCAGGTCAAGCATACCGGCGACGGCATCATGGCGGTGTTCCCGCGGATCGCCGACGGCGTCGCCGCTTCGTGCGAGATCCAGCGCCAGATCGCCGAGCACAACCGGGTCACCGCCTCGACCTTCCTCAAGGTCCGGATGGGGCTGGCGGTCGGCCAGCCGATCCGCGACCAGGACGATTATTTCGGCACCGTGGTCCAGCTCGCGTCGCGGCTGTGCAACTGCGCCGGCGAAGCCGAGATCTGCGTCGCCGATGCGGTCGCCGAGCAGCTTTCCGGCACCCGGCGTTTCAGCTTCACGGACAGCCGCGAGGTCCGTCTCAAGGGCTTCGCCGAGCTCCAGAAGATGCGTTTCCTGCAGTGGTCGGAGCGCGCGACCGCATCGGCGTAACCGGAAGACCGACAACAGACGGCAGAAGACTAGCCTGAACAATTCACCGCTCGTTTCGGGAAGGCGCGTCCGGGGCTCATCTGCTCGCGCGTAGGATGTGCGACGGGATGGCGCCGGGGGCGCGGTCCCAATCCCGACAGGATTGCAATATTCACGTTTCCCTCAATGGAGAAAATCGAAGCGTTTGTTTCGGACGCTGACTATTGCCCTTATAGGGCGGCACGGCTTGCCGCAACTTCCAGCGATGCGTTTGCCTTCACTACTCGCGGTTGATGGCGCTTTAGGAAAGGCTGGCGGCATGATCAAAGCCCGTGTGGTGCCCGTGCCGTCCGACAGCGCGCTGGCACCGCTTTATGTAGGCGCGGACCTGCTGGATGCGTTCGCGATTCACCTGCCGGCGGGGGCGAGCGACAATCTCGAAGTGCTGGCACGCGTTGCGTTCGAGCGGCAGGCGGGGTGGATTCGCGCGCTGACCTGGGTGCGCGATGCGGTGATGGCGACGGTCGGCGTCAAATCGTCTCGCGCGATCGGTGCCGCCGCGGCGGCGCGGGGGCTACAGGTGATCGGCTACCTTCCGCTGCTGTCGAAGAGTGCGGGGGAGTTGGTGATGGGCGGGGACGACCGGCATCTCGACTTCCGAGTCGCGGTCCTGCTGCGCACGGGCGCGGCGGGCGGGCGGGAGCTAGTCGTGCTGACAGTGGTGCATTGCCATAACCGGCTGGGGCGGACGTACCTGGCGGTGATCGCGCCATTCCACCGCACGATCCTGCTGGCGAATTTGGAACGGGCGGTAAGGGTGATGGAGGGCTAGCCTGAACAATTCACCGTCCGTTTCGGCGCAGGACGTTCGGAGCCGATCTGCTCGCGCGTAGGATGTGCGGCGGGGTGGCGCGGATCGCGCGCAAGACATGGCGCAGCACCATGGCGACCTCGGTGCCGTCCGGCGTCTTGCCAGGGCGCAGGAAAACCGCGACGGGTTTGCCGGTCGTCGCCTCGTAGATATGGATCGGCATGAAGCAGCGGTTGTCGTGATGCGCATTGAACACGGAGAGTCGCTGCTGGCCGTAGGCCCGGTCCTCGGAGTCGTCGATATCGAGCACGATCCGCCGGGGCACGGCGGGGAAACTGTCGCAGAACAACTCAACCATCGCCGCCATCATGCGCTTGAGCGCGACCGTGCCGGGCAGGTTCTCCAGCCGCGTCATGGTTGGCTGGAAGCAGAGATAGGGTCCGGTCTCGGGCAGGCGACCGGCCGCCAGCTTGAAGTCCGGGTCCCGGCGCAGCAGGTCACAGTCGTTGGCATCGGGATAGCCCGCCGCGACCGCAAGCGCGCGGAACCGGATCATCTCTGCCAAACCATGTCGGATCTGATCGGGAGCGCGGGGATCCTCGATAGAACAATCATTTCAGCCGTCATTGCGAGCGCAGCGAAGCAATCCATATGTGGACGGCCCCCGCCTCGCAAGGGTTGACGGGCAATTTTTTGGATCCGATCGCTTGCGTCCATATGTCCGGCCTGTTCAAT
>Ga0302324_100013942_pt1 | contig 16254 bp, 12 predicted proteins | sample Palsa_T0_1_FD_201949 | JGI IMG/M metagenome (GOLD analysis project Ga0302324, IMG submission 201949) | Peat permafrost microbial communities from Stordalen Mire near Abisko, Sweden - Palsa_T0_1 | ecosystem: Environmental > Terrestrial > Soil > Palsa > Peat permafrost | place: Sweden: Abisko...
CTTCGCTGGAGTCGCGGGTTGGCTGTTGCTTGCGTTCCTGCTCATTTTCGATGAGCGCACCGTGGATGCTCTTTCCTGGACCCGAAGGTTGCAGGTGTTGGTGGCGGGGAGTGCTCTCTATGCCTTGATCGTTGCGGTCTGGGTGCTATCGATGTGGTCGCAAGATCACAGTGCGCCCCATCGCTTTCTGCAGCATGCTGCAGGTCAAGGGACCGGGGCGGGTGTCGTTCTGCACGGGGCGAAGGCCGGCAGTGCCCATGCGGCGTCAGGCGTACAAAACGGATATGCTGTCGCCTTCCGCCATCTCTTCGACCCGGCCTTCCCGGCTTCGGCAGCCCTGGCCATCGGCCTGCTCGTCTCCGGCTTGGTCGTCGCGGGATATGCCTTTTCCAGTACAGACAGATCGGGCCGGGCGCGGCTGCTGCTGCAGTGTGGGCTGCTCTTTTTCATTCTGCTGATCTTTCCCCTCGCCGTTTTTCCAAACCAGACAAACTACCTCGGGCTTTCGCGAGCACTGATGCTTGCTGTGCTCTTTATCGGAGGATTCCCTCTCGCCAGTGCCTTACGCGGGTCCCTGGCGCCGCTGACTCTCATCCTGGTCACATTCGTCTTCACTATCCCGTGGGTTGGACTTGGCATCCTGCAAACCATGGACGCCCGCAGCTCCTACTACGCCGAGCAGGCCCAGGCCAAGCGGGTGCGCGCATTCTTCGAGCAACGCGGCATAGCGAATCCCGCCTTGCTTGTGGATGCGGGACACTACTTCGTATACAAACCTTTGTTCCCCAATCTCTACAACCGGCTCTACCTCGAACCCGGAGATACGACCGGCCAATACCAGGGGATGGTTCTTTGCTACTCCGGATCGCGTGCTTTCTCCCGAGCGCAGCTTCCCTGGGACGATGCGCTCGAAGCAAACGAGTGGAGCCTCATTGACGGGGGCGAGGATACTGTCCGCGTTGCGCTCGCCGGCCATCCCCTCATGCGCCGCAACTGGACATGGATGTGCGACGTCTACGCGCGCCGATGAGGCACCTGCCGAAATGGATGGGCGGGGCGGCGATGGAACCCAATTGAGCTACAGCAGAAGGGTGCCGGGTTGTTGAAAGGGTGAGGCGCGATGCGCCAAGTACTTATAATTAAAGATGCCCGGGGTGTAACCGATGCTGAACAACAAAAAGGTGGTCGTGGTCTTGCCGGCCTACAATGCGGCGAAGACTCTGCGCCGTACGGTGGAGGAGATCCCTCGTGAAATTGTGGATGAGATCATCCTGACCGACGACGCCAGCCGCGACAACACCTCCGCGCTTGCCCTGGAGCTTGGACTGATCACCATCCGGCACGACCACAACCGCGGATACGGTGGTAACCAGAAGACCTGCTACACCGCCGCATTGGCCCATGGCGCCGATATCGTGGTGATGCTGCACCCCGACTACCAGTACACGCCGAAACTGGTTTCCGCCATGGCCTCGATGATCGCTTACGGGGAATACGACGCTGTTCTGGCCTCGCGCATTCTCGGCCGAGGCGCGCTGAAGGGGGGCATGCCCCTGTATAAATACATTGCCAACCGGGGACTTACGTTTATTGAAAACCTTTTGATTTGGCACAAGATGTCGGAGTACCACACCGGTTACCGTGCATGGAGCCGCGAGTTGCTGCAACGGCTGCCATTGCTGAGCTGCTCCGACGATTTTGTTTTTGACAACCAGATGATCGTGCAGGCTATTTATTTCGGATTTCACGTGGGCGAGATCTCTTGCCCGACCAAATATTTCGAAGAGGCCTCTTCGATTAACTTTCAGCGCAGCGTGACTTACGGATTCGGGGTTCTGGGCACGGCCCTGGATTTGCGCTTGAAGAAGTTGGGCCTGGCCAAGCCGTCGTTCCTCGAGGATGTACCTTTGGAGAGACTACCGCCCGAAGGTTCGGCGCCATCTTCGCAGTCGATTTCGAGTACTCTCGGCTGAGCGAACGAACCAGACCACCCGCCAGGAGCAGTCTCTTGCAGGCTTCCAATATGGTTTCAGGGATTCAGCCGGAAGCATCCCAAGGACTTCGGCCTGGAGGTCTTCCAGAGGGCATCCGGGCCGCAATCTACGCCGTCGCGTTCGCCGTAGCACTTTCCACCTGGTTTATTGAAATTCGCGCACCCCTCTGGCTGGATGAGACGGTCTCGATGTTTCTCATCAAAGGGGGTTGGGCGGGCATCATGTCCCGCCAGGTCTGGCCGGACGCTCCAGCGTACTCGTGTCTGCTTTGGCTTTGGACGAAAGTGATGGGCACGGGCGAGTTCATGCTCAGAATCTCGTCCGTACTTCCCATGCTGGCGGCGGCGTATCTGCTGTATCGTGCCGCACGGGAATTGTTCGACCAGGACGTTGCCGTCATCGCTGCGATTGTTTTTTGCCTTCATCCGATCATCATTTTTGCGGCGATTGACGTTCGTCCCTACGCTTTCGCGGCCCTGGTGATCAACGCGACGATCCTTACCCTGGTTCTCCTACGCCACAACCATTCGAATTGGCTCGCCGCTCTGTTCGGCTTCCTAGCAGCAAGCATCGTTGAGTTTCAACTACTTTTCGCGGCCATCCTGCCCGCCCTTGCTGTCTGCTTTGTTGCCAGCAAGATCGCTGATCGTAAGACCCTGTGGCGGCAGCTCAGCGTTGCGCTGGGCGTGTTTGTTTTAGGCTTCCTGCCGGCCATCCCCAGGTTGCAATACATGATGCACACCAGTGGCACGCATGTGTTCTCGGAGGCTCCGCGGCTGCTGCAGCTCGTTTCGACCATCACCGTGAGAGGACTGGTGATTATCCTGGTGGTGTTTGTATTGGTAGCGGCGGCTAGACGAAGCCTGGATCTACGGAACCATGAAGGTCAATGGACCGTTTTGCTCTGCATCTCTCTGGCGCTGGTCCCGCTTTTGATACTTTATGGACTCAGCGTCGGCACATCGATTCATGTCTTCGTTCCTCGCTACCGGCTGGTGGCTGTTCCGGGAATCGCGTTGTGCTGGGGTCTAGTCGTCAGCTGGATGAATTCGCGCACCCTGCGCTTGCTCTTCTGTGCCGCACTGGTTGTGGTGGCGGCTTGCGTCTGCTTCACTGCGGCATCGTTCCACCGTCACATGTACAGCTGGAAGGACGCTTTGGCGTTTGCCGAAAAGAACGCCTCTGTCGACAACGCGCCCGTGCTGATCTGCAGTGATATTCCCGAGGCCGATCACATGCGGATGCCCGTCGGTGCTGCGATCGAAGAAACCGGCATCTTGCCGCCGCTCAGCTATTACAAGCTCACGGTACCGGTGGCTCCGCTACCGCGGACGCTCAACGAGGAGACGATCCGGGCCGGCTCGATGTTTCTACAACAGCAAGCAGAACGGCGCTTTCTCGCCATGGCTTTTGTCGAGTCTTATGGCACTCTCGATTGGCTCGCTAAAGCCGCCGGGGCTAGCCACACTGTCCATGAGTTGGGGGTATTCGACGGCGTCAAGGTGCTGGAGTTTGTACCCCGTTAAACAGCAGAATGGTCACCATGGCGGTAACCGTCTGGCAGTTCCAATGCCGATTGCGAGCCAGCAGCGGGTCAGCGATGACCGTACCGGGAGTAACAATGGCAAACAGGCGATGCGCCAGTTGGCGAAGTGAAGCAACATAGTTGGCGATCGGTTGTCGGTCCATCAAGGACACCCCGAAATACTTCACCTGGCTGAGCATAAATCTGAGTTTCATCCACTATGAATGGCTCTCCTGGTGCATTTCAGTCGATTCTCCAGAGTTCGTACCGGTCGTCCGGATTCTCACCAAACCCCCACAGCCAGTACCCATGCATATTGGTGTAGAGGCCGATTCCAGCTCCCCAAGTTCTTCCAAACCGATACTTGTGGGATATCGCGTCGACCAATGTGCGGTGCGGGAAACGGGCCAGCGTCAGGACTCCTCCCTCGTTGAGGCCCACTACCAGGAGATCTCCGGGTCTTGGCTGAGGGCCGCCAGAGGACGTAAGCGTTGCTCCGGCCAGGGGCGCATACCAATAAGCTGAGAACTGCGAGCCGAACCATACTCTTTCGCCTGCTGCGACGTGCTGTTCGATCAAACGATACATGGAGTCCCGGCCGAAACGCGCAAATTCTGCGTCCGAGCGAAGGATCAAAAGGGAATAGCCGGCGCCGACAACGATCAAAGCGATGGCTGCAGCTCGCGCGACTCGGGCCGAACAAACCTCCAACAGCCGGAAGCTGAGGAGAATTACGGCGGGCATGCAGGGGAGAAAGTACTTAACCGGAAGCTGAATGTAGTAGACGATGGGGAGAGGAATCAGAACCCAGAGCAGGAGGAAGAGACTGGTATCTTCGCGCTTTCGTAGCGCCTCGAAAAGCAGGTCGGCCAGCACAACGAACCCAACAATGTCTAACGAAGTGGCAAGGTCTAACGAAGGGTCAAGCGGTCGATGATGACGCATGAAAAAGTATGCAATCAACACTGCGGCCGCGGTGATCACGATGAGCGGCCTCCGCCCCATCTTCAAACGGTTTGCGGCCCAGCAGGCGGCCAGAGGCAGAGGAAAGACGAAATACAACAGATAGGAACGAAGATTGTTTCGTATATATTTCACTCCCGAGAAATCGGCGGGTGGATTGATGGCCAGGTTATGCTCGCGGGTGATGGCGATGATTGTCAACAGCAAAACGGCGCCTGCGAAGACCGGGGCGAAAAGCCAATATCTCTGCCGGATCTGCGCCAGAACCTCTTTGGGATTGGTGCTTTCCAGCAGAAAAAACGCCGCAAGAGGTAGAAGAAGCGCGAGGTGTGGACGAGCAAAGCCGGCGAGGCCCAGCGCGATAGCAGCCGCCGCGCCCTGGGCCCACTTCTGCTCGGCCTTCCACGCTGCAAGACGCTCCATTCCCACCAGTGCCACAGCTGTTGCGAGGATATCGGGCATGGCGGTGCTGGCCATTGGGAGAAATGGAGCGGTGGCCACCAGAAGCAGAGCGCCGGCGATTGCGTGAGCCCGGTCCCATCCGAAGCGAAAGACCAGGGAAGTCATCGCCACGATTGCAATCCAGACCAACACCAGTTGCGTTAAATGCGCCATCCACTCACGGGCGCCGCCCAGAACAGTCGGCACGAGCACGTACCCCATCAGGGCATTCCCGGGCGTCATAAGGTAGGCTTTCGTGCAGTCGTCGCTGAGGTTCCAGCACACGGTGAAATCCATCGGATGCATCGGGTGCCTGACGATCTGCCGCGCCATCATGAGGAAGTGCGGATCGTCTACGAGGAAAGGCTTGTTGAGGAATGGAAGAAGGCAAGCGGTAGCAAGAAGGAGCGCAGGCCACGCGCAAGCCAGGACCGTGACCGCCGAGACTGGTCGGTGCGCCTCGCGATCCATTGTGGCTTCAGTTTGCATTCCTATCTCCGTGGCTTTTGTTTTCATGCTTCACGATCGCATGCAATGGGACGGCGGCTGAACAAAAGGTCGACGTAACCCGAATCATTCATTGCGTGCGGCAGCCCTGGCGACAGCTTTCCTCTTGGATGGACGACATAAATCTTGAAGTCTCGCTCCACCAAGAAGTCGATCAGCGTCGATGGGTCGAAGCCCATTTCGATCATCATTGAGGGCGTGAACTCAAGAACGATGGTTATATCGGGATTTTGCTGCAAGGTCTCCTGCATGCCTTGACATACCGCGAGCTCATAGCCCTGAACGTCGATTTTGATGAAAGAGATTTTCCCCGGCATGTTCTGCAAAAAGCTGTCGATGCTCACCAGTGTTGCGCTGATTGCCGTCGACTCCGGATGCTCCAAACGAAACTTCTGCGTAGCGATCCTGTGATCCGCGTGGTGATGATGGTTTACCCAGAGGTCGATAGTCTCGTTACTGGCTCCGACGGCGCATTGCAGCGGGACGATTTTGCCTTCAAACTCGGGCTGAGCCGCCGTCTGCTGCAGCATTCCGAAGTTAAAGGGCTCCGGCTCGAAGGCATAAACCTTGCGGCCAGGCTCTGCAGCCTGCGCCAAAACCGCGGCCGTGTAACCGATGTTCGCGCCGATATCCAAGACGTTACCGCCGCTGACCAGAGCCGGATGGAACCGCACCAGGTCCCGCAGATCATCTTCGAAGTAGCGCTTGTATAGGAAATAGGCTGACTTGAATAAGCGACGGCCTAGCGATGTTTGCAGAAACCCAGAACGCCTCACCAGGGAATACGCATCCACAAACGCGTTCCCCCGTTCACTGGAAAGATTCATCGGCTTATCCTGCGTTTTCCGATTCCTGTGCGGCTCCTAGATCCTGAGGGAAAGCGCGACGTTCCGTCGCTACGACCGTGTGCCTTAGCCCTGAGCAGCATAATATCGAAATCCTGGAGAACCGCAAGTTCTGGGAGAAGAAGCCTCTGCTGCACAAGGTGTACTCATAGTTTTATTTTTACACGCAATACCCAGCGTCATCGCGCTCCGACATGATGCGCAAGTAGGCCCGACTTTCAATTGATCAAGACCTCTCCACAGAGCGAGTAACCTTGCGTGCTTCCTGATGAATGTTTATTGCGAGAGCAGATCTCCAGGATTGGCTTGCAACCAACTTGTCTGGATGGCTCAAGAGCTGGGAGCAGCCACACGGATAAGCCGCGAGCGCGGCCACCTGAACCAGCAGGCTAATCGAAGGCATGCGAGCCTGCCCAATCCTTCGCTACGACTGTGGCTTGCGATGGCCATTCCGCGAGAGTACTCGTATTATAATTTTGGCACTCGATGAAAAAACTGATCACGATCCTGTCCAGGAAAGTGCCAGCCGCTGCCGCATTGGCTACTATCGCTCTTTTCTTGGGCTTGGGTACAGTGATTCGGGGCAGCTTGCCCGCTGCATGGCGGATACTTAGGATTCCAGCCCTGGACCCCACCTTCGCCGACACAAGAACAGTCACCAACTCTATCGACTGTCTGCTGAGTGGGCAGGACCCCTACGTCGTTCGCAGTTTCGATCCTTGGCAACGAGTGTACAACTACCCGCCCATCTGGCTTGATTTAAGGTATCTCGGCATCACGGGCCGCTCGACTAACTTCCTGGGCGTACTCATGGCGCTGCTTTTGGCATCCAGTTTACTTCTCTTGTTTTCGGCCACGAGGCTGGGCAGTGCGCTCGTCGTGTTCCTGGCAATCATCTCGGGCCCGGTTTTATTTGCGATGGAGCGAGGAAATATCGATCAGGTACTTTTTGCGCTGCTTGTGTTCGGTTTCTTTATGATCGAGCGCACGCGTGACTCGGCGCGGACATTTTTCGAGTGTTCATTGATCGTCGTTCTCACTATTTTGAAGATATTTCCAATAGCGGCGGTTGTCGTTCTGTTAAAGAATCGTCAGCGCCTTCTGCTGGCAGCTTTGACAGTCGTGGTCTCGGTAGCAGCATTGCTGGCGACTTGCGGACAGCACCTTCCTAAGGTCTTTGCAAATACTCCCAGGATTGCTGAGACAAGTTTTGGAGGCTATACCTTCTTCGTTGCAATAAGCCATGCGATGCATGGGTTACCCATCGCATTGAAGATCAACCCAAGGATCGCTTTGCTCGGGAGCTTGGTGTTAGCCCTCTTGTCCATTGTGGCAGGCCTCAAATACCGGACACATCTCGACAAATTCCTCCCTTCGCTTGATTTCTGCCGGGCGAGGGGATGCATCGCTGTTTCCTGTCTGGCGATCTATATCTTTGTTTTTGTAGCCGGTGCCAACTTTAATTACCGGCTAATTTTTCTACTCGGTGTGCTGGCGTATCTTGTTGAAGATATAGAACAGACTAGAACTTCGCGATCGCTGCCGCCCGCTGTAGCGATCGTGTTTTTCTGTTTGATTCCCTTTCGACTAGTATTACTGCGCGAAGTGCTGGATGGCCTCATCTTCTGTGCAGCTTGCGCTTGGCTGTCCACTCAGTTATTCGATCGTATCCAGGCAAGCAGCGATCTTCCTGCTTTCCTGCCAGCCTCGTAAGAGGCTGGATGCATCCAACTGGCAGTGGTGAACCCAGAATGGCACCCGGAAAATCGCGCGCCGAGGGTTCTTCGATGGTAGCTTTATTCCATGCCATCTTCCCAGATGTACTCTGTGGAATCAACCTTGGTAAGGCCTTCAGAACAGGCAGAAGCCTACACGGAGGGGCGCAAGCAGCATTGGGAGGACTATGCGCGGAGCGCCTCCAAATGGGTACGGCTTCGTAGCTACTACCAATTCCGGTTGGCTGAGATTTACAAGCTTTCAGTCCCTCCCGGCATGCGCGTGCTGGAGCTTGGCTGCGGTGATGGAACGTTACTCGCAAAGTTAGACCCGGCTTACGGCTACGGTCTCGATCTCTCCTCGGGACTGATCGAGCGGGCGCGGAGCAAGTATCCTGGTTTGCACTTTGAAGTGGGAGACGCGAGTGCCCTTCAGCTAGAAGGCGAGTTCGATTTTATTGTCTGCTCCGACCTGCTCAATGATCTGTGGGATGTTCAAAGCGTCTTAGAAAAGATAAGCATTCATTGCCATCCGCGCACACGCCTCCTCATTAACGGCTACAGCCGCCTATGGGAAGGTCCTCGGCATCTGGCAGAGGCACTGGGGCTGGCGAAGCCGCAGCTGAGCCAAAATTGGCTGACGGTTGAGGACATATCCAATTTGCTGACTCTCTCAGGATTTGAAATGATTCGAGCGTCCTCAGAGATCATGTGCCCGATTCGCTTTCCGTTTTTGGATAGCCTGTGCAACCGGTATCTGGTGAAGGCTTGGCCCTTTCGTCTTCTGGGCATTACCAACTTCATCGTCGCGCGTCCTGTGCCAAAGCTTAATTCACCTCCGGAACCGGTTGTCACCGTTGTGGTTCCTGCCCGGAATGAGGCTGGCAATATCGCGGCCATTCTCGACCGGCTTCCTGAAATGGGTGCGGGCACGGAGCTGATTTTCGTTGAAGGCAATTCCAACGACGGAACCTACGAGCGCATCGAACAGGAGATTGCAGCCAGGCCCGGCTGCACGGCCAAGTTGTACAAACAAACAGGCAGGGGAAAAGGGGACGCTGTTCGATTGGGGTTTGAGCGGTCGTCTGGCGACCTCCTCATGATTTTGGACGCCGATCTGACTGTCCCACCAGAGGACCTGCCGCGATTCTACGACGCCTGGTATTTTGGCAGAGGCGATTTCATCAATGGGGTTCGCCTTGTCTATCCCATGGAGGATAGGGCGATGCGGTTTTTGAATCTGCTTGGAAACAAGTTTTTTAGTGTCGCGTTCTCGTGGCTCCTAAGCCAAAGCGTGAAGGATAGCCTTTGCGGAACTAAGGTGCTGAGCAGGTCACACTACGAGACCATAGCAGCCAATCGCGCGTATTTCGGCGAGATCGATCCTTTTGGCGATTTCGATCTTCTTTTTGGCGCCGCCCGATATAATCTTAAAATTCTGGACCTTCCCATCCGTTACCGTGAAAGAAAGTACGGCGAGACGAATATTCAGCGTTGGAGGCACGGGCTGTTGCTGCTCCGGATGGTACTGCTGGCGTCCCGCAGGATTCGTTTTGTCTAGAGCCAATCGGCAAGACGGTCCATCGTCTTAAGTGGCGCCGCTCGCGGCAAATTTTTTACTGGCGCTGCAACGCGACGACTTGATCTGCAAAGCTATTTAGAGGGCTGGCCTACTTTGGTCTGCACGTCATTGGCACTCGTTCCGATTCTGATCCTCTATGAGGTAAGCGTTTCAAGCTTTGGAATTGGCTTCCCCACTACCTGAAATGGTATTTCATGGCCTTCCAGCCGAAATCGCGGAGCCGCCACGCCAGGGAGGAACTTCGGCCTACGTGAATGCCGCGAGCGCGACCTTACGCATCGGGAACACCTCGGATAGACAGAAGATGTCGGGAGGTGAAGTCCTTTTGCTCTGCTGCTCAGTGGCTTCGCTGATTATTTCGTGTGTCATCTGGTCCGCGCGCAAACAAGCCTGGATGGATGAGATATTCACCTGGAAGGAGGCAAGCGACCGCTCTCTTTGGCATTTGTATTGGGCCATTCAACATGGCGCCGATGGTGGACAACCCCTCTTCTATACGACGGCGTGGCTTTGGGCGAAAACTTTCGGCGCGAGCGTTCTGTCGCTTCGACTGTACTCTTGCGTGTCTATGTGTGGAGCGCTGCTGGTTACGTGGAGATGCATTCGCCGTGTCTACGGGCTCTGGGCCACTGCTTTCGGTGTTCTTTGGATGTGGGGTTCCGCAGGCTTGCTGCTCGATCAGAATGCAGAGGGGCGTTTCTATGGGCTCTTCATACTCGCGGTCGCGGTGGTGGTCGATGTGTATTTGCGCTTGGCAGCTCGTTCCACACCCACGCGCTTGCTGTTGCTGTACAGCCTTCTCGCACAAGCGGCGTTGGTATTGACCCACGTCCTGGGCCTGTTCTATAGCGGCATGATCCTGCTGACCCTGGTGCTCTTCGATACTCTCGCCGGTCGATTCCGTACCAAGGTATATCTCTTCCACGCTGCCGGGTGGCTGGCGCTTGTGGTTTGGATCCCGGCAATTCGCGCCTCCATAGCAGCGGGCAAGCCACATGGCTGGATCCCGGTTCCCAGCTTCGCCAGGTTTTTTGACTCGTACTTCTTTTGGGACTATCTCCCGTGGCTTTCGCTGGTACAGCGCCACGCTCCGGAATTTCTCTTTCAAATCTGCCGTCAAGGGGTTCGAGCGGCGATCATGCTGCCGGTAGCAGTTGTTCTGTTTTTCACGGCAAGAAAGCTCCTCAGGGCAGAACGGTCATTCTCGCCCACAGCGGAGGATGCGCTGCTTCTGGTCGCGTTTGCGCTGCTGTCGATGCCCATCGTTTTGTTCGTGGTATCTCACCTACTGACACCGGTTTTCGTTGCCCGATATTTGCTACCCAGTGGAATCGGCGTATCGATTATTCTCGCCGCCTTTGCCAGCAGGCTTAGCTTGTACGTCCCAGATTTCCTGAGGCCTGCTCAGCGGCTTGTATCGATGCTGGTGGTGATGTTTCTCGTTACCTGTCCCGTTTCGTCCGCGCTGCTTCGAGGACCGGCCGAAGGCAATCCCCGCTTCCTCGATGTAGAACGCCTGGACGGGATGGTTTCTCCTGACGCTGCGGTCGTCGTAGACTGGCAGCAGGATTTCTCTAAGATCATGCGGTATTCTCAGAAGCCTGGGTCCCACTACTACTTTTTGTTAGATTGGACGGCGTCGCTCGCAGGTCCTCGCACACACATTCTTGATTACCACTTGATGCGGGCCTATCACGATGCCGGTTACTACCCCCAAAAAATCCAAGACAGTCATGCGTTCTTATGTTCCCATGCGGATTTTCTTGTGCTTGATGCGCATGCTCTTGCACCGCTTGAGCAAGGAACCAGCTGGTTCGACTTCGCTATCAAGAAGAGCCCCGCGTTTCGATGGAAAATTCTTGATTCTCTCGACGGCCCGGATGTAAAGAGAGACCTGATTGCCGTCCATCGCGGAGCTTCCTTAGACCACTGTGATGAGCCGTGACGTGGCGGCTTCTGCTGACGCTTCCGTATGGGCCAATTTGCCGTGGACCTTTTGGAGTACGAGCCTAATGTTGCAATCTTTGGCAGACTCGCAAGCTCACCTTTCAGGTTTTAACTCCGCACCTGGTGCGAATACGAAGGCCGGTGCCTGCTTTCGTATCGCGGCGGCGGAGATCGTGACCCTTTGCATTTATGCCGGGCTGCTCGCGTGGGCAATTCCCCACCACGAACCATGGGCGGATGAGGCACAAGCCTGGCAAATTGCCCGGACGCTCCCCTTGGCGCAGATGTTTCACGTGCTTTCGTACGAGGCTCACCCCGCGCTGTGGTACATATGCCTGTGGGTGCTGTCCCGCCTGCACGTGAGCTACGCCGGCATGCATTGGATAGCGGCGGCCGTGGGATTTTCAGGTGTCGCTGTCCTGGTAACTACTTCACCCTTTCCCCGCTTCATCAAACTGTTGCTGCCGTTCACGTTCTACCTGGCCTTCCAATACGCAATTGTGGCGCGCAGTTACGTGTTGGTGCCGCTGTTGATTTTTCTCTGCGCATACTTCTGGCCCAAAAAACTTGAAAGACCATTAACCATCTCTTTGTGCCTGGGACTTCTTGCCAATGTCGCGCCCCATGCCGCCGCGATCTCGGGTGGCTTTGCCATTGTCTATCTCATTGACCTATGGTTGAGCCGGCATGAGCCTTGCCCGCGGGCGCCGGCTAAAAGGATGTATGGAGCCGCCGCTCTGCTGCTGGTGTTCTACGGAATCAGCATCTGGACGGCATTGCCCGCAAAAGACGCAAGTGGCGCAGTGCTCGTGGTCAGGCCCAACGCCGCACCGAACAAGCCGATCGAAGAGCAGGATTCGGAATTGCCGCCGTCCTATCCTGGTGCGGAACCGGCAAACAGAAGATCGATCCAGTGGCTCGCCTGGAAAGTCGAATGGCGGCTCTCCGACGCCCTGACCGCCGGCCTGATCCAACCCTTCTGGCTAGGATGTATGTTCTGGGTGTTGCTGACGTGGAAGTTCTTCAGGACCCGGAAGCTTCACTATCTTCTGCCCGCGGTCTTTCTGGTCGTGTTGTCTCATGTCTACGCGTGGTTTTGGCATGCAGGGTTGATGCTGCCATGTGTCATTGCTCTGCTGTGGATGACATGGCCGCGGCAGAAATCGCAGTTCCGAAAGCTGCCAGTCTACGAGCAATTGCCTGCGCTGATGCTGCTGCTCATTGCCGCGGTACAGATGAGCTGGGCTGAATTCGCCTTTGCGTTCGATCATGCACATGACTATGCATCCGGCGCGACTACGGCTGCTTTCCTCAAGCCGTATGTTATGTCCCATGCCAGGATCGTCGTAATCGGCAACGATTCTCTCTCTGTCGACATCCAGCCCTATTTCGATCACAACGTTTTTCTGAACGAGCCGTATACCTACTACTGGTGGAGCACCCACAATCCGTCGAAGCTGCTCTACAAGAAATTCCTGGCGGAGGGTCCTGAGATCGTGGTGCTGGAATGGAGATTTCGCGACTTCCCGACAACCGGAACGGTTGCTGCAATTCCGCTCGCGGAGCAGCTCACCAGGTTGGGATACCACAACACTCATACCTTCTGCGGCGGTGTCGTGCGGCCCGGGCGAGCCATCCAGGAATGGGAGTGCGATTTGATCTATGAACCCAGCCAGGGGAATCTGGATCGGGACAGGCATTAATCTAAACGCCAGATGGCGTGTTGGAGCTGTTATTCGGTTTTGCCATCTACTATCCGAGCGACCCACTTGAGTTCTACGAACGAAAGTTTCAGCAATTCTGTTACCCCTCCGCGGTACAAGATGCCGGCGAGAGAAGTGCTGTTGCTTTCCTGCTCGTTGCTATCCCTGGTGGCATCCTGCATCCTCTGGTCGCCGCACAAACAGGCTTGGATGGACGAGATATTCACGTGGAAAGAGGTGAGCGACCCCTCATTGTGGCATCTTTACTATGCCATCCAACATGGCGCTGACGGCGGGATGCCCGTTTTCTACACAACGGCATGGCTCTGGGCAAAGACTTTCGGCTCTGGCGTTCTGACACTTCGCATGTATTCCTGCATTACCATGTGCGGTGCGTTGTTGGTCACCTGGAGAACCCTACGCCGCTTTTACGGTATGCGGGCCACGGCATTTGGTGTCCTTGCGTTTTGGGGAACTTCGGGTCTGCTGCTCAATCAGAATGTGGAAGCGCGCTTCTACGGCCTCTTCGTACTGACTGTCGCGGTTTCCGTCGACGTTTATACGCGGCTCGTCATGCAACCGGCGCCAAAATTCCGGCTGCTGCTTCTGTCCTTTCTATCGCAAGCGGCCCTGGTGTTGACCCACATCCTGGGCGTCATTTACGGCGGATTTATCCTGCTGGCATTAATCGTGTCTGATGCAGTGAGGCATCGCTTTCGACCGCGAGTCTATCTCGCTCATGCGGCTGGTTGGCTCGCGCTTTTGGTCTGGATTCCTGCGATCCGAACTTCCCGGGCGGCCGGCAAACCTCTCGTCTGGATCATGATGCCAACCTTTAAGACCTTAGTCGCCACCTACCTTTTTGAGGATTTCGAACAGTGGCTTGGGCTGCTGCAGCGTCACTCCCAGGAGGCAACATTTCAGATGGTTCGGCACGCGACGGAGTGGTTCATTCTTATCCCCTTTGCCGTGATCGTTCTGCTTGGGCTGCGAGGGCTCGTAGCGTCGCAACAACGAACTGGCTCCCCTCCAAGGGGCGCTCTCCTGCTCGTCGCGTACCTTCTCCTTGCTATGCCGGTGCTGTTGTTTGTGCTCTCTCACCTTATCGTTCCGGTTTTCGTTCCCAGGTATTTGCTACCCTGCGGTGTGGGCGTGGCGATCATCCTGGCAGATTTTGCTGATGCGCGCGGCGCAGACAGTCAGCCTTCCTCACGCCTGGTGTGGGGATCGATCGTATTGTTGCTCGTGATTTGTCCTGTGGCCACGGTCCTGGCCTTACCGCCGCTTGAGGTTAGCCGGCAATATCTTGACGTGCAGCGCCTGGACCGCGCCGCTCCTCCAGATATTCCGGTCATCGCAGGTTGGCAGGAGGATTTCTCAAAACTTATGCGCTTCTCCCATGATCCGACACGCTACTATTTCCTGCTGGACTGGCCAGCGGCTGTCGCGGGGCCAAGGGGGTTTGTACTCGACTACCATCTCATGACGGCCTACCGGAATAGTGGCTACTACGCGAAGAATATTCGAGACAGCCAGGCCTTTCTTTGCACCCATCCCGATTTCCTGGTGCTGGATGTCGAAGGACATAGCTGGTTCGATATGACCATCCGGAGGATGCCGCAATTCGAATGGAAGGTCATCGACGCTTTCGAGACACCGGAGGCTAAGAGAACCCTGATCGCTGTGCATCGAAGAGGGGCCCTCGGCTTTTGTAGCCAGCCGTGAATCGGTTTAGTCCTGGCGTCGATAAAGTTCGTACTTGCCCACCTCCGTTGCCGGTGCGCTAAGCATATATAAGTTGTATTAATGGATTTTTCTGTTCTGAAGGGTCTCAGTATATGCGAGTAATCTCTCAGTACTTCCCCACGGCGCTTCCATTGGTCGCTTTTGTCGAGCTTTGGGCGCTTTTCATGATGCGCTCAGAAAATAGGCGAGACCAGATTGAGTACGATCAATGGAGATAAAGGGCACAGCTTCTAATCGAGAAACGGTGACTGCAGGAGAAAGCAGACACCCGGTCTACCCTCAAAACCTGAAACTGAAAATATCTGCAGGCATCGCCCTCATCTCAGCCATTTACTTCACAGATGTTTTTATCAGGGCTAGCCACAAATATTTTTGGTTTGATGAATTGCTTACTACCTATCTTTGTCGGTTACCCGATTTCAAGAGCACCTGGGCGGCAGTTCTTGGAGGAGCTGATTTCAATCCGCCGCTGTTCTACCTGCTGACGCGAGGTGCCCAGAGGCTATTTGGCGAGGGCTTGATTGCCACCCGATTGCCTTCGATGGTAGGTGTCTGGATATTCGGCCTTTGCCTCTTCCTATTCGTTGCCAAACGCGTTGGTACATCCTCCGGCTTTATCGCGGGAATTTTCCCGTTCTTCACCCTAGCTCAATACTATGCTTATGAAGCGAGACCACATGGAATGGTGTTGGGGTGGTGCGGACTGACACTCGTTTGCTGGCAGAGGAGCGCGGAGGGTCGTGCCAGAAATCTGTGGCTCGCCGGCTTTGGACTTTGCCTTGTAGGCGCACTCTTGAGCCATGTTTACGCGGTGTACCTACTGTTTCCGTTTGTCCTCGTCGAGATCTACAATATTCTTCTTAGAGGTCGGCCCAACTGGAGGATCATCGCCATTGCGGCGCTATCATTGACAGTTGTGACTGTGACTGTGTACCTGCCACTGATTCGAATGTACCATTCGACGGTCCTTTTACCATTCTTCGCGGCTTCCCATGACACCGTTCAACGCTTCCTGACGGCTGTTATTGGGCCCGCCATCGGGGTCTTTGTAATTTTGACCGCTTTCACCGCTATTGGGGAAATTTGGCCCACCCAGTCGGCAAGCCTCCCTGCTGCCATTCCGAAGCGCGAGATGTTGGTGGCCGTAGGTTTCGCCTGCATTCCTCTGGTTGGGCTGCTCGGTTCCAAGGTTAGTCATGGTCCCTTCATTGAACGATATTTTCTTTCGAGTGTGGCCGGTTATGCGATATTGCTGGGTTTTGCGAGCTCCAGAGGTCACGCGGGTT
>Ga0302324_100013945_pt1 | contig 16252 bp, 12 predicted proteins | sample Palsa_T0_1_FD_201949 | JGI IMG/M metagenome (GOLD analysis project Ga0302324, IMG submission 201949) | Peat permafrost microbial communities from Stordalen Mire near Abisko, Sweden - Palsa_T0_1 | ecosystem: Environmental > Terrestrial > Soil > Palsa > Peat permafrost | place: Sweden: Abisko...
AGTGTGCGTACGGACAGTGTAAGTGTATCCTCTATCCCCGGCGTGTTGCCGGACAATTGGGGCCTCAGCGTCAAACGTGCGACGGCCGTGGTACACATGCTGCAGGATCAATACAATATAGCCCCTACCCGGATGACAGCGGCCGGTCGGAGTACCCCTGATCGTAACACCAGGATCGTCATTTTCCCGCAACTCGACCCCTTGCTGCGCGTCCTTGAACACAAGCAAGGCGCCCCCGCACCTCCCGCTCCGGCAACCCCCGCTCCCACCCCACCAGCAACCTCGCCCGCACCCGCGTCAACCACACCCGCCGCCCCGGTCCCACCACCCACTACTCCGCCCGCAAGCTCTTAACCGGATTGGCAGTCGCCGTCTTCAGGCATTGCACGGCAATCAGTGCGAAGGCCATCAGGAAAATCAACGCTCCTACTATTGCATAAGGCACAATATCCTGGTTAACCCTGTAGGCATAATTTTCCAGCCATTTATTCGTCACGACATACGCCAGCGGCCACGCAATGAGATTGGCCAGCACGATCAGCCCTACATAGTCCTGCAGGAACAACCGGATGATATCGACCAGGCCGGCGCCCAGCACCTTGCGCACAGCCATTTCCTTGTTACGTTTGGCCAGCGTAAAGGCAACGATGCCGAAAATACCCAGGAAGACGATCAGCAGGTTGAGCCCGGTGGCGATCCCGGCCGCCTTTTTCAGCTGCAGGTCCAATCGGTATAAGGTTGCGAACCGGTCATCCATAAAATTAAATTCGAAGGGCGCCGTGGGCGACAGTTCCTTCCATTGCGCTTTTACCTGGCTCACGGCCTGGGAAATATCCGGCGAATTCAGCTTCAACGTCAGATACCGGAAACTCTTGGAATCCCTTACATGTGTAAATACCAATGGCTCGATGGCATGCTGTAACCCCGAATAATGAAAATCCTTGACGACACCCGTCACGGTCACCTGGCCCCGACCGTCAGGTAGTTGGATGATCGCCCCTGCCGCCTTGCCCGGGGTCAGTCCTACCGCTTTGGCGGCGCTCTCATTCAAGACAACTCGTCCCGGCAGATAAGAGGTATGAGAAGAGAAAAAAGAACCTTCGGTGACCTGAAGGCCAAAAGTCGTAGCGAAATCTTCATCCGCCATGATCATTTCCAGAGACAGTCGCTGGTTGCCGGCCTTGGCCAGGGACATGAGGTCATACGTCATGGGCGGCGTGCGGTCGGGCACTTCCCACGACAGGCTGGCTGCCTTGACCACGGGTAACCGCAACAGCCCGTTTTTGATCCCTTCCATCCGGGCTACCCCGACCGAATCCCACTGTTTGGGATATGCGTCGATCACCAGCAGTTGTTCCTTATCATAACCCAGGTCTTTACTGAACACATAATAGACCTGTTTATTCACATTCAGCGTACTGATAAAAACCCCAATCGCCAAAGACAACTGCACGACCAGCAATGTTTTCCTCAGCCCCTGTCCTCCCTTTGCCCCGCCAATCTTCCCCTTTACGGATTGGGCCACGCCATATCGGCTCAGTACAAACGCCGGGTAAATGCCGGCCAGCGATCCGACTATCACGACCCCTGCTAAAAACAGCCCGATCCCGGCAAAAGAAAAATTGGTCACAGCCGGCAGGTGGGTATCCAACACCTGGTCGAAAACCGGTATCAACAGCTGGTACAACGCCACCGAGATCAGCGCCGCCAGCAAGGTCACCAGCCACGCTTCTATGATGAATTGGAACACGAGTTGCCTTTGTGCGCCGCCGAATACTTTGCGCAGCCCGATCTCCTTCAGCCGGTACGCGGAGGTACCGATGGTAATATTGACAAAATTGATGATGGCCATCAGCAAAATAAAGCCCGCAATCAACGAAAGCGTCGTGACCATCCTTTGCACGGTCCCGCTATTCTCTTTCAGATGGTAATCCCGCACCGGCGCCAGCTCCACTTCCAGGTTTTTCGTAAAAGGGTCCTTGGTGTATTTGGCCAGTGCCTGTCGAAAGGGCGCCGCGAGATCTGCCGGTTTCACCCCGGGTTGTAGCTCCAGCAGACCTATCTCATAGGCGCTGTTCCAGTTTGTCGAAGGGTCTCCGCCCGAATAGAACCGGCTGCCGGTAGTGGGGACAAATACGTCGTAATGGTTACCTATCAGGGAAGTGACGGAATTATCCGGTATATCTTTCAATACGGCAGAGATAGTAAACCGCTGGTAATCTCCTGCGGTCGTCTGCATCCCGACACTCCTGCCGATCACATTTTTTCGGCCGAACCACTTCATCGCTACGCCTTCAGTGATCACGACAGAACTGATCGTCGGGAAAGCATTCCCCGCATCTCCATATAAGATGGGAAAGCCATACATCGCCACCAGGGTAGTATCGCCGATGGCGATGGTGTCCTTGAAATAATTTTCGCCGGCATTGATGACCGTCCCAACAGGATTATAACGGTAATAATTGGCTACGAGCGCAGGGTACTCTGCCTTCATCGCCTTGGCCAGCGGGGGGATAGTGGTAATGTCCATGCCCAACCCTTTCACCTTCCAACGGCTCTTGATCATGTACTGGTTGCTGACATCCCTTATCGTGCCATTCACGCTTTCCTGTTTCCGGACATAGAGACCGATGATGAGGGCAAACGTGATCCCTATCGACAGGCAACATACCGTAATGATGGAAAATAGTTTGTGCCCGACCAGGTGCCGGACGGCAATCGTAATATAGTTTTTTAGCATACCCGATTCCCACCAATCGGATGCCGGTTTTTTATCGCATTAAAAATCAATTGCATGCATCCGTCCCATGCCACGCGACCGTCCGCTTTCGATACGCCCGCTGTTCCGCTTTCGTCCACCCGGCTCGCCCTGCCACTGACGCCCACCCGACCCCGTCTTCCCACTGGCGTCTACCCCATTCCCGCTCTCGTCCCTGCGCGCAAAGTTCGCAAAATGCGAACTTCCTCGCCCCTTATCGCCCGCCCTCGCTCGCCCCACGGCGTCACCCCACCCCCTCAAGAGCATCCTTATACCGTTTGGGTTTCATTTGATGATGCTTTTCAAATAACCGCGTAAAATGGCTCAGGTTCGAAAAGCCTATTCTGTACCCCACCTGTGAAACAGAAAAATCCCTTAGCAGCTGAGCCGCTTCGTTCATCCTCTCCACCTGGAAATAATTGTAAATACTGTCGCCGAAGATTTGACGGAACAACTGCTTCATCTTGGTACTGCTCATACCGATATGCCTCGCCAGATCCGACAATTTGGGGGGAGAGCTTAGATCAGCCAGGATGCTGGCCCGGACCTGGTATATTTTATTGACATCTTCCTGATCGATCGAAAGGGCCACGCCGGTCTTCCGTGAAAGTAACCTGGCGAACAAAAAATAGATCAATTCCTGCGCCCTGGTCTGATACAGCAAGGCAGGCAGCGGCGTCGTTTCGTTGATCTGGCTGAGTTGTTTCAACGTTCTTTCCATGTCCCTCGTCATAGCCTCATGGAAGAAAAAGGAAGGGTTATCCCTGATAGTATAAGCCATTAATCCGCCCTCTCCCTGCCCTTCGCCTCCAATCTGCAATAAATTCAGCAACGTCCTCCGGGTAGCGACGACCACCACGAAATTAATTTGCTCATCCGCCGGGATCCTGACTTCCGTAAAAAAATTACTGGTCCCGAATTCCACTTCATGCCCGGGCATCCTACGACCATCGAACTTCAGGGTCAGCACCTCCGTCGCCCCCGTCCCATGGCGTCTCAGGATAAAATCCTGCCGTAATTGATACCGGTGCAGGCACAAGGACAACCCGTTATCGAGATAGACTTCCTGGATAAATCCCTCCCCCAGCAGGTCCGGAAGGGATACCCGGTCGCCAGCCGCCTGACAGTCAAAACGCTTCGCAAAAGCCGATGTGAAATGAAACCCTTTTCCAGCTTCGAAATCAAATATGACTGACATAACCAGCAAAATATTTGCCCAAAAGATAGTTCATTTTCACTGACGGGCCATCGCCCGGCCGTCAGCCCTCCTCACATTTTCCCTTTCAAAAAATCGCTGGCTGCCTGCAACGCCTGCTCCCCCATTTCCCCTATGCCCAGGAACCCATGCACATTCTCATAATTCTTATATACTATCTCCACACCCGCCGCCTGCAGCTTATCCGCATAGGCTTTCCCCTCGTCCCTGAGCGGGTCATACTGACAGGTGATGATCATGGCCGGTGGAAGACCCGCAAAATTCGCTGCCCTCAAAGGTGATGCTTCATCCGCCAGGGATACATCGGGGAGAAAACTATCCCAGAACCACTTCATCGCCTCTCCGGTCAGCCCATATCCCTTCCCGTTCTCTTTCCAGGAAGCGTGATTGCCGCTATAATGATCCGTTACCGGGTAGGCAGCGAATTGAGCCTTCAGTGTAATGCCTTCAGCCCTGAGTTTTTGAGCTACCGTCAATGCCATATACCCCCCGGCACTGTCGCCGGCAACCGCCATCCTCTGCCCTATACCCTTATAGTTTCCTGCTTGCCCGATCATCCACCGGGTTGCCGTAACACAATCCTGCGGACCAGCGGGGTAAGGATGTTCCGGCGCCAGCCTGTATCCCACAGACATGACCACGCAGCCGGCCTTGCTGCAGAGGCCCCGGCAAATCTCATCCACTGCATCGATGCTCATCAGCACAAACCCTCCGCCGTGAAAATAGGACACCACCGGAAAAGGGCCCTCGCCCGAAGGAATATAGATCCTGACCGGAATATCCGCTCCGGTAACAGTTGTGTTGACCACCTCGGCCACAGGTGTAGGGCTAGGTGCCGGGGGAATGTGATTGATATTTTCCCTCGTCTGCCCGACAGGGACCCTGCTGACCTTGTCAATCCCCATCAAATCGGAAAAGGCAATGTTTTGTTGTGCTTCTGGTGATAGTGCCATATGAAATTGAATTGTATTCTTTATCATCCCAGGTAATCCGGCGGGAAAAGTTTTTGCCCGTATTTCTCCACGATCGGCAGTATTTTTTTCATGGCTGCCTCATCCATCGGCGGCGGCGGCAGAAAACTTCCAACGGCTACCGGCCGGCCTATTTCCTCGAAAAAGGCTTCCAGTCCCGAAGGTACAACCACGCAAAGAAGATGTGCTGTCTGATCCGTCTTGTTTTTAAAACAATGTACAATCCCGCCTTTCGGGATACTGACAAAAGCGCCTTTTTTAGCAGTATACGTGCCCGCTTCGGATTTCACCTCGATCTCGCCGTCGACGACGTAAAAAGATTCCTGGAAACTGGCATGCGAATGAGGGCCCGGGCCGCCCCCGGGAGGGATCAGCATATCGATGACGCCAAATGCGCCACCCGTCTCTTTACCTGTGATAAGGATGCGGTAAGTATCGCCGACCACAGACAGGTTTTCGCCATCCTGTGGCCCTTTCGTAATCGGAGCTGGCTTTGCATTTTCCATACTGCGTGAGAGTTTATTGAATGTCAAATCTCGCAGAGTTGACGGGAGCAAAATAACCTGATGGGACGTAAAAATAGTCTGATCAGACGAAACCCCCGGCCCACCATTCAACCGGCCTCCAACCCCCGTCCCCCTGATAACGATTGTTGGCTGGATTTGTCTTAAATTCGTATCCCATAAAACATAAACAAAAAAATCTATGAATACGGAAAAAGCCATTCTCGCAGGAGGTTGTTTCTGGGGCGTGGAAGAACTGATCCGCGCCCTCCCGGGCGTAAAGTCAACCGTTGTCGGTTATACCGGTGGCGATGTGCCCAATGCTACCTACAGAAACCATGGGACACACGCAGAGGCCATCCAGATCACCTTCGACCCCTCGGTCCTGCCCTATCGGCAATTGCTCGAGTTCTTCTTCCAGATCCACGATCCCACCACCCGCAATAGACAGGGCAACGATGTCGGAGCCTCCTACCGGTCGGCCATTTTCTACCTGACCGAAGAGCAGAAGGAAACCGCCAAACAGCTGATAGCCGAAATGACCGCCTCCAAACGATGGCCCGGGCCGATTGTGACGGAAATCGTCCCCGCCTCGGCATTCTGGGACGCCGAAGAAGAACACCAGGACTATTTACAAAAACATCCCTACGGCTATACTTGTCATTATATCCGGCCCGATTGGCAACTGGCCGGCCAGCCCTCGTAGATGGAACCATTTATTGGCAAACAATGTCCGTTTGATTAAATTTGGGATATGCTTAAGCTACACTGTGTATTTGCAGCCCTGCTGCTGATCGGAGTGCCTTCTCATGCTCAGGGCCAATCCCTCCTGGTCCTGAAAGGAGTCGTCATTGACGACAGCACCGGCGAAGGCCTGCCCTTCGCCACCATAAGCTATCACCCGAATGGAGTGAACACCATGAGCAACGAGCACGGCGGGTTCATCTTCAAGATCCGCCAGGGTGCACCAGGCGACAGTATCCGGATTTCGCACGTCGGTTACAAAGCCGTCACGCTGTCCACTCGGCAGAAAAACGGCGACAACCTCGCCATTCGCCTGCGTCGGGTGCCTATCCAGTTGTCGGATGTCGTCGTCAACGCCGTCGACCCGCTCGACATTATCAGAAAGGCCATGGACAGAATTCCGGATAACTATCCGAACTCCCCTTATCTCCTCGATGGCTTCTACCGTCTGACCACGAAGTATGACAACCGGATCATCGGATTGTCCGAGGCCGTTTTCCAGATTTTTGGCCATGACTACTCCACCAAAAGCCAGCAGTTCAGGCTCATCAGGTCCAGGATCGATAAAGATTGGAATGCCTTCGGCTGGAGTGGTATCACGAAGATCAGGCGGCCGGAAGGCATTATCGCGGTCGACCTCGTCGGCCGTATCCACACGGCGCCGGTACTGGGAGAAACTGAAAGACCGGCCCATGAATTCTCCTATCTTGGGATAATCGACTATGAAGGCAGAGAGGCTTACGAGATCGGATTCGATCAGAAGCCGGATGTGCAGAAGGCCTATCATCGCGGCACCATTATCATCGACAAGGAAACCTTTGCCTTCCTCGCCATCACCCGTACCCTCAGCCCGCGCGGTATACAATACTGGAAGATCAAATCGAAAGCAGACCGGGCCGCCCTCTATGACGCACAGATGACCGATACCAGGTATAGCGACAGCGTCGTCGTCACCTATCGCCCCTATGGCGGCAAATATTACCTGCGCCATTATTATCGGTACACCAGCGGAAGGCTGTCCGGCGGCAGTGACAATAGCCAGATCGACCTGGACCCCTACTTCACGGAAACCAATTACCTCGTCACCCGCATTGACACAGATGGTGTCCAGCCCTTTGTAGACAGTACACTCATAAACCGGCGGACGCCCATCGAACGCCAGGCCTATTACACCCGGAGTACCGATAAGTTCTGGGAGAACTACAACCTGATCGAGGCCTCATTCAATGTGGATTCCGTAGCGACTGACATCCGCCGGCGCAACCTGAATCGCCCGAATCGCCCATAACCTACCTACCTCTTTTTCTCAGGTAATAATGCCACAAAAAATACGTGGCCAACGACCGCAATGGCCTCCATGACTCCGCCACTGCCCGGATCTCATCTACCGTTTGCACCCCGCTTAATTCCTTGACAGTGTTCACCACTGCTATGTCCCCGATGGGAAAAATATCCTTTTGCTGCAGGCAAAACATCAAATAAATATCCGCCGTCCAGTGGCCAATCCCCTTGATCGCGGTAAGCTTTAGTCTGATGTCCGGCTCGCTCAGATCCGCCAATTGCGCCAGAACAATTTCGCCAGAAGAAACAGCCTCCGACAACGCTCTGAGATATTTCGCTTTCTGCCGGCTGATCTGACAACTTCGCATTTCCTCATCGGTGAGCTTCAAAATATGCAAAGGAGAAAATTCAGCCAGATAAGCATTCAGCTTTTGAAAGTGCGCATTAGCCGAAGCAAGACTCACCTGCTGCTCTAGTATAATCCTGCCTAAAGAAACAAAGCCCGCTTCTCTCGACCAATCAGGCGGAGGCCCATACGTCTTCCATATCGTAGCGAACAGATTGTCCCGCCCGATGAGAAGATCGATATCATGTTGATTGACTATCCTGCTAATGCCCATTCAAAAACCCTTTGCCTATATTTGTAACATGAACAAAGCTACCTATCTTTTGTCACTGGTATTCATTTGCGCTTCCATCCGCGGTACCGCGCAGTCAGCACCAAAGACGACCCTACTGGCCCTCTCAAAATCCGACCATACGCTGGCGATTGTTGATCCGGTTACACTGAAGGTCATCGCGCGTGTGCCGGTCGGGCCCGATCCGCATGAAGTGATCGCCTCTTCGGATGGCAGGACAGCTTATGTGTCTAACTATGCAGGAGGCACCTTATATGAACTCGATATCATCGACCTCGTTGCGCAAAAAGCTTTGCCCCATATCGATACCAGGCCGTTGATCGGTTTGCATGGCCTGACCTTCGCCGCCGGGAAGCTCTGGTTCACCGCAGAAGGTTCCAAATCTATTGGCCGGTTTGACCCGGCTACTTCCAGGATCGATTGGTGCATGGGTACAGGTCAGGACAGAACGCACATGATTGACGTAACCGCTGACGGTAAAAGAATCTACACGACGAATGTCGCATCCGGCACAGTCAGCATCCTGGTGGATACCCTCATTCAACCCGGCCCTCCTCCCGGCATGCAGGGGACTCCCGGCGGTCCCGGAGGTCAACCCGCTGGCGCTCCGCCCAAAGGCGGCCCCGGAGGGTTCGGAGGCCCCAAACCGCACATGGACTGGGTCCAGACACTCATCCCAGTAGGAAAAGGTTCCGAAGGTTTTGATGTATCCCCCGATGGCAGTGAGCTATGGACGGCTGCCGCGGATGACGGGTCCATCTATATCATTGATATCGCCTCCAAAAAAGTGACGGCTAAAATTGATGCCGGCGTAGTAGGCGCCAACCGCCTCAAATTCACGCCCGATGGCAAAAGAATATTGATTACAAGCCTGAGGAACGGCGACCTGTTCGTTTATGATGCCGTGTCGCACCAGTTGGTGAAGCGCCTGAATACCGGTCGCGGGGCCGCGGGCATCCTGGTGGACACCGATGGATCACGCGCATTCATAGGCTGCACCGCCGACAACTATGTGGCAGTCGTAGACCTTCAGAGCCTCACAGTTACAGGCCATATTGACGTCGGCGGAGGCCCCGACGGACTCGCATGGGCGATCCGCTAAGCTCCCTGATCCCCGAGACGGCCCGCTAACTCCGATGAAACTTCGCTTCGCCCGTCACCCATATAAACCGGTAAGTCCCGGAAGTGATCTCTTCCACTTGTGTACCGCCGCCCGGCAGTTCAAGCGTAAGGGTCGCCGAAGCACCGGCAGGGATCGTTGCAGTATAAGTCAGATGGTCGCCATCCCGTTGCCAATGGGAAGCAATCGTTCCGAAGGGACAATCGTGCGTGGCGTTGAATTCATTCAAACCCGTGACAAAATGTGGCTGCAGCCGGATATGCCGGAATCCAGGCTCTGCCGTATCAGGCAGTATCCCCCCAAGGCCCTTATAGAACCATGCACCGATCTCCCCAAACATGATATGATTCATTGAAATGTCGCTGCCCGCGTTGATCGGCCAGTTCTCGTATAGTGTCGTGGCGCCATTCTTCATCCACCAGCCCCAGGAAGGCTCGGTTTCGTTAGACGCCAGCCGGTAGGCCAGGTCCGCATACCCATTCTCGCTCAGGGCATTCAGGATCGTTTTGGTCCCCAGCAGGCCCACGTCCAGTTTCATACTGTCTGCCCTAACGCGGTCGGCAAGGACAGCCGCAGTCTTCGGGATGATCGGCGTCGGGACCAGGTGCCAGTAGAGGGCCGCGCTCAGCTCAGTCTGTAATCCGCTGCCGTAAGCCCCTGTAACCTTATTTAAATACTTCTCATTAAACGCCGCCTTGATCTTCGCCGCCAACCGGCTATAATAGGCTGAATCCTCATCCTTATGAAACAATTTCGCCGCCTGTGCCAGAATAACCACATCGGCATAGTAATAAGCCGTGGATGTAAATTCAACGGGCGTCTTTGATTTGACCGGGATCCAGTCTCCCAGCCCCCAGGTCGTCAGACCGGATGGATACAGACTGTTGATATGATCGACATATCGCTTGATATTCTCGTAACAGTCCCGCAGCAGCTGAGGATCACCATAAAACATATACACATTCCAGGGGATGATCGCAATCGCGCTCGTCCAGTCCGGGCCATTGCCCCATTCATAGCCCCAGCCGCCGGTAGGGACGATAGACGGCAAAACGCCATTGGGCTGTTGTTCGTCCCGCAGGTCCGCCAGCCATTTCTCATACACCGTGATCGCATCGAAGTTATAGAGGCCGGTCTCCACCGCGATCTGGGCATCACCCGTCCAGCCATTTTTCTCCCGCTGGGGGCAGTCAGTAGGATACCCAAACAAATTCGATAAATAAGAATTATTCGTCGCCGCCCAGATTTGATTGATCGTCGGATTGGAAGATTGAATCGTGCCCACCGGCCGCACATCACTGTGCATGAAATAGCCCGTCAGGCTGTTTTGCTTAAGGGCCACCGGCTGACTTGCAGTCACCTCGACATATTGAAAACCTTTGTAGTTAAACCGTGGCTGAAAGGTCTCTTCGCCCTCGCCTTTCAGGATATAGATATCAGTCTGAAAAGGATCGCTGTCGTCCGTCGGCCGGTAATGTACATCTATATTCGACTGATCGACATGGCCGGTCGGATAAAGGCGTTCCCCATGCTTCAGTCTCAGGATCGTTCCTGCCGGTCCCTGCACGATGATCCGGCTGACACCTGCGATATTCCGCCCCAGGTCGAAGACATAATCCGTATCACTAAACCGCTTGACATCAACCGCATTTACCGTATCCTTGATCCGGATCGGCACCGAACCTTGCGCCACAACATGTTGCGACGGCACGCCGGTAAAAATAACATTCTTCCAACCGGTATCAATAAAAGGCCCCTCATTCCAATGCGGAATATCCAACCGCGCGTCAACATGTTCCCCGGTATAAATACTATTAAAGACAACCGGGCTCAAAGCTGTTCTCCAATCCTTCCCACTGGAAATCGTCTCCGTTGATCCGTCGGTATAAGTAATGCGTAAATCCAGACAGAATGAAGGCCGGGCCCGCCAGGGCGCCTTATCGAAATACCATACCGCCGTAGATTGCAGATTATACCAACCATTACCTAGCAGCATCCCGATTGCATTTGACCCATTATTCAAATATTCCGTCACATCATACGTCACATACAAATTCCGGCGGTCAAATCGCGTATACATCGGATCGAGCACATGGTCACCGACGCGCTTGCCATTTATAAATAATTCATAGAGACCTGCAGCCGCTACATAGGCCCGGGCCGACACTATAGTTTTGGTCAGGGAAAAGCTGTGCCGGAAATAGGCCGCGGGCTTGGTGCGGATGTCTTTGGTATCAGTGATCCAACTGCCTTTCCAATGGCTTTGATCCAGCATCCCCGTCTCAAAGGAGGCGACGGGCCCCTGACCTGCCTGACCTTCACGGTTCCATACCGTCACCCGCCAATAATATCGCGTAAAGGGTTGCAAAGACGGCCCGTCATAGGTGACCAGTTGCGCCGGGCCCCAACGTTTCCCGGTCTGCCAGATCGTACCATGTCCCGCCGCGCCATACCCTGCCCTACCTTCTCCTCCCATTATCGCGGCGGAATCAGTGCCGGCAACCAGGGCGTAAGCTGTCTGTTCGATGTTACGTTCACCTCCTTTCAGCCGCCAGGAAAGGCGTGGATGGGTGGCGTCGATACCCAGGGGATCTGTAAGATGTTCCGTCTGCATGCCGGTCACAACCGGGCCTGAAGGTTGCGCCCACAGTCCCGCGGGAGCGACGATGATCAGCCATAGGAAGGCAAGATGTTTCATCTGGCGAATGTAAGAAGCTTTTATTTACCAGGAATTATATCAATAATTACTGTTCTGTTGTAAAAACGCTCTTCAGGAAGATTATTTTCAAAAGGCGCCATCCCTGCATCCTTACCAAACCCGTACGTTTCAAACTTAACGCCTTTCTTTCCGGCGCTTGATAAGGCGTGTTCAATGATTTTCTGTGCACCAAGTGCTCTTTCCTGAGATAAGGACTGATTATATTTTTCATCTCCGATATTATCGGTATGACCATGAATAATAACAGTTCCGTTTTCAGGAATAAGCGGAGCTATAATATCAGTAAGAAACTTTTCATAAGTATCGATCGTTTTTGCTTTATCGAATTCGAATACGATACTGTAACGTAATCCCTCCTGTTTCGGATCATCATCCATTTTCATCAAGCTGACATAGCTTTCTTTCCTGATGGAATCGCCGCCCTTTGTCTGCCCGAGCATTAATATATTATAGTTACCCTGCGTACTGTTGCCTAAAATAGTTTTTCCGGAAACTGAGGCCTGGTCTTTTTTATAAGGCCCGTAAGATTGCACATTCCCTTGCTCATCTGTAACTTTCACAGACCATGAACTGAGTAATTCCTCTGCTCCGGTTGCGGTAAAAATCACATGGCTATCCAATGGGTCTTCTTGTACTGCTGTTATTTGCACTGGCTTCAAAAACGACGATGAAATTCCTCCCACCTGCATCAATAATTCAGGAGAAATGCTTACAATATCCACCCTGCGGTCTTCTTCACGTAATAATGCGAGTTCTTTTGTGCCGCCGGGCTGTTCTGATGGGTTTACTGGTTTATCTCTTCCCTCCGTGCTTATTCTTGACGCGTCAATTCCAAAAACAATTACCAAATATTGCTTGATAGTTTCAGCCATTATTTTACCTTCCGTTGGGCTTCTACCCGATGCCCCGGTTAATGTAATTGAACTTTGGGGATTGGCCCGAAGACGGTCGCCCATGATATTCAAAACATTATGATATACCACTAACTGCCTTGACGAGCGGCCGCTATTCAAATTACCAGGCTGGCTTTCCTGCAAGTCTTCCTCTTTAAAAGATATAGCCTGAGTTTGGTTTAGTTTTACATAGCGATTGGGTATTTCAGTTGATCCCAGATCAAAAAATACCGAATTTCCAAGCACAAATGTTTCTTTCACTTTGCGCTTCAATGGGACTACTTTGGGCGCACGAACCGAAAACTGCACTTCCTTTTCGCCAACGACAGCAGGAATTATTACGGGTTTTGCCATAACAGCTGCAGGAGATACGGCAGGAGTTGATTTTCCACGTTTGCCAAACTTAAATGCCGTGCCCATCCGAATTGTATAGAGATCCCATGATTCGACCGAACGGGGCGCATGACCAAAGTCCGTTTGAAAAGATACAAATGGAGAAAGGATCATTTGTATAGCGCTTGTTCGTGCAGAAAGTGGGAAATCCATTCCAGCGCCTACCTGCCCCGAAATCGAGGTTTCACGTACACTACTCCAATCACCCCTTGTATCAGTTTGCTTTTCCTGCGTATAAGTAAATGCTTTGGACATATTGAAATTCAGCGTAGGTCCGGCAAACACATAAAAGGCGGAGGCAAAAGGCGCCAACCGCAAGCTGGGTTCAACGGTAAGGTAACTAATATTGGTTGATAAAGTCATCGCGCAATTGCAGGGCGCCACTTCGCCGTTAAATTTACCGCCGCGGTTATCGAACGCCACATTTAGCATACCACCCCATATTTTATTTGGCCGGTACTCAGTCAGTAATGATACGTAAGGTTTGATGCCATTCCCTTTATGAAAGGCAGTTGGAACCGTTAAGTCCTCGTTGAGCATTTGGGTTGTACCGCGGAAATAGTTAAAATTTGCCGCTACTGATCCGCCAAACCACCATATGGGCTGTGACGATTTTACTTCTTGTGTATTGCCTGTCAGGCCTGCAAAAAGCAACATTAAAAATATAATTGCAAACTTTCGCTTTGCTATGTAAAATTGTAACATAAATATCTCTTTTAAAAGTTAGTCTTACTGTTTCATTTTATTTAGATATGATCCCTACCGGGAGGGAATTAAGGCACGTTAATAGTTGTATTTACCATGGTAACTGAAGCATTCAGGGAAAGTGCTCTGCCATTAAGTACTGTTTGAACGGTATTTCCGGCAGTAGAGAAAGTAACTCCAGCAGATGCAATGATGGTTCCCACCATAACTCCGCCTCCTGCTCCGTTAATGGTCGCTGCGCTGCCAACATACCAATATACATTTTTTGGCGAGCCTCCGTTTATCATTATAACGCTGCGTGCACCTGCTGGCCCGGCAATGCCCACTGTTAACGCGGCTGTTGTCTGGAATATCCATACAGCATTCGAATCGCCCTTAGCATCGAGTGTAAGATTTCCGCTTGATATTGTAAACGTAGCACCGGCAGATTTATAAATGCCCGGGATTAAGGTTAATCCACCTAGTTCGCCTGCGCCGGGATCAGTGCCTCCTGGTTTTGAAGCGGGTGAAATACTATCATAAGCACTGTTCGCATCAGCCAACGCATTAGTTGCAATTATAAATGAGGCGGGAGTTCCGGGGGCAGGAGGCCCCGTGTAGATTCCACCTGTAACATCACCCACATTAGCAAGTGTTTGTGTGTAAATAGTACCTGTCATACCATCATGGAATCCGGTTATTAACGTAGGAGCTGCGGTGGTGCCGATACCCCCATTGTTAATTACAGTATTTAATCCCTGATTAGTTGTCCCGGCACTTCCTCCGAAAACTCCGAAAACAGAAGCGCTTCCCAGGAAGGATGGTGGCGGGGCCGACTGCAATGCGGCTGACTGCAATGTTGTAAAGGTCCATATATAATTGCTTACCAGTGCATCGTGTGCCGGATCTTTAGCACCTGTAGTAATGGTGCCTGTATATGTGGTATTGGGTACGAGACTGTCTGAAGGCGAAAAAGTCGCTGTCATACCGGAGTAAGTGACCACGCCTGTAATCACCGTTGTCCCCTGTTTTAGGGTAAAGGTGCTTGTGTTGATTGTAGAAGAGTCCATTACCTCGTTAAAGGTGGCATTGACGGTCTTGTTAAGACTTATACCCGTAGCAGTATCTGAAGGGCTGGTTGAAATTACCATTGGGCAAACGCCGATAAGGCCTGTTTCCTCGGTAACCTTTTTACATCCAGCTGCAAAAACGAGCAGATAAACTAACACATACAATGTGATGTAAAAGATTTCGGAAAATCTCGTACGAACTGGTAATAGGGTACTTTCAGTACCGAATGAGGGGTTTTTCATAATTGGGTTTTAAAATATTTTTTCTCCTTTCTCTATCGTGTAACAGGCCATTCCGGATATTCTGATATCGTGTAAGGTAGAGCTAACAGCGTAGGGGTATACCCGAAATAAGCCACGCAGAAGAAGTGGCAGAGGCTGTTGATATACTGACAGGATGGGAAAAGTCAGTGTACCAGGTAGATAACATACAAGTGGATATTTTATTCCCGGAGACAACGGATCAAACCATAAAATAAGTAATTACGATGAATATGCTAAGTGCATTCCCTTTAAAATGGGGCGATGACCCCTCGAATATGAGAAGGAAGTATGTATTACAAAAACTACTATTTTACGCTTAATAAAGTCGGACGTGGCCCTGCTCATAACAGGAACCTTCTTTCGAAGGCTCCATCAGATCCATTCCCAATAGCCGTTAATCCAATAGAACTGGCCATCCTGCCGTTGGTGCCAATAGCCCCTCACCCACATCTTGTGCGGGTCACGCACGATCCAGTATCCCTGTTGCCAGGCATAGCCATTGTTGCGCCAGGCCCATTCACCATCGACCCAAATATGTTCGGATGAGGGCTGAGGAGGCCGGTTGAAAGAAGGTTCGGGAGGCATTGAAGCGACAAAAACATTATCGGGGATCCTTTTCCAGTAGCCCATGACCCAATACCATTCTCCATTGGGCCATTGCGCCCAATGCCCATTGATAAAGACCTTATTCGGTTCGGGCACGGTCCAATACCCTGTCTGATACATATAATGATTATTCAGCCAAATCCATTCCCCATGCACCCAAAGATGTTGGTTGGAGGGCCTTGGAGGCCGTAGATAATTGGGTTCCGGTATCCACATCGCAACGCCCATATGCGGTATGGGTTTCCAGTATCCCGGCTGCCAGTAAGCGCTGCCGTCCGGATTTTTCACCCATTCGCCTTTCACCCAGATATGGTCCTTTTCAGGCACCGTCCAGAATCCCGGCTGGCGAACATAAGTATTGCCCTGAGGTGCCCATTCCCCCTCAATCCAGA
>Ga0302324_100013946_pt1 | contig 16250 bp, 15 predicted proteins | sample Palsa_T0_1_FD_201949 | JGI IMG/M metagenome (GOLD analysis project Ga0302324, IMG submission 201949) | Peat permafrost microbial communities from Stordalen Mire near Abisko, Sweden - Palsa_T0_1 | ecosystem: Environmental > Terrestrial > Soil > Palsa > Peat permafrost | place: Sweden: Abisko...
TCACGGCTCCCACCGCGGCTGATCATGGAACCGCGGAATTGGATCGGAACCACGCTCCTCGTCCGACATATCAGAACCGGCTCGAGATTGCCCGGATGCCGGCGCAGCGCGACAACCTCTGGGCCGGATCGTTCGAGCACGGATTCTGGCGCTTCTCGCCCATGCGGGCTAGGGTGACGCCGTTGGAATAACAATGGGGATGCTCGATGCTGAACAAAAATTTGCTGGGGGTGGTCGCGCTGATGGGCCTGCTATCGGTGCCGGCGATGGCACAGGTGCAGATCGGAGTCGTCGGACCGCTGACCGGCTCCAACGCCGCGGCCGGCGACCAGATGAAAACCGGAGCGACGCAGGCCGTGGCGGACCTGAACAAGGCGGGCGGAGTCCTGGGTAAGCAGGTCGCGCTGACCATCTCGGATGACGCATGCGACCCGAAGCAGGCAGTCTCGGTCGCCAATCAGATGGTGGAGAAAAAGGTCGTCCTCGTGGCCGGACATTATTGCTCCGGCAGTTCCATCCCTGCCAGTAAAGTGTATCTCGAGGAAGGCATTCTCGAAATCTCGCCCGCGTCGACCAACCCAAAATACACCGATGAAGGCGGCTGGGGAACGTTCCGCGTATGCGGCCGTGACGACCAGCAAGGCGAGGTCGCCGGCCAATATTTGGCCAAACACTACAAGAACCAGAAGATCGCGATTCTGCACGACAACTCGGCCTATGGAAAAGGCCTCGCCGATGAGACCAAAAAGTCGCTGAACGCGGCCGGTGTCAAAGAAGCGACGTACGACGCCTACACGCCCGGCGAGAAAGACTACAGCGCCATCGTTAGCCGGCTGAAGCAGGCCGGAATCAGCGTGATCTATATCGGCGGCTACTACACCGAAGCAGCGCTTATCATACGCCAGGCCAAAGAGCAGGGCATGAAGGTGACCTTGGTCAGCGGCGATGCCCTGGTGACCAAGGAGTTCTGGCAGATCGCAGGTCCGGCGGGGGAGGGAACAATCATGACCTTCTCGCCCGATCCCCGCAAAAACGCCGGGGCAGCCAAGGTCGTGAAGGAATTCAAGGATCAGAACATCGATCCCGAAGGCTATGTTCTTTACACCTACGCCGTGATCCAGATCTGGGCTGAAGCGGCGAAAAAAGCCGGCACGACCGACCCGAAAAAGGTCGCGACGACATTGAAAGCGAGCGGACCCTGGCAGAGTGTGCTCGGCCCGGTGAGCTTCGACAAAAAGGGCGACATCACGTCCGGCGCTTACGTGATGTATATCTGGGACGCGAAGGGCAATTACGAACAGATGTGACCAGCGTCACCCAATGACGGGGACGCCTCGCCATTCGGATGGCGAGGCGTTCTTGTCCTAAGGCCACGGTGGACCGGTTTGCCAAAACCAATGACTTTCTTACAAACCATCGCCGGAGTTGCTTCGTGAGCCTGGTCCATATCTCTGCCGGCCCATTCCAGTTCACCGCGCGCTTCGAGGAGGCCGCCGCACCAAAGACGTGCGCGAGGTTCCGCCAATTGCTTCCATATCGGGAGCGTATCATCCACGTGCGCTGGAGCGGCGAGGCCTGCTGGATCCCGCTCGGCGATCTCGATCTCGGCCTCGGTTTTGAAAACCATACCAGCTACCCGGCGCCTGGGCAGATCCTGCTCTATCCAGGTGGCATCAGCGAAACCGAGATTCTGCTGGCTTATGGCGGCGTTCGCTTCGCCAGCAAGATGGGTCAGCTCGCCGGTAACCATTTTCTGACGGTGATCGAGGGTACCGAGCATCTCGTCAGTCTGGGCAGGCTGGTGCTATGGTCGGGTGCGCAGAATATAATTTTTTCCGAGCCGGCCTGACCACGCCAGTCCGAACGGAAACCATGAAAGAAAGCTCGTATGGCCCGACTCGAAGACATTCCTGAACCGACTCGCACGGCGGTGGCGAACCTCCCTTGTCCGAGTTTCGCTACGACGCCGTTTGCCGGCGGACCGAACCTGTCGGAGCGCCGAGTGGCGGTCGTCAGCAGCGCGGCGCTGATCCACCGCGGCGACAAACCGTTCCCGTTCGGGTCAGGTGAATATCGCGCGGTTCCCAGCGGCTGGAGCAACGATGAGATCCTGGTGAGCCACGTTTCGATCAACTTCGACCGCGCCGGGTTCCAACGGGACATCAACGTTGTGTATCCGATCGACCGGCTGCGCGAACTCGCGGCTGAAGGCGTGATTGGAAGCGTTGCCGCCACTCACTACACGGTCATGGGCTCAACCGACCCTGCCGCGATGGTGGAATCGGCGGATGGCATCGCCGCCGCGCTGCTCGCCGATCATTGCAACGCAGTCGTTCTGGCCCCAGTTTGACCGCTGTGCACTCGCGCCGTGAGCGCGATGGCACATATGCTGGAAGAACGAGGCCTGCCGACAACAGTGCTCGCGCTTGTCCTGCCTCAGGTCGAAAAAACCCGGCCGCCGCGAGCGGTAATGTTGCCGTTCATGTTGGGCCGGCCGTTAGGCGAACCGAACGATCCTCCATTCCAACGCCGTGTCCTGATGCAGGCGCTGCGTTTGTTGGAGCGCGCGGACGGCCCGGTCGTCCTCGAACATTTTCCGGACGACAATCCAAGCTGGTTTGATCGCCCGGATTGGGAGCCCGCTATTTCCCTGCCGCCGCCGTCCGAACTTCATGGCCCGAGCGCATGGGAGGCAGCATTCCGGATCGAACTCCTGGCGGTAATGCCGGTATGGGAGCGGTTCAAGACCCGGTTTGGCCGCACCACGGTCGGCCTCGCGGGCCAACCGCCGGAGGCCTGGCCCGCATTCGCCTCGGCATTTCTGAACGGTGATTTGCCAACAATTCCTCAGCACGACACACCGGCATTGGCTTTGCGCTTCCTGGCCGACGACCTGAAGGCGCTGTACGGAGAGGCCGTGCAAGCAGACGGGGCACCGCCCTCCGCGCGGCAGATTGACCAATGGTTTTGGCGCCGAACTGTCGCGGGCCAGATGTTGATTGCTCTACGTGACGTATCGTTAAAGAGCGAAAACAATGCGCTGAGGACAGTGGGCGGCCGCTTCTTCGTCCCTGTGCCGTACCTCCCTGTCTGACGGCAACCCGTCGCGCGGTCAGATCTTAAACACGACCGTGTGATAGCCACGCCCGTAATAGATCAGCCCCTCATTTGCCGTGCCAAGCCGTACCGCCTCGACCGAGCAGAAGAAGACGTCGTGCGTTCCGGCCTCGACAATCTGGGTGATACGGCAATCGAACACGACCAGGGCCTTGTCCAGGACGGGAGCTCCTGTCTCCAGCGTATGCCAGTCATGGCCGGTGAATCGCTCTTCTTCGGTGTGGTCGGTCATGCCGGCGAAGATTGGCGACAATCCCTCCTGTGCCGGGGTCAGCGTGTTCACGCACAACACCTGATTTTCCTTGAACGCCGGATACGAGTCATTTGCCCGATTGGCGCATACCAGCAACGTCGGAGGCGTATCGGTTACGCTCGTCACCGCCGACGCGGTAAAGCCCGCTCGCCCACCCGGCCCATCGGTCGTGATCACGTTCACCGCCGCGCCCAACCGGGCCATCGCGTCGCGATAGGGCTGCTTTTCGACCGGCATGGCTTGCTCCCGCTTCAAGACCTCCCGCTTAGTATGCACCGACGGTCAGACCGCACAAAGGGATGACCGTCGCTCGCCATCCTGGATGGAGCCCAGTGATTCTGGACCTGCGTCAGGCCTCCTGTTCGACCAGCGTACGCATTGCGCGCGGATCGTTTACCTCCGGGCCCGGCCCCGCCAGTGGAAGCCGGATGGTGACCGCCGTGCCTCGGCCAGGCCTTGCTTCGACAGCGAGCGAACCACCCAGCAACGCCAACAGGTCCGCGGGTTCGCGCAACTGACTTTCACGAGATCGCTGATCCGCGCACACACCATCGTCGATGATGCGGATGTGTGCCTGCTTCCTGAGAATGTGGGCCGTGACCAGCACATGCCCTCCCGGAGCCGCTCGGACCGCGGTTCCAATTGTCGAACTCAAAACGGTCCGCGATATGGTCGGATCGGCGCGTAAACTTATCCCCGGGTCAACGGCCAGGTCGATTCCGACGAAGTAAGCCCATGCAAGCCCGTCCACTTCGTCTGCTGCCGCTCGCACCTCACGTGCCAGGTCCAAGGTTTCGGAGCCGGAATGGGGTCGGGTCAGATGGCTCCCGACAGGTCCACCGATTTCATGCCGTGCAACACTGCCGGTCGCCTGGGTCGGGCGCCGGCGAGAGAACGCGACCCGAAGAGCGAAAACGATCGGCGCCAATATCGCGAATAGCAGTCCCAGTTGAACGATACTCATAGCGCCGCGTGTCCCGAATCATCAGATCGCGAACATCCCTGAAAATCCTGAATCATCCGTTAACGGGGCTTCCGGTTTCCGCCCAACGCGAAATCGTCTAACCGTGCGGCCCATGAACCCATCCACGAACTCCGTGATCGAAGTCCAGGCGCTGACGAAACGGTATGATGATGTACTGGCGGTCGACGGCCTCGACTTCGCCGCCCCCGCCGGCGCGACATTTGGTCTTTTGGGCGGCAACGGCGCCGGGAAAACCACGACCATCGCCATGCTGCTTGGCTTGCTGCTGCCGACCTCGGGCTCGATCCGCGTCCTTGGCCACGACATGCTGCGTAACCGGTTCGCGGCGCTCGCACGGATGAACTTCTCCTCGCCGTACATTTCCCTGCCGTATCGGCTCACCGTGCGAGAAAATCTGCGCGTTTACGGCCATTTGTACAGTGTTCGCCGCGCTGACGCGCGCATCTCTGAGTTGGCCGGAGAACTCGATCTCGGCGCTTTGCTGGACCGCCCGGTGGGACAGTTGTCGGCGGGGCAGAAGACCCGGGTCGCACTGGCCAAGGCGCTGATCAACCGGCCTGAACTTCTGCTGCTCGATGAACCGACGGCGAGCCTTGACCCCGATACAGGCGATCTGGTCCGTACTTGGCTCGAGCGGTACCGCGCCGAGACCGGATGCACCATTTTGCTCGCCAGCCACAACATGGCCGAAGTGGAGCGCCTGTGCTCCCACGTGCTGATGCTGAAGCAAGGTCGAGTGGTGGACCGCGGCAGTCCCCAGGACCTGCTTGACCGCTACGGGCGCGACGATCTGGAGGAAGTGTTCCTCGATATCGCCCGCGACCGGCGCTCCGCCCGAGGCGCCGCCTTGGATCAACACGCGGTGCCGGCGTGAGCACCAGAGCAGGCTTATGACCGGAGCACCTCGGCGCATCTGGGGCATGATGTACCGCCACCTGGCCCTCTATCGCCGGTCCTGGCCGCGGCTGCTGGAACTCGCTTACTGGCCTGTACTGGGCATGTGCATCTGGGGTTTCACGGCGTCGTACCTCGCCGGCCGTATGGGAGCCGGTGCGGCGGTCGCGGTCTCGGCGCTTTTGGGCGGCGTCCTACTGTGGGAGGTCTGTCTCCGCAGCCAGATGGGCATGGCGATTTCGTTCCTGGAGGAGTTGTGGTCCCGCAATCTGGGCCACGTCTTTGTCAGCCCGCTGCGCCCGTGGGAACTGGTGGCGGCCCTGATCGGCATGTCCATTATCCGCATGCTCGGCGGAGTGGCGCCCGCTGTCGCACTTGCATGGGCGCTTTACGCGTTCAACCTGTTCGCCATGGGGCCGGTGCTGGTGCTGTTCTTCATGAACCTGATGATCATGGGATGGTGGGTAGCCCTCGGCGTCGTAAGCCTGATCCTGCGCCATGGCGCGGGCGCGGAGCCGCTGGCGTGGTCGGTCCTGTTCGGACTTACCCCGTTCTCGGCCGTGTTCTACCCCATCGCCGTACTGCCGGCCTCCGTGCGTCCGATCGCGCTGGCCCTGCCGTCGGCGCACGTTTTCGAGGGCATGCGTGGTGTCCTGTTGGATGGCGTGATCCAGTGGCAACAGATGCTCTGGGCTTTCGGCCTCAATCTGGTGTGGCTGGGCCTCGCCACGCTGCTGTTCGCGTGGCAGTTCCATCAGGCCCGGGTGCGCGGCGCATTGCTGAGCATTGGCGAATGACCGAAACCCGCTTTTGGCTGATCCGTCACGCGCTGGTCGATGAAAACTCCCGGGCAATCCTTTACGGGATCATGGACGTTCCGCTGTGTGAAACGACGCTCGAATCGCAGGCGCCCATGTATACGGCCCTCGCGCGCCGTCTCCCCCGGCCAGCGGTGTGGAAGGTGACACCTCTATCTCGCACACGGCGCACGGCTCAGACGATCTTCGATGCCGGATATCCGGCGCGGGAACCAGGCGTTGAACCCGATCTGATCGAGCAGTCGCTCGGCGAGTGGCAAGGCCTGCCTCACGCCGAACTGCCCGCGAAGCTGGCGATCCCGCAGCATCCGTTCTGGCCGCTCGCGGGTGACGAGAAACCGCCTGGTGGCGAAAGCATGGTTGAAGTCATCGTTCGGGCCGGCGCGGCCCTGGAGCGGCTGGCGCTCGACCATCAGGGTGAGGATATCGTGATCATTAGTCACGGCGGCACCATTCGCGCCGCTGTCGCCTATGCTTTGAACGTGCACCCGGACAATGCCCTGCATCTGTCTGTGCATAACCTGTCTTTGACCAGCCTCGAACGACATCCGGAAGGTTGGCGGGTCACGCGCGTCAACGAATTGCCCGGGTACTAGCGGTGGGGTACTAACGATTGAACATCCGCGAATCCCTCAGCCTTTCGCGCGCCTGCTGTTTCGCCCTTATCCGTTCTGAGCAGTTTGCTGCTTCATCGCGTTGATCAACGCGTCGACGTCATTATTATTCCGTGTCAGGTATGACGCATAGTCCTGTCGCTGTGTCAGTCGCAATGATGTTCCCTCGGCGAGGACGTCCACGATCTTCGGATTGGTCGTCGGCTGTTCGATCACCCAATCAACTGTCGTCTGGGGGTTATTCGGCCGCTCGACGGTCGTCGTGACGATCGCGTCGTCATCCTGCATCCGCGCATGCTGCACGGTAAGTTTGACGCCCTGGTATTCGCCAAGTTTGCTGGAGATGTTCGTCACCAGGACCTCATGGAACGCATTGACGAAACGCTTCTGCTGATCCACCGACGCCGTTCGCCAGAACCGCCCGAGGCAGAACCGCGCGACGGAATCGACGTCCACCGACGCCTCGATGATTTGCGTGAGCGCCCGCCGTTTGTCCGGCGTGCTCATGGTGCCGTTCACGACGGAGACGAGTTTGTCGCCGGTCTGTTGCACGAACGCGGTCGCCTTTTCCCCCGCTTGCGCCCGGGCTCCACTCGACGTGAGCCCAGAGCCCGCGGCGGCCGCGAGCACGGCCAGGCTGGCCGTGAGACAGTTGCGTCGATCCAACATAAGCTTCCTGAGCCTCCCGTTAGCGGGTCGTCTGGGATTGCGACTGCGTGGTTGCACTCGAGGTTTTGCCCTGAGGCCACCAAATGGGGATTGTCGCCCGATTGTCAGCCTGTAGCGTCTCAAGTTTCCCTGCCCGGTTCTGTCGGTACAGGCTTCGGAACGTCGCGTAAGGGTCGAGGGCGGTTTTTTTGACCGACGTGATCGCGTCGAGCAGTCTTGAACGTGTGTCGAGGGCGGCGATGGCGGTCTTAGACCAGGATGCGATGTGATATCCGATTCTGCCGTTCCCAACCCAGGTAAACGGATCGATCGCGATGTCAACGCCGAATCCGGTCGCGTCCCGGGGGCCGGACGGACCAAGAACCGGCAAGTAGAGGAACGGCCCCTCCGGGACACCCCAATTGGCGAGTGTCAGTCCGAAATCGTTATCGTGATCTGGGTAGCCGACGTCTTTGGCGACGTCAAAAATACCCACCAGACCCGCGGTGGTGTTGATCAGTACCCGCATCATGGTGTCGCCGGCCCGCGCCGGCTTGCCTTGCAGAGTGTCGTTCGTCAATCGTACGGGCCCGCCAAGATTGTTCAGGACATTATGGATCCCCGTGCGCACCGTGTCCGGCAGGACATAGCGATATGCCTCGGCGGCCGGCTTCAGAAGCACCGTGTCCAAAGTATCGTCAATCTTGTAAAAGACCCTGTTGGTCGGCTCAAGCGGGTCATTCGTCTGGCGGAAATCCGCCAGCGCCTCGGGGTCGCTCGCGGGTGGCGGCGTGGCGCAACCCGCCAAACCGCCGGCAAGTATGGCCGCTGCCACCAGGAATTCAAACCTGGAGAGCGGGTGTGGGCGAGAAGCGGCGCGCATCGGAACCTCGGACCCGTTTGGGCAAGTGGAAGGGACTCTACCACGCGCCTCACGCGTTGCAACGAAGTGTCCCATGTCCGGGTTCCGGACGAAATCCTTGCAATCGCCCGGACAAATGTTGAATGGAAGGGCCATGGACAACGATTCAGACCATACCCTTCGCCGCTGGCTGACTGGCCCGCGATTCACCGGCCTGCCGGTGCGCGACGCCGCCCACCCCGCTCCGCTCCTCTCGTTCGAGTTCTCGCCGCCTCGTACCCCGGAGATGGAGCAGCAGCTTTGGACCTGCATCGAGCGGCTGGCCCCGCTCGATCCGCGTTTCGTCTCGGTGACCTATGGGGCTGGTGGTTCAACACGCGAGCGGACCCATGGCACCGTGGCGAGGCTGGCACGTGAGACGACGTTGGTGCCCGCCGCTCACCTGACCTGTGTCGGGGCGACCCGTGAGGAGGTGGATGAGGTAGCGCGACAGTATTGGGAGGCTGGCGTGCGCCACATCGTGGCCTTGCGGGGCGATCCCCCTCCAGGAACCGAGTATGCGCCACATCCTGGCGGCTACGCATACGCCGCCGACCTGGTCGCGGGCCTCCACGCCATTGCTCCGTTCGAGATTTCGGTTGGTGCCTATCCGGAGACCCACCCCGCGGCGATCAGCTTTGAGTCGGATCTCGATGCCTTGCGGCGCAAGCTCGACGCGGGCGCGACCCGCGCGATCACGCAGTACTTCTTCGATACGGATGTCTATCTGCGCTTCCTCGACCGCTGCCTTGCCGCCGGAATTACCGCGCCAGTGGTGCCAGGGATCATGCCGGTTTCGAATTTCGCCCAGATCGCCCGGTTTTCCGCAGTGTGTGGCGCCAGTGTCCCGGCCTGGCTGGGCCGTGTTTTCGAAGGGACGGAAAAAGAGCCGGAACTGCGGCGGATGATCGGCGTCGTTGTCGCGGCCGAGCAGGTCCGTCTGCTTCAGGCGAACGGCGTCGACGAGTTTCATTTTTACACATTAAATCGGCCCGAGCTGACTTACGCGATCGCGCATGTACTGGGCTGCCGCCCAGCGGGGACCTGAAGCAAAAGACGTTCTCGGTTTCGGTCCCGGCAGCGAGGCCCTACCGAGGTCCAGGTGTCGGATAACTTTACACCTTGCCTGCGATCCAAGGGCTGTGAGTTCGAGAACTCATTGAAATAGCATGACTTCCACGGTTGGCACGATGATTGCTCTCTGTTGATTGAGCATAATCAAAGGACCGGTGCCAGACCATGAAGCCACATCTTCTCTCCTCGACCAGCCTGATCGCTCTCGCTCTGGTCGCCCCCGCGGTTGTCGGCACCCAGGCGCAAGCCACGCAGATCACTGGGTCGAGCCCGATCGAGGTAGGCGGGATCAGCCCGGTTGGAGGCAGTGGGGACCTGTTGAGCGCCACCTCCTTCAATTTCACTTCCACGACCTGGCATGCCGGAAGTCACGCCACAGGCAATTTTACTGCAGTGCCGGTGAATTCGGCGATAAACAACAGTACGCTGACCATCGGCAGTCTTGGCACATACGCTTTTGTCTCGAGCAATGGTGATTTCACCGCGGCGCCGAGTATCACGGTCGGTACTCAAACCTTCACTTCGGCGGTGGTCGCATCGTCCGGATCGATAGGCTCCGGATCCGAGAGTCTCGCGATTTATCTGGTGGGTAATTTCCAACCTCTTGGAGCTCTGTCCGGATTTAGTTCCAACAACGCAAGCGAGACCATTTCGTTCACCGAGTCCGGCATCACCACTTCGAACCTCGGCTCATTCTCGGTGAGCGCGACATTTGCCTCTCCGGCCGCCGCGCCTCCCTCAACTCCCACGCCGTCGCCGGTTCCCGAACCTGCGTCCTTGGCATTGCTCGGGGTCGGCCTGGCGGGACTAGGGGCGATCCGGCGCCGTCGCAAGATTTAGGGGCCTAACACCGCGGCATGTCAGGCGAAAATGATCTTGAGCAGATCCTCGCAACGGCTTTGGCGCACCACGGATCCGGGCAGCTTGATCTGGCGGAGGCAGGGTACCGCGACGTTCTGCGCCGCGACCCTCAGGAGCCGGATGCACTAAACCTGCTCGGTCTGGTTTTGCAGGATCGCGGCAACCTCGATGAGTCCATTGCGCTGATCAAACGCGCGCTGGACATCGTTCCCGACTTTCCGGAGGCACTGGTCAATCTGGCCCGGGTCCAACGCGTTTCCGGTGCGCCGGCGGCAGCGGCGGATGCGGCGCGGCAGGCTGTCGCTCTGGATCCGGATCTGGCGGAGGCACATTTCCAGCTGGGGCGGGCGTTCATTGATCTGGGCGATAACGCCGCTGCGATCGTGGTCCTGCGTCGCGCGGCCGAAATCACCCCGCGGTCGCCAGAAACGCAGATCGCCCTTGCGACAACGTTAAGCCACCAGAAGGATCACGAGTCTGCCGCGGCGGCCTGGCGGGCGGCCTCGGCCCTGAACCCCGGCGACCCCGGAGTGCTGATCGAACTCGCCGCATCGCTGGGTGAGCTTGGGAGCTTCGAGCCGGCGCTGGCGACCTATCGCCGCGCCGACACTCTGGCGCCAAATCTCGCACGCGCGCGACGCGGCATCGCGTTGTGCCTTGTGCGCCTGGGGCAGATCCCCGCCGCGACTGAGGTCTGCCGGCAAGCCGTCGAGACGGCTCCGAATTCGCATGACCTGTGGCTACTACTGGCTAACTGTGAAGCTAAGTTGGGTCATTTCGACGCGGCGGCCAAAGCTTTCCGGCGAACTTTGGACCTTGCGCCCGGATCGGCCGACGTACTCCACGATCTGGTCGCTTTGGGAGGGAGCTCGGACGACGATGCCGCGAAAGAGGCTGCGCGCGAAATCTCGCACGACGAAGCCCGCCCGATCCGTGATCGTGTCGCGGCTTGTTTCGCATATGGCCAGGTCTGCGATCGGCAAGGAGCCTATGACGAGGCTTTCGAGTCGTATGCTGGTGCCAATCGGCTGCGACGTGGCGAGCGCACCGCGCGAGGTTTCGCATTCAACCGAGCCAGGTTTAGCGGGTTGGTGAATTGGCTGATCGCGACGATTGATCGGCAGACCATCATGAAAGCCGCGGGATGGGGTGATCCGTCCGAGTTGCCGGTCTTTGTCGTGGGAATGCCGCGCTCCGGCACCAGCCTCGTCGAGCAAATCGCGGCCAGCCATCCGTCGGTATTTGGCGCCGGCGAACAAACCGATCTCCCCCGAATGTTGACCGCGTTGAGCGGCGCGGAGGCCGCGTGCTCCCCGCTTATGTGGGATCCGGTCGCGGTGCGGTGTGAAACGGCGTCCTATATCCGCAAGCTTCGCGAGTTTGATTCTGAAGCGGAACGTATCATCGATAAGCAACCGGATAACATTTTGCTTCTTGGCCAGATCGCGATGCTGTTTCCGCGGGCTCGCATCGTGGTCTGTCGCCGCGATCCGCGTGACGTCTGCCTTTCCTGTTATTTTCAGTATTTTCAGGACGACAAAGTTTCGTGGGCGGACGATCTCGCCGATTGCGGATTCCGGGCACAGCAAATCGAACGACTTATGGACCACTGGCGCGCGGTGCTGCCAACCCCTGTCCTGGAGATCCAATATGAAACCCTGATTTCGGATCCGGAGCGCGAGAGCCGTCGGCTGATAGACTATCTGGGAGTGGACTGGGACCCGGCATGTCTGTCCTTCCATGAAACCGAACGGATCGTTACCACCGCCAGCCGATGGCAGGTCAGGCAACCGCTTTACACCAGCTCCGTGGGACGCTGGCGCAATTATCGCCGGCACTTAAATCCCTTGTTCGCCGAATTGGCTGATCTCCTGCCCGAGGTCGATCGCGATTTGGCGAAGCGGCCGGGCGAGGCGATGGAGCTGGCTGGCCTCTCGCGCACTCATCGCGCCGCCAGTGATGCTAAGGCGGCGGTCGAAGCCGCCCGGCGCGCGGTAGCGCTCGATCCCGCTTTGCCCGACGCAAGGATGGAACTCGGACTTGGGCTGCTGATGCTTCAGGATGACGCGGGCGCCGTCGAAGCGCTGCGAAGCGCGATCGAGCTGGTGCCCGGCTCACTCGAAGCGCAGATCGCCTTCGCGACGGCACTGAGCCGGCGAAAGGACCACCCGTCCGCCGAGGAAGCCTGGCAGGCAGCGCTGTCGCTAAAGTCTGACGACCCCGGCTTACTGATAGAGCACGCCGGAACGCTCACGGAACTTGAACGCTTCGACGAGGCACTGGCGATTTATCGGCGAGCTGAGACGATGCTGCCGGGAAACGCACGCGCGCAACATGGCATCGCCAGTATCCTGGTGCGCACCGGGGACGTTGCCGGCGCGGCTGAGACCTGCCGGCGGGCGCTCGAGAAAGCTCCCGATTTTTCGCCCTTATGGCTGCTGCTGGGCCATTGCGAGGCCGCGCAAGGACACTTCGCCGCCGCGACACTGGCCCGCCGGCGCGCCTTGGCCCTCGACCCCGGGTCGATTGGCGCATTGCACGATCTGGTAGGTTCCGGCGACCGTCTCAACGATGATGCGACGGGGGACACGGTACGCAACGTTCTTGGCGACCAAACCCAGCGGGTCCGCGACCGCATCGCGGCAGGGTTCACACTTGGACGCATAAGCGACCATCGCGGCGACCATGACGAAGCGTTCGCGGCCTACACGCTCGCCAACGAGCTGTTACGTGCCGAACGTGCCGCGCACGGCTTCGTCTTCGACCGAGATGCGGATCACCGTCTGATGGACTGGTTGATCGCCACGATCGGCCCGCGAACGTTCGCGGAGACCGCGGGATGGGGCGATCCGTCAAAGTTGCCGGTCTTCGTCGTCGGCATGCCGCGCTCCGGCACCAGCCTCGTGGAACAAATCGCCGCAAGCCACGGGCTGGTACACGGCGCCGGCGAGCGGAAGGACATCGCCGGCATTCTTTCGGCGTTGGGCGGCGGGCAAATGGGTAAGTCCCCGAGCAAGTGGGATCCGGCGTCGGTCCGCCGCGAAACTGCGGCGCATGTTCGGATGCTCCACCATTTGAGCGGCGGCGCGGCGCGGATCATCGATAAACTGCCGCTTAACATCGTGGTCCTCGGTCAGATCGCCGTGCTGTTCCCGGGCGCGCGCATCGTGGTGTGCCGGCGCGACCCGCGTGACGTGTCTTTGTCGTGTTTCTTCCAGTATTTTCAGGAGGACGCGATGCCGTGGACCGATAGCCTGGAGGATTGCGGTTTCCGGGTCCGGGAAATCGACCGCCTGATGACGCACTGGCGTGAGGTGCTGCCGCTGCCTTTCCTGGAAATTGATTACGAGACTTTGGTTGGGAACCTCGAAGCCGAGAGTCGGCGGCTGATCGATTTCCTTGGCCTGGACTGGGATCCGGCCTGTCTGTCGTTCCACAAGACCGAGCGAACCGTGACGACAGCCAGTCTCTGGCAGGTGCGGCAACCTCTGTATGCCAGCTCAGTCGGCCGGTGGCGTCATTATCGACGCCATCTCGGGCCGCTGTTTCGAGAACTGAAAGGCCTGGTGCCCGCGGACGAGCGTTAGGTTTCGCACGCGGAATTGGCTCTCGGGCGACCCAACATGAGCGGTATCGACGGGACTCGGTTGTCCGGCCCAGTGACTGGGGTCAGGGACTGACGATGGTGCCATTGTCACGCCCGTTGGGATGGAACAGCATTGTCGCGCCCATGAACGATTATCTCGCCCCTTTGAACCTGGAACAGCGCCAGGCCGTAGAAGCCCTGGACGGTCCGCTGCTGGTGCTTGCCGGTGCCGGTACCGGCAAGACTCGCGTTCTGACGACGCGGTTCGCGCACATCCTCCTGAGCAAACGGGCATTTCCAAACCAGGTCCTGGCCGTCACCTTCACCAACAAGGCGGCCCGCGAAATGCGCGAGCGAGTCGCCGCCATCCTCGGACAGCCAGCCGAGGGCCTTTGGCTCGGCACTTTTCATGCCCTGTGCGCGCGAATGTTGCGCCGCCATGCCGAGCACGTCGGCCTGTCATCGAACTTCACGATCCTCGATACCGACGACCAACTCCGTCTGCTGAAGCAGGTGATGGACGCCGGCCGCATCGACACGAAGCGCTGGACGCCAGGCTTTATCATGTCGCTCATACAGCGCTGGAAGGACCGCGGACTGATCCCGTCGCGCGCCGGGATCGAGGCGGGCGACGACGACGCCAGCCGGCTGGCCCGCGAGGTCTACGCTGCCTATCAAACGCGGCTGCAGGCGCTGAACGCCGCCGATTTCGGCGATCTCATCCTGCATGTCACGGAAATACTGCGCACGCAGCCGGATATTCTGGCTCAATATCATCGCAATTTTCGTTACATTTTGGTGGATGAATACCAGGACACCAACCTCGTCCAGTATCTATGGTTGCGGCTGCTGGCCCAGGGCCATCGGAACATTTGCTGCGTTGGAGACGACGATCAGTCGATCTATTCCTGGCGGGGCGCCGAAGTGGAAAATATCCTGCGTTTCGAAAAGGATTTCGAAGGCGCGAAAATCGTGAGGCTCGAGTCGAACTACCGCTCTACCGCGCCAATTCTCGCCGCCGCTTCCACCCTCATCTCCCACAACGCCGGTCGACTGGGCAAGACGCTGCGGGTGGGACGAACGGATGGCGGGGGCGGCGAAAAAGTCTCGGTCGTCGGGCTATGGGATTCCGACGAAGAGGCACGCATGGTCGGCGAACGCGTCGAGCGATTTCGCCGCGACGGACACCCACTCAGCGAGATCGCCGTTCTGGTGCGTGCCGGTTTCCAGACCCGTGCCTTCGAGGAACGGCTGATCGTACTGGGCGTGCCTTACCGTGTCGTCGGCGGGTTGCGATTCTACGAGCGGCAGGAGATCCGCGACGCCATCGCCTACATGCGCGCGATGTCGCGGCCGGCGGACGATCTCGCGTTCGAGCGGATCGTCAATGTGCCGCGCCGCGGCATCGGCGATTCCGGACTGCGCGCCATGCACGACGTCGCTCGTGCCGAAGAAATGCCCCTGTCGCGCGCGGCCGCTCGGCTCGTGCAAACCGGCGGGATCAAGGGCCGCGCGCGCACCGCTCTCGAGGAACTGTTGCGCGGCTTCGCCGCGTGGCACGGCATGCTCGAGCGTGAAGGCCATGTCGTTACGATCGCAACGATGCTTGACGAAAGCGGCTACACCGAGATGTGGAAGCAGGACAAATCACCCGAAGCGCCTGGCCGTTTGGAAAACCTGCGGGAACTGGTCCGTGCGCTCGCGGATTTTGAAAGCCTCGACGGGTTCCTCGATCACGTCGCGCTGGTGATGGAGAACGAAGATGATTCAAACCCGGACCGAGTCAGCCTGATGACGCTGCACGGCGCCAAAGGGCTTGAGTTCGATACGGTGTTTCTGCCTGGCTGGGAGGAGGGCATTTTCCCGAATCAGCGATCGATGGATGAAAACGGGGACAAGGGCCTGGAGGAGGAGCGCCGTCTGGCCTATGTCGGACTGACCCGGGCACGACGCCGTGCGATCATCAGCCACGCCGCGAATCGCCGGATTTATGCAAACTGGCAAAGCAGCATTCCCAGCCGGTTCCTGGACGAACTCCCCGACGCGGAGGTGGAACGAACCGGCTCCGGCGATTATCGGCGTGAGGCACGGATCGCGGCCGCCACAGCCTTTTCTGGCGGATCATTCAGCGGAGCGTTTCCCTTGGTGGCGCGCAAGCCCAGGGTCATCGAGGCGTGGGAACAGCCGGGACGGGCGGCGCGCGCGGATCAGGTCAAAGTAGGCGCGCGGGTGTTCCATCAGAAATTCGGCTACGGCATCGTCAAGGCGGCCGAAGACGACCGGCTCGACATCGAATTCGACAAGGCCGGGGAGAAGCGGGTGCTCGACCGTTTCATCGAGGTGATGGCTGACTCATGAGCGGTGAGCTGTTGGGCTTCGCTTGAGCCGGCGCCCGCGACAATTGGAATGTCTCAGCCTCACGGTGCCCGAGGAAGCACTGGAAGCCTATGAGGCGGCGCTCGCCAGTGTGTGCGAAACGGTCGCGTTTTTCCGTGACCA
>Ga0302324_100013948_pt1 | contig 16248 bp, 19 predicted proteins | sample Palsa_T0_1_FD_201949 | JGI IMG/M metagenome (GOLD analysis project Ga0302324, IMG submission 201949) | Peat permafrost microbial communities from Stordalen Mire near Abisko, Sweden - Palsa_T0_1 | ecosystem: Environmental > Terrestrial > Soil > Palsa > Peat permafrost | place: Sweden: Abisko...
AAGGCCGAACACCGAGAGCCGGCTCGGGAGGTCGAGCAGGTCGGGCCCCGCCTCGATAAGGGCGGGGGCCGTGGTGAAGCGCTCAGCAGGGCTCGGGAACCCGAGCCTGTGGCGCAAATGCCGCCAAAGCTCTGCCTGCCAGGCGATGTCGGCTGGCCGTGCTGAGCCAGGGCCCTCCTCGGCCCCTTCCTTCCAGGCCATAAGCATCTCTGGGCGATGCACTGCATAGCTATCGAAGAGGTCAGCAATATGGCGGACCGCGGCAAAGCGCCGGGGGCCTTTGCCTCGGACAGCTGGGGACGAAGCGCGCAGATGGGCAGCCAACGGCCACATGAGCTCGTCGTCAAGGTGCTCGTCCACCAATTGCAGCAAGGGCCAGACCGAGCGCTCAGGCGCCCAGGGGTCCCGGTCGTACTGGGGTAGGCCAGGCCCGAAGGCTGCTGTCATGGCCGCGGCAACCAGGGCGCCTGGGAACGGGAAATCGATATTGGCGCATACCCCGTCACCCGCACCGTTGCTGGCCCCGAGACGGTGTGAAAGGCGCTGGGACAACCAGCGCTCTACTCCCCTCGTGGGTACGGAGACGACCTCTCGGGCCATTGGGTCGGCCAAGGGCTCGAGCAGTAGGTCGCCGAGCCCCTCGACAAGGTGGTCCGACCGTTCCGACCGGTGGAGGTAGAGCACATCCCCAAGGCTACGAGGCGGCTGGGACGATTGCGTGCGCTGCTCGCCTCAGTGCCACGACAGGCAGCACTAATGCCACGACAGGCAGCACCAGTTAGGGCCCAAAGTCCCATCGACCTTGACATGGCCATTATTTGACCCATAAGGCTCAAGATGCGCCGATAACCCGAAGTGTGCAGGTCAGGCGTGCGTTCCCTTATCTTATTCCTGATATTACGCCGGCGCCGTTGCGCCTTTCGAAGGTTCAGTCCAGAAAACCAAGGCTTTCCAAAGTTTCGCCTCATCGCGCCCCTGCACCTGCCCTCTGACTAACGGGCTACACCCCTCGATGGGAGCGGCGGCGACCAAGGTCGACGGTGTCACTTCGCTCACCGAGCTGCTCGCCTCAGGCTCCGCTTGAGACGACCACCTAAGCCTGCGGCTCGAGCCCTGCGCGCTACGGAGCACCAAACCCACAACACATCCAGTTAGGACAAGGCTTTTCAGCAGCCTTCCTCAATGCGGCGCCTGAAATAGTCGTCTCGCCTTCACTAAAAAGGGATAACACCGGGAACCCGCCACGCTCAGGGGAGCGAGCGACGGGAATCGAACCCGCGTTCTCAGCTTGGGAAGCTGATGTACTGCCTCTGTACGACGCTCGCGTAACAGGCTCCGTCCGGCCCAATCTTAGCCGGCTTAAAGGGCGCCCGGCCACTTGGCAAACGCCGGGTAAACGTGTACTCTCTTTGCCGGAGCGGGAACCCGCCGCCTGCTCCGCAGAGCGGATCCGAGATCCGCCGCTCGATCTGCTCCGCCAACGGCGCCCTTCGGGGCGCCATTGGTGTCTTCGAGAACCCGGTATGTTGCTAACGCGTCGAGGACAAATGGCACAGACAATGACCCGGCAGCCCGCTCGTGCGTTAGCTGCGTGCCGGGAGTTATCGACACTCCGCGTGGGCGGTTATTCCGGCTCCTCCGCGAAGTTCGTTAGGTAAAGACAAAGTGGAGGAGTTGGCTATAGTCGAGAACCTCGGAACGCGTTTGGGGGTGACTACGCACAACGTTGGCCAGAGAGCGTCCTCCCACATCGCCCGTAGCAATGGGACCGCCCCGGCCCCAACCACCGCCCCGGCCCCAACCGCCACCCGCGCCAAGTGACGTTGCTGCGAGGCTGGCCCTCGCCGAGCGCGCCATCTCCGACCTGAAGGCCGAGCGCGATCGTCTCGAAGCGACGGTGGTCCGCCTGGGCGCCCTGGCCTCCCAACTCGATGCCGCGAGCCTTGTCCAGGGGGTGACCGAAGCGGCGCGTGACCTGACGGGCGCCCAACTGGCCATGTTCGTGCCGGCGGAGCCCGCCGTGCTCACTGAGCCGACGATCGTGTGCGACCCCGACGTCTTGAGCGTTGCGCCGGAGCCGGGCCGAGTGCCTTTACTTGCCGGTGCATTGTGGCGTATCACACCGGTGCGCGTCGACGACGCCGACGAGCCCGAGCCCGGTAATGCTGGCTACGGGCGGCTTTCAGACGGGGGGATCTTTCGCAGCTGGATCGGAGCACCCGTCAGGGCACGCTATGGCGACGCTCTTGGAGGGCTTTACCTCGCCCACCATCGGCCTCACGCTTTTGGAAATCGAGAAGAGGAGCTAGCCCAGAGCCTCGCGGCCCACCTCGGGGCGAGCCTCGACAATCTCACCGTTTTCCAAGAGCGCTCTCGGGTGGCCCAGGCCTTGCAACAAACCCTTTTGCCCCCGGTCCTCCCAGAGGTCCAAGGACTGGACGTGGCAGTACGGTACCGCCCGGCAAAGTCAACTTCCTTGGTAGGTGGGGACTTCTACGACATGTTCGAGGCGCGCCCGGACGTGTGGGGCTTGATGATCGGCGACGTGACGGGGGTGGGACCAGAAGCCGCCGCGCTAACGGGGATTGCACGCTATGCAGCGCGTGCGCTCGCCGCACAGGAACACTCGCCGGCGCGCCTGCTCACACAATTGAACGAAACACTCGTCGGGTTTGGCCTGCAAGACCGCTTCTGCACTGTGCTTTACGCAGAACTGCACCCCGGCCCCGAGGTCCTAACGATCAAGATCGCTAATGGGGGTCACCCGTACCCGTATATCTTGCGTTCGGACGGCCATGTCGAGGAAATATCTATAAGCGGTACGCTCCTCGGCCTTTTGAACGACGTCTCTTTTGAGGAGCTGGAACTGGTCCTGGGACCAGGCGATGTGCTCGTGGCCTACACAGATGGTGTCACCGAAGCTCGCAACCCGACTGGGGCCTTTTTCGGCACCGACGGCCTGGTTCGGACACTGCCCGGGTGCACCGGTAGGCCGGCAGCCTGGGTGGCGCACCGCATCGAACTGGCGGTGACCGAGCACCAGGCGGGAGTGCCCCCGGACGACATTGCCATCGTGGTAGTGCAGGGCCTTCCCGATCGGCCCACCGAACAAGTGCGAGCCTCGCGGCACGCTCGCCGCAACCGCTAAGGCCGCTCGCGGTGCCCGAACGTTGGCGCGAGCCGTTCGCCTCGAGCGACGCAGTCAGCCGGCGCATGAGCGTGCAACGCCGCGAGGGCACAACGCCAGAACTTGTCCTTCGCCGTGCGTTGCATTCTCTCGGGCTCCGTTACCGTCTTCACCAGGCACCGTTGCCGGGCCTTCGGCGCAAAGCCGACATCGTGTTCGGCCCTGCCCGTGTGGCGGTTTTCGTCGATGGCTGCTTCTGGCACGGGTGCCCGGAGCACGGCCGCCGTGCGCATAGCGTCAACGGCTGGTACTGGCCCGACAAGATCGCCCGGAACCGCCGTCGGGACCAAGAGACCGGACAGCTCCTGACAGGCGCCGGCTGGTTGGTCGTCCGGCTGTGGGAACACGAATTAACCGGGCCTGCCGTTCGCCTTGCGGCTGAACGGGTGAGGGAGACCTTGGCTGGACGCCGCCCCCCTGTTACGCGGGCGGGCCGCTCGCCAAGGTAATTGTGGTCGTATGCGACTGGCCGGTCGCGCCCACCCATGTGATCGTGACCCTGTTGCCCGGGGAGTGCGTGACCATAAGATGTTCCAGCTGCTCCGGCGTCGAAACAGCTTGGCCGTCGAACGCCGTCACCACATCGCCCGAGGCAATACCAGCTTCTTGGGCCGGGGACCCGGCTACCACGTTCTCGATGTCTACGCCATTCACAGAGGTCGAGCCATCGCCCAGGAAAGACCTGTTATCAGAAGGGCTCTCGAGAAGGCCGAGGAAACCGGTCGCCCCGACGTGCACCGTCGCGTTCCCGTGACCGCTCTCGATTTGATGGGCGATCGCAAGGGCCGCGCTGAGCGGGATCGCAAAGCCTTGGTTACCTGCTGATGAAAAGGCGAAGCTCTCCGATGCGGCGGTGTCCATGCCGATCACCTCGCCTGATGCGTTGACCAGCGGGCCGCCGGAGTCGCCGGCCTCAACGTTGGCATTGACCTCGATCAGGCCCGAGAGCTGTTCGCTGCCTCCGGTCAGTTCGTCGTTCGCTGTGATCGATTGGCGAAGAGCCGTGATCGATCCGCCGGCGCTGGTGGGCGTCCCGCCGGTGCCCCCTGCATTGCCGATGGCCACCACTGCCTCCCCCATCGACTGGCTGGAGGGCGCAAGCTTGGCTGCCGTCAGGCCTGAGGCGCCTTGCAGCTGGATCAACGCCACGTCGTGGGTGTTGTCGTAGCCGACAACCGTTGCCGGGTAGGTTTCCCCGTTGCCGACATCGGTGACGCTCAGCTTCGTTGCGCCGTCGATGACATGGTTGTTCGTGAGGACCAGGCCCGTCGAGGTGAGCACGATGCCTGTCCCTGCTCCCTCGGCTTGCTCATAGTTGAAGGTCGAGTTGACGTCAACCACCGCGGGGTCGACCTTGGAAGCTATGGCCGAGACATCGGAGGGCCCGCCGGCTCCCTCCGTGCTTCCCGAGCCGGTCCCGCCCGACCCACCGAACGGCGAGGTGTTGGGCCCGGCCCCGCCGGGGCTCACCGACGATGGCGTCGTGGTACCCGGTGCAGAGGCTCCGCTAGCCAACTGGCTCGACGGCCAGGCGACCCGGCTCACCCCGGCGCCCGCCACCCCGGCCGCTGCGATTACCAGGATGGCTGCGACCGACCGGAGCCCCTTGGCATGCCGAGAAGGACCTTGCGGGGCACGCTCAGGACCGCTTTGAGAGGGCTGCTCCAAGCCATACGGGGGCTGACCATAAGGTGCCTGACCATAAGGTGCCTGACCATAAGGTGCCTGACCATAAGGTGCCTGACCATAAGGTGCCTGACCATAAGGTGCCTGACCATAAGGTGCCTGACCATAAGGTGCCTGACCATAAGGTGCCTGACCATAAGGGGCGTGACCATAAGGCTGGCCGTAGGGCGGTTGGCCGTGGGACGGCTGGGCCTGGGACGGCGGGAAGTAGGGCGGCTGGTTTGAGGGCGGCTGGTCGGAGGCCGGCTGGGCACCTACCCTGGGTGGCCATGCCGGGGCGCCAGCATCGGCGGGAGGCTGAACGGGCCCGATGCCCTCAGGTGCCGGGCTCGATGCCCCGTGCGGTGCGCCACCAAAAGGTCCGTGCCGTGCGGGCCACCGTGCGCTTTCGCTTTCGTCACTGAATGGGGTCTCTTGGTCGCCCATGTCTGCCCTCCGGTCACTAGCTAAGTCGTCCTTGCTGTCTCTCCAGTGAAGGGCGCTTGTCTGTGAACGGCCTAAGCCAGTCCTGAAACTCTCTGCAACGCCCTCCGCCCTGCCAAAACGCGGAGACTTAACGGAAATTCACTCACTCTCAGTGATTGTCATCGACAGGATTGTCACGCGCTCTTTAGGCTTACCCGAACCTGTACCCAGCCCGTCGATAGCGGCAACCACGTCGAGGCCGCTGACGACCTTACCGAACAGCGAGTACAGCGGTGGCAGGGCCACCCCGTTAGGCCCGCTGATCACGAAGAACTGGCTGCCGTTCGTGTTCGGCCCGGCGTTTGCCATCGCCAGGGATCCCAGCTCGTAGCGGCCGCGCCGTGGGAGCTCGTCTTCGAACTCGTACCCGGGGCCGCCGGTCCCCGTGCCCTTCGGGTCGCCGCCCTGGAGCACGAAACCCGGGATGACGCGATGAAAGAAGATGCCGTCGAAATAGTGGTACCTGGCTAGGAACACGAAATTGTTGACGGTCTTTGGAGCCGCCACGGGGTCCAGCGCTATCGTCATCGTCCCCTTCGAAGTGACCATCTCGGCGCTGTAGCGCCGGGTGACGTCGATGCACATCGGGGGAGGAGCGTCGAAGCGCTGAGTTTTCGGGCTCGAACCATCGGTAGCGGGGCAGGGAGTGGCCATAACCCCCTGTCTAGCGCCCGCCGGCGAACTAAGCGGCTCGCGTGCAGCGTCTTAAGTCGCCTCGCCTATTTCCGCAAGTGCGGTTGTGAGGGCACGGATGAGGCGCCGGGCGGTCCCGGGCGAGAGGTGCGCGACCAAACCGGCCCCAGGCCGGCCCACCTCTTCGACCGTGAGCTCGACCCTGAGGTCGTTGCAGAGATCGCAATCGTCGAACGCAACGACCGCCCACGCGACCTGGGCGCGCTCAGGGTCGTCGGCGGGATGGTCGTCGCGACCGTAGTCGGCAAGCTTCTTCACGCTTGCGACCAAAACCGGCCCGAAGCGCCGTTCACTGAGGACTTACTGCCGGTAATGTTCGACGACTTCTTCGGACCTCACAGCCACGTCGTCAGGGTCCTGGCCGGCGGCTCGTCGAGCGCGACGCTGGCGGAGCAAGTCCCAGCACTGGTCCAGGGTGACCTCGATCTCGCGCAACCTCTCGAGCTCTTGCTCCGAAAACTCTTCGCCCTCGTGTGAGCGCTCGAGGCTGTGCTCCTCATCGGCCAGTACCCCGATGCGGTGCACGATGTCGGCGTCGTTCATGCGCAGTTCTCCTCCCGGTCCTGTCGCCCCTACCAGCGACCGCAGGACAGCAAGCTTACTGCCCCACGAAGAACTCCCTTAAAGGGAGACGAGACGCATCTCCTTGGCCTTCATGAAGTCGCCGACCCGGACGGCGGACATATCGTTTCGCCCTGGGTAGTCACCCTCGGCTGCCGAGATGCCGGGTATCGGCCCCACGATGGCTTCGGGGTTGGGTTGTGAGAAGTACTTAACCGACATGCGAGAGCGCCCGTCGAAGCCGGCCGCTGTGTCAACCAGGGGAGGGTTGACGACCCGATGGACGGCTGCTTTGATAAGGCCTCCAGTCCAACGCTCTATGAGGTCGCCCGCCATGACCACGAACGCGTTGTCGATACGCGGCACGTCCCACCAACCTGTCGAATGGAAGACCTGCAAACCGTCCGGTGACCGGTCACGGTAGGTGACCGTAAAGGCGCCCGGGTCGGTACGGGGAGATGTCCTGACCGCGCCGGCCGGCGGTCGGCCGGCCTGGGGAAGGTAGTAGCTGGCGACGAGGTTGGAGAAATGGCGCTCAAAGGCGGGCGCGAAGTAGCGGTGCTTCAGGCCCAGGCCGACGGCAAGCGCCACCATCAGGCGCTCGGCCAGGAGTGTGAACACCCTGTAGCCGGTTTCGAAAATGGTACGGAAACCCAGAGGTTCTCCGGGCCAAATGTTGGGCGCCCTCCATAGGCGGGCTTCCGCGCTGTGGGGCTCGGGCTCGTTGAGAGAGTCGAGCCGGTTGATCACGAAGAACTCGACCAGGTCGGCGCTGTCCCTGTCCAGTACGTCGTAACGCCTGCTGAACCCCACGGGCTGCCACCCGCGCAAGATGTCAGGGCCTGGCGGCAAGCAAGCCCGCTTGTTGTCCGCCGAGGAGCGGAAAAATGCGCGTGTCTGGTCGTCGAGGCGATTGACAAGTGCAGGCGCGACACCGTGGCCGACGATGATGGCGACACCTGAGCGTTCCAGCGCTGCGACCACAGCCGCCGCCGATTCGTGGCTCAGGGCGCCGGTCGGGTTGGCGATACAAGGCCCGAGGTCAACGATGTCGGCTCCCCCGACCCGCAGGCTCATCGGCCTGCTCGAAGCGTCTCGTGCATACTGGCTCCCCCCTAGACATGAAGGCGGTCCAGTACAACCGTGGCCCTCGATTGTTAACGGGCAGTTTCACACTTAGGGCCAGTGTGTGAAGTTGCAATAACGGTAACCGCAGAGCGCGCCCCGTCCTTGCGACCAATTACCTGCTAGCGTGACCCTTACGCCGCTTCGGGCACGTGGGGTGACGTCTGTGCTGGTAGCCGACCTGGTTCCCCGGCAATTGTTGGAACGTGTATGAGGAACGGAAGGTAGAAGTAGAAATGGCTACAGGTACTGTCAAGTGGTTCAACGGGACCAAAGGTTTCGGCTTCATCAGCCCCGACGACGGAAGTGCTGACGTTTTCGTCCACTTCTCCGCGATTGATGGCGGCGGCTACCGCGAGTTGTCCGAGGGCCAACATGTTCAATTCGAGACGACCCAGGGCCCGAAGGGCCTGCAGGCCAGCGCCGTTAGGGTCGTCTGACGTCCAAAGGCCAGCCGGGACAGGACCTGCCCCGGCTGACGCCGCAGGCCCTCAGCGTTGGGGAGCCGGCGGCGGACACCTTGAACCCCGAGGTCTCCACTCCGGAGACCTTGCCGGTTGGGCCCGCACCTACCGAGGCGGCCGTTGTAGACGACAAGGTGCTGGCCCTGCGAACGCACGGCCAGTCTTTTGCCGCGATCGCGCGTACGGTCGGCCTCGACAAGGCGGGGGATGCAAACCGGGCTTTCAACCGGGCTTTGCGCCGCCGTCCCACCGATCAACAGCAGCAGATACGTACCGCCGAGAACCGGCGGCTCGATCGGATGGCCGGGGCAGTGACTGCCAACACGGATCTTGGCCCCGAAGAGGTCGATAAGCGAATCCGCGCAATCGGAGTGCTGCGCGAACGTCTTATGAAGTAGTCCTCTCACCATTGCCGCCCCCCTGAGGAAGGCCGGCAATGGTGCTGCAGGTTTCGAGCCACGACCCTATTACCAACGTCGGCGCGAACGGCCCGACGTGCTACCGCTGCGGTGCGGCCCGAACTGACTGGTGGGACGTGAACCGGCGCTGCGAACAGATATCTGTGGGGCGGGCTGGGCGACCGGCATAAACCGGGGGGCGGCGGGCCCTGTGATGGCGACGATGCGGTCATCCCCTGGGCCTACGACAACGGTCGGGGTTTCCACGCCGGCTCGGCGGGTGAGGCGGCGCGTGTCGGCAACCTGCTCCGGTGTCACCAACGTGACGACCGTTCCGATCGCGCCGGCGCGAGCCGTGCGACCTGAGCGGTGGACGAACGCCTTATGGTCTTCCGGGGGGTCAACGTGGACGACTAGCGCAACGTCCTCGACGTGGATCCCGCGGGCGGCGATGTCTGTGGCCACTAGGACCTTGGACGTCCCGGCGGCGAACGAAGCCAGGTTGCGCTGGCGGGCGTTCTGAGTGAGGTTCCCGTGGAGGTCCACGGCACGGATCCCCGCTTGAGTCAGCTGGCCCGCCAGCTTGCTGGCGCCACGCTTGGTGCGGGTAAAGAGCAGGCTCCGGTGCGCGCCGGAGGCGAGCTGGTGCACGATGGCGGCCTTGTCCGAGGCCCTGACCGCGAAGAGGTGGTGGGTCGTCTCGACATTGGTGTCGCTGTCTACGTCCACGCTGCAGGTGACGGGGTCACGAAGGTAACGCTTTACGAGCACGTCGACGCCTTGGTCAAGGGTGGCGGAAAAAAGGAGCCGCTGGGTGCCTGTCCGGGTCTGGTCCAGCAGTCGCCGGACGGCAGGCAGGAACCCGAGGTCCGACATGTGGTCTGCCTCGTCTACGACGGTTACCTCCACTGCGCCGAGCCTGCAGCACCCCTGCTCAATCAGGTCCTCCAGCCGGCCCGGGCAGGCGACGAGGATGTCCGCGCCGCTCATCAGCGCCGCCACTTGGGCGCGCTGGGGAAGGCCGCCATATACGGCTGCGACCCGGAGGCGAGCCGTCCGGGCGAGAGGCAAGAAGGCGGAGGCCACCTGTGCAGCGAGCTCGCGGGTCGGCACGAGCACGAGGGCTCGGGGCTGCTTGGGCTGCGCCCGGTTGGAGGAAGCCGCCAATCGAGCCACTACCGGGACTGCAAAGGCCAAGGTCTTACCGCTACCGGTGCGGGCCCGGCCGAGGACGTCCCGGCCTGCAAGCGCGCTCGGAAGGGCGGCTACCTGGACAGGGAAAGGCTCTGTGATGCCCATTGCCTCGATGGCGCCGATTAGGAAAGGCGGCACACCGAGATCGGCAAAGGATGAAGAGGCGCGCACTGGCGCGCCTGGGATGGCTGACAAAATGTTACTCCTGTTCGTCGTGAAAATGGCGGCCGTTGATGCGGCGGCCACACACTCGACAGGAGCGGAACCTCACGTCCCCGGGTTCAACCCGGAAAACTCGCACTTCGACCGCGGGACCCCTGAGGGTACCCGCTGTGCTTCACTTTACCAGGTGACCGCCGGTAACGAGTTCGCCGCGCTGCTTGCCCCCGCCACCGGCGCCCTGCACGGGCGACACTCGGCGTGGTAGCCTCTTGGCCCAGGACCGCGGACAGCACTCTCGGGTTGCGACGCGGCCGTCAACGGAGGGCACAGTGCGTAGCAGCAGGCCGTGGGACCGAGAGAAGTCGTTCGACCGCGAGTCCAGCGGCGAGGAACGAGCTCCTAGGGGCAGGCAACCGAACTCCGATGAGCAGGCGCTGACGCTGCGCGACTCTGGTCGCACCTTCGCTGCGGTGGCGAGCAGCCTTGGCCTCAAGCGTTCCTCCGACGCCCGCGCGGCGTTCCTCCGTGCCCTGGCCCGCAGGCCTGAAAACGAGAGAGCGCGGCTGTCCAAAAGGGAGCTCGAGCGCCTCGACCAGCTCGAGGCACGCATCAGGGACCGCGACCGCGATGCGCCCGAGAAGATGCAAAGGCGACTGGGAGCGCTCGCAATAATGCGCGACACCCTCCCCCGTTCGTAACAGCCAGCTAGTGCCCGTCGGGTGCCCGAGCCGGGGCCCGTTAGTGCAGCCGTCGTGAGAACGTCAGGTATCCGGCGCATCATCCTTCTAACCCTCGGGTGGGAGGAATTGCCGAAGTCCATTTCGGTGTACGGCGACGCCTCGGGAGAGCGCCTACGCGAGCCCGTTCCCGGGATCCTGCTCGAGGCCGACGGCGGGTGGATCCTGCTCGACACGGGCCTGAACCCGGCGCTCATTCGCGACGCTCCGCTCAACCGTCGCTTCCACGGCCGCAACAAGGACATCGAGGTCGTCCTGCCCGGTCCCGGCGAACCTCTAGAGGAGGCGCTTGACGCGGCTGGCGTCGCCATGGACAAAATCGTGACGGTGGCGGTCTCCCACCTGCACAATGACCATGCCGGTGGAATTCGCCATTTCACCGCCCTCGGCGTGCCAGTCCACCTCCAGCGGGACGAACTGGCTTATGGGCTCTCGGAGCACCCTGGCCCGGAACAAAATGGGATGTTCCGGGTGGACTTCGACGACCCGGCGATCCGCTGGGAGCTGGCGGACGGAGAGGTCGAGATCGCTCCCGGACTGAGCGCGGTGCCATCCCCCGGGCATACGCCGGGCCATCAAAGCTTCGTGGTTGACATTGACGAGTCCGTTGGTGGCGGGGGCTACGTCTTTGCTTTCGACGCCGCCGACCTTACCGAGAACATCGAGCGCGAGGTCGCCGTCGGCGGTTTCATCAACTGCGGGCCCGAGGACACAGTCGAGTCGATCCGCCGACTGAAAGCGGTCGCAAAAGAGCGCGGCTACCCACTCGTACCGGGCCACGACCCGGTGGCCTGGCCAGCCCTCAGCGCTGAGCTAGCGCGCCGTTGGGATGCCCAGCCAAAACCGGGCTAGCGGCCCGAGGAGACCCGCGCGGCACTATGACCGAGACGGACTGCGCGGGCATCACGTAGGTGAAGGTGCCACTGCCTTTCGCAAGAAGTGTGGGCGCCGGCTCAGGTTTTGAGGTCTTGCTCGTCAATTTGTAGACCTCAGCGGTGGAGGCGGCCACGCCGTGCAACCGGAGGGTGGCCGTTGTCGGGCTGAGGCTCTTGTTGATCACGACGATCACAACGTGGCCGGGATCCGCCTTGTCGATGGACGCGTAGACCGATGTGATGACATGGTCCGTCGTGGTGGCGATGACTTCGGTGTCCCCAAAACCTGCCCCATGCCCGTTGTAGTCACCAATGCAGGTCGAGGTCGTCGATGAGCGTCGTCCCTGCCGCGGCGTCGGCCGCCTTGACATGCCTCATCCACCAATCGAGGAAGTTCCCGTACTTGGCTGAACCAGGTGCGTTCTGGAGGGTCTCGTAGCCCTCCCAGCCGTAGCTGACCGGGCCCGTCACCGCCGCCGCCGGGTCGACCTTCTTGATGGCCTTCGCGTAGGCGAGATCCTTCGACATCAGCTCGGTGTAGGTCGTAGGAGCAGGATGGATCTCGGAGTGGGTCGAGGCCCAGAGGTCCGGCTCGTTGTCGAGCGAGAACATCAGCTGTGCCTCCGGAACGGTCTTGGCGAGCCAATAGACGTACTGGTCCTGGTAGACGTCAGGAAGCGTCCCGTTGGGGATCGTGGTGAGAGGGTGAGGGCCTGTGGGCTCATCGACTTTGAAGCGCGTCTTCAGATAGTCGGCGCCGGAGTTCCGGACGGGGCCGGGAGGATCCCTGTCGGCGGAGACATAACCAGCAATCGGGATAGTTAGCAGGACCGGGATCCCGGCTTTCTCGGCGGCCTCGATCGTGGGGAGGACGGCCGCACCGGGGGACGTCGAAGCGGAAAGGTAATCGTCGTTCTGGTACTCGTAGTCAGAGCCGGCATTGGAGTCATTGTTCTCCCAGTTGTAAGCCGTCCACCGGTTTCCCCCCATGCGGATCAAGCCCGGGCGCGCCTGCGCCATGGCTTCGGCGAACTGGGCTGGATTTACCGTCTTGTCGAGGTTCATCCCGTATATGAGCGGCGAGATCGCCCGCTGCGTCTCGGCCGTGTTGATATCGAAGGTGACCGTCGCCGGCTTTGTTGCTGCGAGCTTCCTTGGCCCGGAGGATGCGCTGCCGGCCTGAAGGCCAATGAGCGTGCCTGCCGCCGTCACGGCACTTACCGCCGCCAAGGCAGAAAACATATGCACCCACGAGTGCCGCCGGGAACCTACCGTCGTCACAACCTACCGCCGTGCGGCCCTCTTTATGGCCCACGGGCGTACGGATCGCCCCACGGGCCCATTTCTCGGCCACCACCAGGCCAAACCACCCCTATCTCGGCGTGGCTCGCCCATCTCGGAGGGGCTCGGGCCCCCCTTTCGGCGTGCCACGAGCCCAAAACAAGCCCAAAACTCCATCCGCTCAGACCGAGAAACGCCCGACCACGCCGAGATTCCCGGCTCACGGGCACACCAACCATGCCATTCGGCGGACGGGCGACCGCTTGGGCGGCGCCCCCGGAGGCCCGAATTCGGCGCCGGCGTGCCCGATGTGGACTCGCGAAAACCACATCGGGCACCAAAAGCGCGAGTATTTTGCACGGGCGTGCCCGATGTGCCTTATCGAGAGGCTCATCCGCGGTTTTCAAGTCAACTCCTCCCAAGCCCAAAGAGCGAGGACCGGTCTCGATTATTGGGCCGTGACAAATGTCACAGGGTGGCCTGTGACAAATGTCACTGGGTGACACATTTCACCGGTGACACATTTCACTCGAGCGCGACGCCAAGTTTGGTAGATGCCGGTGATGGACGGTGATAGAAACATCGCCGATGACGCAATCCAGGCTCCACTCGAACGCTCTCTTCGCTTATGGACCGCGGTGAGCACGACTGATTTCGCCACACAATCAACCGCTGTAGGGCATCGCCGGCGCCGTTCGCGACCTCGCCCTTTTCATGCGGGGCACTTGTTGTCCCTTGTCCTCGCCGTGATCGCCGCCGTCGCAGTCCTAGCGGCACTCCAGGGACAGTCAGCCACCCGCTCCGTTCCAATCGCAGCCCGGTCAGTCGCCGCGGGAGCCGAGCTCAGTGCGGCCGACTTCCGGATTGTCACGATGCACGCAAACGACGCCTCCATGATCCCGGGCTTGCTCACCCCTCAAGAGGTCGTCGGGCGGACATCCACCGTCCCGATCGTCGCAGGTGACCCGATAACTCAAGCAGAGACTTCGAGCAGCCCTCCGGCTGGTTCTGGTCTGGGCGAAATGAGCCTCGCCGTCCCGTTGACCGATGCGGACGGCGGCAACATAGTCACGGGCGACCGGGTCGACGTAATCGTTGCGGGACTACAAACTGCCGCCTACGTTGCCCAAGACGTCCTGGTCCTGTCGGCGTCTTCGTCCTCGTCGGCATCCCTACTGGTAGCACCGGGGGGCAACTACTTCCTAACCCTTGCAGTCAGCAAGGCGACAGCTCTTCGCATCGCGACCGCATTGGCGTCAAGCGGCAACAACACCGTGCAGGTGGTCCGGTCCGATGGAGAGAAACCAACCCAGGATGGTGCCTTTTGGATGAAGGACGCCCCGGCCGCGGGCCTTAGCGGGGCGGGAACGAGCTGATGGCCGGCACGATCCTGGTTGCACTGACCGCCACCAAAGCGCCTTGGAGCACCAACTTCCGGGAGTATTGCCGAGAGCACACCACCGACCTCTCCGTCGAGGTGATCGTCAACGTCCGCTCGTTGCTCCATCCGGCCCATCGCCAGTACGACGTCCTCGTGATCGACGACATGATGCGCCTCGTGGGTGTTGCCGACGTTGCGGCAGCCCACGACCGCCAAGTCCACGTGGTCGGCTTGACCGACCCCACCCAGGGCTTGGGGCAAAAGTTCCTCGAAGACCTCCGGGTCGACCAGATTGCACTAGCCAGCATGGCGCCGTCAGAACTAGCGGACCTGGTCCGCGCAGTTGGCCCCCAAAACGCGCATACAGAACCTCCCCGACGCTCCCTCGCGTTACGCCCCCGTCTTGGTGCGCCACGGCGTCATGGGTCTCTCACTACCTTTACCCCGGCCTCAGGGGGAGCGGGGTTGAGCGAAACCCTTGTTGCCGTCGGTGAAATCTTGGCTAGTCAGCGGCAAAACGTACTCGTTGTCGAAGCCAACGAAGTGGCACCCGTCCTCGCCGGAAGGCTACGCCGCGCCCCTGGCACGGGGCTCCCCTGGGCACTGGCACGGGCTCAACAGCACAGCACGATGTTTCCAGAGGGCCTGACCGGGGGCAGAGATGACGGGATCGCGCCCTTGGGTTCGTTCGACGTGATCTGCGGCGTGCCTGCACCGGGGGGCCCATTGCCGGTCAACCCCGTAGAGCTAACTGCTTTGCTAGCGCAGGCCCTGGCTATTTACGACCACGTGCTGGTCGACACGGGGCCGTGGTTGACAAGGACGGCACAAACCGGGCGGGACCGACTGAACGCCGCCCGTCCAGCCCTGGCCCTCGCGCGGCAAGCGCTCGTGTTCGCCCGGGCTACTCCCGATGGGGCTGCCCAACTCGTGGAATGGCGCTCAGCAGCCCATGACAATGGCTTGCAGCTGCCCATCTTCGCGGTGCTTGGCCGCGCCGCCGGCAAGTACGAGCGATCGCACCTGGCCCACATGCTCGAGGTCAATACCAACTGGCCCCATACCTTCGCCGGGGTACAGTTCCTGCCCGAAGACGCCCGCCTGGCCAAGGCCAGATGGAACGCCGACCTGGTCACTCGTGGTAGGTGGTGGCGGTCAGTGCGAGCTCTCGTCCGCACAATGACAGAACCGCTGCCGGAAACCATGGTGGATCCCGTTGTAGACGTCCGTCCGGCCTTTGGCACAACCGGTGGTACTTGTCAATGAACACCACTTCTGCATACGACCATCTACGGTCCCGGGTCCACGCGCGGTTGGCCGCGTCGGACAACCCCACCCTTGACCCTGTAGAGATCCGCCAATTAGTTGAGAACGAGGTCGAGGTGTTCCAGCTCGCAGCCATGCGTCGCCAGAGTGATTTTGAGCCCCTGGCAAACCCAGCCTCAACGGTGAAACGGCTCGTCCAAGATGTGAGCGGGATCGGCAACGAGCTCGAAGAGCTTCTTGGGGACCCAACTATCGAAGAGATCCGGGGCAATGACGGCGACCTCACCTACCGCACGACCGACGGCCAGGTGCACCAGTTGGCCAACCCGGCCAACAAGCAGGCCGTACTCTCGGTCTGCCAGAAGCTCCTTTCCAAGGCTGACGAACAGCTTGACGCGGCCCATCCGCGCGCGGACGCCGTCCGCATTTACGTGGCAACGCCTCACGGCGAGCGCCAGGCGCGGCTATCGGCCTCGGTCCCGCCTCGTGTCGACGGTCTGATCAGCTTTACCCTCCGGATCCCCCAAAAGCGGAACACTACGCTGCACGACCTTGTCGGCTTCGGATCGCTCACCGAGCCCGCCGCGACGTTCCTCGAGGTCGTGGTGAGGGCCAGCCGCTCTAAGACTCTGGTCACCGGCCCGCCAGGGGGCGGTAAAACGACCCTCATCGAGGGACTGCTGCGCGCCCTCCCGGCGCGAGTCCGCGTCATAGTGTGCGAGGAAAACCGTGAGCTCAACGCGCCTCTTTTGAATGGCGACTACTGGGCGACA
>Ga0302324_100013950_pt1 | contig 16247 bp, 17 predicted proteins | sample Palsa_T0_1_FD_201949 | JGI IMG/M metagenome (GOLD analysis project Ga0302324, IMG submission 201949) | Peat permafrost microbial communities from Stordalen Mire near Abisko, Sweden - Palsa_T0_1 | ecosystem: Environmental > Terrestrial > Soil > Palsa > Peat permafrost | place: Sweden: Abisko...
GCAAGGAAATGGAGAAGGCGGATTTTAAATCGGTGCGCGGCAACTTCAAGTTCGGTAACAACCACATCCCGATCCAGAACTTCTATCTCCAGGATGTGGTGAAAGAGGGCGACGATTTCGTTCTCAAGACCGTCGCGACCATCGTCGAGAACGATCAGGATCGATTTCACGATCGCTGCCCCATGAAATAGGTCGGGGTGGTTGCCTTTGTCCGATCGCGCGAAGGTCGTCATCCGGAACTTGAGGCTTGGGCCTCTGCCGGATGACGGCATAACGGAATAGCTGTCGAGGCCATGCTGTATTTCATCGAGCAATGCCTCAACGGCGCGCAGTTGGGCATGCTGTTGTTTCTGCTGGCTGCCGGGTTGACGCTGGTGTTCGGCATCATGGACCTCGTCAACTTGGCGCACGGCTCGCTGTACATGCTCGGCGCCTATTTCGCCGCCACGTTCGCCACCCTGACCGGAAGTTTCGTACTAGCGCTTGTTTTGGCGGTGGTTGCTTCGCTCATAGCCGGAATGGTGCTCGAAGTGATCGCTATCAGGCCGCTCTACGGACGCGATCACCTCGATCACGTGTTGGGCACGTTCGGGCTGCTGCTGTTTTTCAATGAGTTGGTGCGGCTCATTTGGGGTCCGGCCGGGCGGACGCTGGCGCTGCCGCTGCAGATGCTGACTGCGGTTAAAATCATGCCCGGCATCTACTATCCGACCTATCGCCTCGTCATCATCCTCGCGACCCTGGCGGTGGCGGCGCTGCTCTATGCAGTCGTGATGCGCACCCGGCTCGGCATGCTGATCCGCGCCGGCGCCTCCAATCGCGAGATGGTTGGGGCGCTCGGCATCAACATCAAGCTGCTTTACACCCTGGTGTTCGGTCTTGGCGCCGCGCTCGCCGGCTTTGCCGGGGTCATGCAGGCGCCGATCCTCACGGTCCAGATCGGGATGGGCGAAAACATTCTGATCCTTGCCTTCGTCGTGATCATCATCGGCGGCATCGGCTCGATCCGGGGCGCGTTCGTGGCCGCCATCATCGTTGGCCTGATCGATACGGTTGGCCGCGCGTTCCTGCCCGACATTCTGCGTCTCATGATCAGCCCGAGCGCCGCGCAAACGCTCGGGCCGTCGCTGTCTGCGATGTCGATCTACATGCTGATGGCGGCCATTCTGGTGTTTCGGCCGGAAGGATTATTCCCGGCAGCGAGCCGATGAGCGCTTCCCTCGATCCTTCGCTCGATGCCGCGCCTGGGTGGTCTGCGCTTTCTCCGCGTACCGTATTCACTGCTGCTTTGTTGGCGATCATCGCGCTGTTTCCGGTCTATTCGATGGTGACCGGCGATACGTTTGTTTTGACCCTGTTTACCCGCGTTTTGATCCTTGCGATCGGCGCGGTCAGCCTCAATCTCATCATGGGCTATGGCGGTATGGTGAGCTTCGGCCACGCCGCCTATCTCGGCATCGGCGGCTACGCCGTCGGCATCCTGGCGAAAGAGGGCGTCAATGCCGGGCTGGTGCAATGGCCGGTCGCGATTGCGGCCTCCGCGCTCTACGCGCTGGTCGTCGGCGCGCTGAGCCTGCGCACGCGCGGAGTCTATTTCATCATGATCACGCTCGCCTTTGCACAGATGATCTATTACGTGAGCATCGGGCTCGACCGTTACGGCGGCGACGACGGCCTGACCATCTACAAGCGCAGCCAATTCGGCGGCATCATCGACCTCAACAACAAGACCGTGTTCTACTATTTGTGCTTCGCGCTGTTGCTGGCGAGCATTTATCTGGTTTCGCGGCTCGTCAATTCGCGGTTCGGCCTGGCGATCCGCGGCACGCGTTCCAACGAAGGGCGTATGCGCGCGATCGGGTTCCCGACTTTTCGCTACAAGCTGGTGTGCTTCGTGATTGCCGGCGCAATGTGCGGGCTTGCTGGAGCGCTGCTTGCCAACTACACCAATTTCATCAGTCCGGCGATGATGCATTGGACGCGCTCGGGCGATCTGATCGTCATGGTGGTGCTGGGCGGGCTCGGGTCGCTGTTCGGGCCGCTGATCGGCGCGGTGACTTTCCTGCTGCTGGAGGAAGGGCTGTCGCGCTTCACGGAATATCCCGATCTGATCCTCGGACCGGTGCTGTTGCTGATTGCGATCTACGTTCACGGCGGCATCCAGGGTCTGCTCGAGGGTCGGCGCCGTGGCTAGATCGCTGCTGCAGATCGAGGGCTTGACGCGGCGCTTCGGCGGTGTAGTGGCAGCCGATGCAATCACGCTCGATATTACGGCGAACGAAGTCCACGCTGTGATTGGACCAAACGGGGCCGGCAAGACGACGCTCGTCGGTTTACTGAGCGGCGAAATCACCCCGCAGGGGGGCAGCATCCATTTTGAGGGAACCGATATCACGCGGCTCCCGGTCTACCGTCGCAGCATGCTTGGGCTCGCCCGCTCGTTCCAGATCACGTCGCTGTTCCGCGACTTCAGCGCGCTTGATAACGTTGCTCTCGCCGTGCAGGGACATTGCGGCCACTCGTTTCGCTTCTGGGGCGACGCCCGGGGCGACGACGAATTGTGCAAGCCGGCACTGGCGGCGCTTGCCCGCGTCGGGCTTGCCGAGCGCGCCGGCGTTCGTGTCGACAAATTGAGTCACGGCGAGCACCGGCAGCTTGAAATCGCGATGGCGCTCGCGACGCAGCCACGCCTCCTGCTGCTCGACGAGCCGATGGCCGGCATGGGCGCGGAAGAATCCGCGCAAATGGTGCAAATGCTGCGCCAGCTCAAGGGCAGTATGACGATCCTCCTGATCGAGCACGACATGGAGGCGGTGTTCGCGCTGGCGGATCGCCTCACGGTGCTGGTCTATGGCCGCATCATCGCCAGCGGCCATCCGGAGGCGATCCGGGCCGACGCCGCAGTGCGGCAGGCGTATCTGGGCGAGAAAGAGCGCGGCGACGACGGCGGGCGTCATGACTGACACGCCGCTCCTCGAAGTTGCGGATGTCGAAACGAGCTACGGCTTGAGCCGCGTGCTGTTCGGCATCTCGCTCGCCATCGCGCCGGGTGAAATGGTGTCGCTCATGGGCCGCAACGGCATGGGCAAGACCACGACAGTGCGCTCAATCATGGGATTGACGCCGCCCGCGGCCGGTTCGATCCGATTCAGTGGAGCGGAAATCCGCGGCCAGCCGGCCTATCGCATCGCCAAACTCGGGCTTGGACTGGTGCCCGAAGGACGCCAGGTTTTCCCTAATCTTACAGCGCGCGAAAACCTTCTCGCTACAGCCGCCAACCGCAGCGGCGCGGCCGATCCGTGGACGATCGAGAAGATTTTCTCGCTGTTTCCGCGGCTGGCGGCGCGTGCCGCCGCCATGGCGAATCTCCTGTCGGGCGGTGAGCAACAGATGCTGGCGATCGGGCGCGCGCTGATGACAAATCCGCGTCTTCTCATTCTCGACGAAGCGACCGAAGGCCTTGCGCCGTTGATCCGCGACGAAATCTGGCGCTGCCTCGAACTTCTCCGCAGCGCAGGGCAATCGATTCTGGTGATCGACAAGAACGTTGACGCGCTGACGCGCATCGCCGATCGCCACTACATCATCGAGCGCGGCCGCGTGGTATGGGCCGGAACTTCGCCCGCGCTGGCTGGCGCGCCGGACATCCAACATCGCTATCTCGGCATTTAGGGTCGCTCGAAGGCGGAGCTCCGCATCGTCGCAACGCGACTGGTCGCCGGGGCGGCATCTGCGCAAAAACTTTAAGCTTGAAGGATTTTCGGCTTCTGAATAGCATCGCCAAACTGCGCTCGCGCGGAGGGTTGCGACATGATCGGGAAAGTCGGAATAGCCGCGCTGGCGGCTTCGGCCATTGCCGCGTTGAACCTCACGACGACGGCGTGGGGCGCCGACAAGCCGGTGTTTGGGCTGGTCATGTCTTTCAGTGGCTGGTTCGCGCCGATCGATGCCGACACCATTGCCGGTGCGAAACTCGCGGTCGCGGAGATCAACGCCGGCGGCGGCGTTCTCGGTCAGCCGATCGAAATTGTCGAGTTCGACAACAAATCGGAGCCGCCGCTCGGAGCGGACGGCGCCGTCGACGTCATCGGCAAAGGTGCGAAAGCGGTCATGTTCCCGAGCGATTTCGATTTTGGTGCACCTGGCGCCTATGTCGCGCAGCAGAAGGACGTTGTAGCGTTTTCCGGGGCGTCGGATCCCAAGTTCGGCGTTCAGGGCATCGGCTCGCTCGCCTATTCAGGCTCGAATGCCAGTCAGGCGCAGGGCGCCATGCTGGCTGAGTGGGCGTACAAGCAGAAGAAATGGAAAACGGCTTACGTGCTTCTGGATAATACCATTGCCTTTACCAAGTCGCTGTGCGGCAGCTTTGCCACGCGCTGGACGGAACTTTCCGGCAAGGATGGGTTGCTCGGCCAGGACACCTTCCTCAACAACGATCCATCGATCGCGGCGCAGATCACCCGCATTACCAGCTTGAGCAACAAGCCCGACATGATTTTCTTTTGCTCCTACGCGCCTGGCGGCCCGAGCGCGATCCGCCAGCTGCGTGCCGCGGGCATTGCCGCGGCGATCGTCACCGGCGAGTCGCTCGACGGTGACTACTGGATCGGTTCGGTTCCGGACCTGAGCGATTTCTACGTCTCCAGCTACGGCTCCAAATACGGCGACGATCCGGACGCAGGGGTGAACGGCTTTTTCAAGCGCTTCGAAACCAAATTCGGCAGGAAGGCGGACGTGTCTTACGGCCTCCGCGGCTATTCCATAGTCCAGGCGTGGGCGATCGCCGCCAACAAGGCCGGCTCACTTGATGGCGCAAAGGTGGCCGCCGTCCTCGACACTTTCGACAAGCAGCCGTTGGTCATCGGTCCTACCACCTACACCAGCAAGCTTCACATCGAAACGACCCGGCCGATGGCCATTCTGGGTGCCACCAACGGTAAGTTTGCTTGCGTCGGCCGGTTCTCGGTGGAGAAGTTTCCGGCCTTCCAGTAAGCGGGCGGTTTTCGACCGGACCTCTACTCATGCATCTTGAAGCGCAGGAGGTGAGCGTCCGGTTCGGCGGCCTCGTGGCGGTCGACAAAGTCAGCGTTCGGCTTGCACGCGGCGAGATTTTGGGCCTGATCGGCCCGAACGGCGCGGGCAAGACCACGCTCGTCAATGTTCTTTCTGGGTTCCAGCGGCCGAATGCCGGCGCTGTTGCGATCGCCGACCGTGATTGCACCGCCCTCACGCGCCACGGTTTTCCGCGCGCGGGCGTAGTGCGCACATTTCAGGCCGTCCGGCTGTTCCGCGGCCTGACTGTCAGCGAGAACGTTGAGACCGGGTATGTGGCGCAAGGCCTCGGCCGCGCCGCGGCGCGTCGGCGGGCGGTCGAAATCCTCGGCGACCTTCACCTCGCCGATAAGGCCCGTCGTCTCGCTGCCGGACTGAGCTACGGCGAGGAACGCCGTGTCGGTCTTGCGCGTGCCCTTGCCGCGAAACCAAACTTCCTCCTTCTTGACGAACCCGCAGCGGGTCTTGCTGCGGCCGAGGCAGAGGAACTGCGCAATCTCATTCTCGATATCCGATCGAAATACGATTGCGGAATTTTGGTGATTGAGCACAACATGGCGCTCGTCATGAATCTGTGCGAGCGAATCCATGTGCTCGACAGCGGCAAGACAATTGCCGCCGGAACCCCGGCTGAGATACGTTCTCACGCCGGCGTCCGCCGTGCGTATCTTGGTAGCAGCACGTTGCAATGAATGCGCCTGCTCCGCTGCTCGTCGTTTCCGGTCTCGTCGTGCGCTACGGCGTCGTCACCGCGGTCCGCGGCGTCGATCTTGCGGTCGGTGACGGGGAGATCGTGAGCATTGTCGGCCCCAACGGCGCCGGCAAGACGTCCCTCGTCTCGGCCGTCGCCGGCATTGTCGCTCCGGCCGAAGGGTCTATCACGTTTGCCGGCAAAGGACTTGGCGGCGTCGCGCTTGAAGATGTGGTCGTCCAGGGTATCGCGCTGGTCCCGGAGGGGCGGCACATTTTTGCGAGCCTCACCGTTACCGAGAACCTGATGCTCGGTGCGACGATCCGGCGCGACGCCGTCGCCGTGCAAGCCGACATCGAACGGTATTTTGCAATGTTTCCGATTCTCGGGCAGCGCCGCCGGCAGCCCGCGGGCCAGCTCTCCGGCGGCGAACAGCAGCAACTGGCTGTTGCGCGAGCGATGCTGTCGCGGCCGCGGCTCATCATGCTCGATGAGCCGTCGCTCGGTCTGGCGCCGGCGATGGTCGATCGGGTCTACGACCTGCTGCGAGCAATCCGGGAGCAAGGCGTGACCATCCTGCTTGTCGAACAGAACGCAGAACGTGTGTTCGGTCTGTGCGACCGCGTCTACGTGATGAGCGGCGGCGAATTCGGCCTCAGCGGCGGTGCGACCGAGGTCAAAAACGACCCGCGTTTCGATGCCGCGTATTTTGGCGTTCACATGCGCGAAACGGCGGACCATCGGTAATGGAACGATTTGTCCAAACGCTCGTCGATGCCGTGAGCCTGGGGAGCCTTTACGCACTGACGGCGCTCGGCATCGGCCTGATCTTCGGCGTGATGCGGCTGATCAATTTTGCCCACGGCGAGCTCATCACGATTTCTGCCTATGCTTTGCTGGCGCTTTTCGGTCTGCCCGTGCCCGTGATGCTGTTCGGCGGAATCTTGACTGCCGTCGTTCTCGCGTTGCTGACCGAGCGCGCGGCGTTTCGCCCATTGCGGAGCGCCGATCCCACGACGCTGCTGATTTCGTCTTTCGCGGTCAGCTTTTTCCTCCAGAAACTGCTCATCCTCGTGGTCGGCTCGCGCTTGAAAGGTCTTGATCTTCTGCCCGAACTCAATCGTCAAACCGAATTTCTCGGCGTTCGCCTGCAAATGCTTCAGATTGTGACGATCGCCATCAGCGCTGTCCTTTTGGTGGGACTGACATGGTTCCTCAAGGCGACGCGCCTTGGACTCCATATGCGGGCCGCGGCCGAGGATTTTCGCATGGCGCGCGTTCTCGGCGTTCGCGCCAATAACGTCATTGCCACGGCTTTCGCGCTGAGTGGCGTCCTCGCCGCGGCGGTGTCCTGTCTGATCGTGGTACAGACCGGCACGGTACAGCCTCGCATGGGCGTGCAATTGGTGATCATCGCCTTCGTTGGCACCGTGATCGGCGGCCTCGGAAGTCTGCCCGGTGCGGCGCTGGGAGGTTTCCTGGTCGGCGCCGCGTCGATCATGCTGCAGGCCTTGCTGCCGCCCGATCTGCGCGCCTTTCGTGAAGCATTCGTGTTTATCGCGGTGGCGCTCATTCTTCTTTTCCGTCCGCAGGGATTGATTCCGGCACGCGGTTTGAAGGAGCGCATTTAATGTCGGCGACGGCGGGCGGGAACGCTCCGGCCACAGGCAAATTCGACCGGCTGTGGCCGCTCGTCGCATTGGTTACGGCCGTTGTTCTGTTCGCCCTCATCATGTCTCTCGCCCCGGCCGTTCTACAACGACGCGCAACACAAGGCCTGATCAACCTCACCGCCGTAGTCGGGCTTTATGTCTTCGCAGGCAACTCGGGCCTGTTGTCCTTCGGCAATGTCGCGTTCATGGCCGTGGGGGCCTACGTCTCGGCGCTGCTGACCATGAAGACCGCGGCAAAGTCCGTTTTTCTCCCGGATTTGCCGGCCGTCATTGCCTCCGCCGAGTGGCCGACATTTGCAGGCGCCCTGGCCGGTGGCTTTGCCGCGGGGTTGGTCGCCCTGATCGTCGGGTGGCCGCTGATGCGGCTTTCGGGCGTCGCGGCCAGCATCGCGACGTTCGCCATCCTCGTCGTCGCCTATGTAGTTTTCGGAAATTGGACGGCCGTAACCGGCGGGCAAAATTCACTGATGGGGTTGCCGGCCTATGTCGGATTGTGGACCGCTCTTGGTTGGGCGGTTGCGGCCATCGTGATTGCCTTCGTCTATCAGGAAACGCGCTCGGCGCTGCTGTTGCGCGCGTCGCGCGAAGACGAGGCTGCAGCGCAGGCTTCGGGAGTCGATGTGGTGCTGCATCGCCTGATCGCCTTCGTCATTTCAGCCTTTCTGTCGGGCATTGCCGGTGTCCTGCTTGCTCATTTTTTGGGAATCGTGCGGGTCGAGAATTTCTATCTCGACCTCACATTCCTGATCGTGGCGATGCTGATCATCGGGGGCAGGGGGAGTCTCACCGGGGCGGTCACGGGCGCGCTCGTGATTGCCGTGCTGACGGAGGCGCTGCGCCAGAGCGAAATCGGAATTCAGGTTGGCAAGACGGTCATCGCAGCACCGCCCGGATTGGGCGACGTCATCCTTGCACTCATCATGCTGCTCATCATTCTCTTTCGTCCCAACGGAATAGCCGGTGGACGCGAGATCAGATGGCCGTTCGGCAAACGTCAGTGGAGCGAAGCAAAATAACGGATGGCGAAATCGACCCATTCCGGCGCTGACCAGTCTGGATGCTCGTCGCGAACTACAGGCGCCAGCCCTGCGACGATCGCATGGGCGTCCTTTCCGGACCGTCGCTCCGCCGCTACGCGTCGGCCCAGGTCAACGATGTAGTCACGCACTGCGGCAAGAATCTCGACGCCACCGAGGTCGCCGTGCCCGGGAACCACAATGGCCGGTTTCCAGGCGATCAGTTCGGAAAGGATGGCCGCCCAGCGTGTGCCGTCGATCGTCGCATCGTCCGGCGGAAACCATGGAAAGATCGGAAAGATGCGCTCCTCGGCGAGATCGCCGGTGAACAAAATGCGCTCCTCCGATAGCCAAACGACCTGATCGCCCGCGGTATGCGCGAGGCCCCAGGTTCTCAACTCGACTCTGCGGCCGCCAAGATCGATTGTTGTCGATGCCTCGTCGTAGACGTCGTCGGGCAAAACCAGCTGGGTATCCTCCAACGCCGCGGCGACGCCGGGTCCGAAAGTCTTGAACATGCCGAGATACGCTTGGCCCTTTGCCTGCAATTCATCCCGCTGCGATCGGTTGTAATGGATCCTTGCCCGGCCCTTGAAAGCCTCGGCGCCGAAGCCGTGCTCCGGATGGAAATGCGTGAGCGTCAGCACGAGGGCTCGTTGCCCCGCGAGCCGTTTGGCGACGTCCAGCACAGTTCGGCCATTGGCCGGCCCCATCCCCGTGTCGACCACCAGCGCTGCGTCTGCACCGAGAATGATTCCGATATTCGGCACGAGCGGGACGCGGCGATCGGCAATGATGAAAACGCCCGCCGCGATTTCTTTGACCGCACCCGGGTCCACGATCGGGGCCGGCTGTTCGTTGTTAGGCGAAACTTCGCTCATAGCGGGAACTCTCTTCCAATTCAATTCCGTGGTCGACTGCAGCTTCGCAATTGGACATTTCAAGTCTAGAACGTCAAGTTCGGCCGATGAGGTAAATGTCCATGAGCGATGCACTTGTCGCGCTTCATTTCCAGAACGATATATGTCATCCGCAAGGAAGCATTCCGTTTTCTCTGAACCGCGATACTGACCGCGCGCACCGCTTTCTTGAAGCAAGCCGGCGGACTTTGGCGGCGGCGCGGAACGCAGGCTGGACGATCGCTCATATGCACATCGTGTTCGCCGAGGACTATGCGGACCTGCCGCGCAACTGCCGTCTGTTCCAAAGGACCGAGGCGCTCGGCGCTCTCAAGCACGGCTCTTGGGGAGCCGCGCCTCTTGCCGGCTTCGAGCCTCGCAGCGGCGAGATATTCGTCACCGGAACCGGGAACAGCGCTTTCCGGCGCACCGGCCTTGAGGATACGCTTCGCGAGCGGGCAATCGACCGCGTGAATGTCATCGGCCTGGCGACGCAATTTTCGGTCGAACATACCGTGCGCGATGCGGCCGATATGGGCTATCCCGTCAGGCTTCTCGCCGATTGCTGCGCGTCCGCAGACGAAGATGCGCATCGGGCATCGCTGCGCACGCTGACGATGCTGGCGGATGTCGTGACCAGCGATATCATTTTCCAATCCTGAGAGGCTCAATGTCCACGCTTCAATCGCGGCGCGTTGCTGATGTCCTCGGCAGGCTGTTCGCCGATGCGGAAAGGAACGACCCGCCGCGTCTGGCACGGGTGCGGGCCGAGGTCGGCCGGCACAATGTGCAGATGCCGGATGTGGATCGAAAGAATCTGATGCAACTGATGCGCGACATTTACATCCCCGTCGCGCCCGAGGTCGGGCGCCTGATCTATCTGCTGGTACGGGCGCGGCGCGCGCGTACCGTCGTCGAGTTCGGCACCTCGCTCGGCATATCGGCCATCCATCTGGCCGCGGCGCTGCGCGACAACGGCTCCGGCAGGCTCATTGCTACCGAACTCGACGACAGCAAGGCCGCACGCGCGCGGCAAAATCTCAACGAAGCCGGACTGGACGATCTGGTCGAAATCCGCGCTGGCGACGCCTTCGCGACGCTGCGGGACGGGCCCGAGACGATTGATTTCCTGCTGCTCGACGGCTGGAAAGAAGCTTATCTTGCGATGCTCAAGCTGCTGGAACCGCGGCTCGCTCCGGCGGCCGTCGTCGTTGCCGACGATCTCAACATCGCCCCGGAGTCGCTGGCGCCTTACCTCGGCTACGTGCGCGACCCCGCAAATGGCTACGCTTCCGCCGAAATACCGCTTGGCGACGGTATCGAGATCTCGATTCGGAAAGGCTGACCGCAGGAACGCCGTCAGTGCGAAGGGAGGGAACGATGTTCAGCGACAGGCTATTGCAAGGTCGGCGCATCTTGGTGACCGGTGGGGGTACCGGCCTGGGTAAGGGCATGGCTGAAATGTTTCTCGCGCTCGGCGCTGATGTCTTTATCTGCGGGCGCAGGAAGTCCGTGTGCGAAGCGACCGCCGCTGAACTGACCGGCAAGCATGGTGGTAAGGTCACTGCCTATGGGGTCGATATCCGCGACCCGGCAGCGGTCGACGCAATGGTCGCCGACATTTTCGTCTCGGGACCACTCACCGATCTCATCAACAATGCCGCCGAAAATTTCATTTCCCGGACCGAGGATTTGAGCACCCGCGGCTTCGACGCCATCGCCAACATCGTGATGCACGGCACGTTCTACGTCACGCATGCGGTCGGCCGCCGTTGGATCGCCGGCGGGCGTCGCGGCAACGTGGTGTCGATCGTGGTGACCTGGATCTATAACGGCAGCCCCTACGTGGTGCCGTCGGCGATGAGCAAGTCTGCGATCCACACCATGACCATGTCGCTCGCCACCGAATGGGCCGGCCACGGCATCAGGCTCAACGCCATCGCGCCAGGCGTGATCCCGACCGAGGGCGCAAGCAAGCGCCTTAGTCCCGGCGAGACGCCGGGCGAGCGCACGGCGCGGATCAATCCCATGGGGCGCGTCGGCCGTGTGGAAGAACTGGCAAACCTTGCGACCTTCCTCATCTCCGACGGCTGCGAGTGGTTGACCGGACAGACCATCACGCTCGACGGCGGACAAAGTCACGCGACGGGAGCGAGCTTCTACGAGTTGCGGGAGTGGACCGACGCGCAGTGGCAAGCGGCGCGCGAATCCATCAAGGCGCAGAACGAGAAGGACCGCGCTCAGCGCGCGGTCTAGACCTAAGAGGACCGCCCATGAGCGCATTGGCTGAGGAATCCGCGCCTGATGCGGATCGATCGATCGCCGAAGAGCTTTCGGATTTCACGGTCCGGCTGACCTATGACGCGATCCCAGCCGCGGTCTGCGAGCGCGCCAAGCATTTGATTCTGGATTCCGTGGGCGTTGCGCTGGCGTCGACGAAATACGATTTCGCGGCGGTTTCACTCGCTGCGCTGGAGGAACTGGGCACCGGAACGTCTGCGGTGATTGGCGTCGGTCGCCGGCTGGCGCTCCGTGACGCGGTCCTCATGAACGGCATTCTGGTGCATGGCCTCGATTTCGACGATACCCACACGCGCGGCGTGCTTCACGCGACAGCGAGCAGCTTACCCTGCGCATTGGCGGTTGCCGATCGGGATGGCGTTGACGGCAAAACCCTTTTGACGGCCTACGTTACGGGAATGGAGGTTGCGACTCGGCTTAGTTCGGCGGCCAAGGGCGGCTTTCACCGGGCTGGCTTTCACCCGACCGGATTGATCGGAGCGTTCGGCTGCGCACTGGCGGCGGCCAAGCTTTTGCGGCTCGATGTCGAACGCGCGGCGATGGCGCAAGGTATTGCACTGTCGATGGCCAGCGGCAGCATGGAGTTCCTGGGGGAGGGCGCCTGGACGAAACGGCTGCATCCCGGCTGGGCCGGCGTCGCCGGCATCACCGCTGCTACAATGGCCAAGCATGGCTTTATCGGCCCGCGCCACGCTTATGAGGGCCGCTTCGGGCTCTATGCCAGCTATCTCGGACAGCATTTGGCCAAGGCGGATCTGGCGCTGGCCACTGAAAATCTGGGCATCAACTGGCAGATAGAAGAGGTGGCGATCAAACCATTTCCGGCGTGCCATCTGGCGCATGCGTCAGCCGACGCGGCCATTGCGCTGCACCAGACGCACGGGCTGCCTGGCGACGCCATCAGGCGCATACGAGTCCTCGTACCGCGGGAGGCTGTGGACATCGTGTGTGAGCCGATCGCGAACAAGCGCAGGCCGGCCGGCAGCTATGACGCGCAGTTCAGCATCCCTTACATCGTGGCGACGGGCTTGCTGAAAGGCCGCTTCACGCTCGGCGAGCTCGAGGACGCAGCGCTTCACGACGCGGCGGTGCTGAACTTGGCCGCGCGCGTCGAGTATGAAGCCGATCCCGACTCGACCTTCCCCAGGCACTATAGTGGCGAGGTTATCGTCGATACCAAGGATGGACGCAGCTTGCGTCACCGGGAGGCAATCAATCGCGGCTGCGCCGATCGGCCGCTGACCAATGATGGAATCGTCGCCAAATTTCTGGACACTGCCCAACGGGCCGTTTCGCGTCCCGCTGCCGAACGCGTTTTGAACGCGGTTCTCAACTTCGATCGCGCGAGTGCGCGCACGCTGGCCGATGCTCTGTGTGCAGTGGTCTGAAGTCGCCTGACGAAAGAGACAGACAAATGGCCGATACCAAATGGGACTTGGCGGCGGAAACCAAGGCGCTGATCGTTGTCGATATGCAGAACGGCTTTCTCAAGCCGGATGGGTTCATGGCCAAGGGGGGCCTCAACATCGATCAGTGCGTCGCCGCCGTTGTGCCGAACCAGCGGGTCGCCGCGGCGTGTCGCGAGGCCGGGATACCCGTGATCTTCACGCGCTATTCGCTGAGGCCCGATTACAAGGACGCCGGTCTCTTGGCGTTGCTTCGGCCGCATCTGCGCGAGCGCAACGCGATGGTCGTGGGCACGCGCGACTGGGAAATTGCCGACGAGCTGAAACCCATGGCCGGCGACATCGTGGTCGACAAGCAACGCCACAGCGCCTTCTACAACACCAATCTCGAAGTAATCCTCCGCGGGCTGGGCGTTACCCTTGTCGTGGTCACCGGCGTGACGACCAACATTTGCGTCGAATCCACGGTGCGGGACGCGTTTGCCCGCGATCTCAAGGTGACCGTGCTTGAGGATTGCGTCGGCGCGGTCGATGAAATGATGCAACAGGGACCGCTGCACAGCTTTCGTTACGGCTTCGGCGACGTTATGCGGTCGGATGAGTTCATCGCAGCAATCAAGCGCCAGGGACGTCAGGGCCTGGTCGCGGTCGGATAACGCGTTTTGCCTGTCTTGATCGCCGCGGCTCAGGCATTGTCTACCGCGGAGGGGTCCGCACCACTTTATATCCGGCCTTCTCGCGGTCCCAGGTGGCGGTTGTGACGCCGCGCTCGCGCAGCTTGTACTTGGTCACCTTCCCGTTCTCGGTCACCGGCAACGCATAGACGAATTCCAGGAACCGCGGCACCGCGAAATACGGCATGCGCGGCTGGCAGTAATCGAGAAGGGCGGCGTGCGTGAGGGTTACGCCCGAGCGCAGCACCACCGCGGCCATCACCTCATCCTCGGCGAGTTCCGATCGGACCGGAAAGACCGCGGCGTTTTCGACCTCGGGGTGATTCACCAGCACCTGTTCCACTTCGTACGAAGAAATGTTCTCGCCGCGGCGGCGAATGGCGTCCTTCATGCGATCCATAAAACGATAAAAGCCGTCGCTCTCGCGCACCACGCGGTCGCCGGTGTGGAACCAGAGATTGCGCCACGCTTCGACGGTTTTTTCCGGCATACCGAAATATCCGGTGGCGAAGGCGAACGGCTCGTCGGCCCGCAATATCAGCTCTCCCGCCTCACCGTCCGCGACTTCGTTGTCGTCGGCGTCAACGACACGTGCGGAAAATCCCGACAACAACCGCCCCATCATTCCGGGGCGCTGTTGTGCAAGCGGCGCTCCCATGATGCAGTTCGTTTCCGTCGAGCCGTAGCCGTCGAGGAGCCCAAAGCCGAAGCGCTGCGTGAACTGCGCATGGAAGTCAGCGGGCACTGCCGGCGCCAGCGCCAGGCGCACGCGGTGCGCGCGGTCGGAACTGCCTGGTTTTTGCGCCAGCAGCATCGGCACCATGGCGCCGAGTACAAAGGTCACAGTCGCTTTTTCCCGTGCCAGCGCCGAAATGAATCCGGACGCTGAAAAGCGCGGCTCAACGATCAGCGTCGCGCCGTTTAGGAGCGTCTGGAAGAAAGTCCCCAGTGCGTTGGTGTGGAACACGGGCAACGTCGTCACCAGGACATCTGCGTCGCTGATGCCGAGAAGGTGGGACGTATAATGGCCCCACCAGAAATATTGGGCGTGCGGACAACAAACACCCTTCGACAGGCCGGTCGTACCGGACGTGTAGAGGATGGCGAACGTGTCCCCTGGCGCGACCGGATGCGGGGGCAAGCCCGCTCGGGCCGGCGGGAATGAAACGGTCTTGAAGTACGGCAGTTCCGGCTCTCCGCCTTCGCCGACCAGCCACACCGCTTCAAGAGGGAAGTGCGTCTGGTCCAGAGGCCGGAGTACCGGCGCAAGCTCGCACTCGATCACCAGGAGCCGTGCGCCGCAATTGCTCAGAATGTGTTCGAGCTGTGCGCCGCGGGAAGCGGTGTTGATCGGAACCGCGATGGCCCCGAGCCATGCGCAGCCGAGGATGGTCAGGAGAAGCTCCGGACGATTGCTTTGGTGCCGGCGTCGGCGAGGGCGCCGGCGTAGCCCGCCGCGGCAGCGGCGGCGCCGGCGTAAGTCAGTGTCATTCCCCCGATCGTAACGAGACGCCGCTCGCCGTATCGCTCAGCCTGACGAGCCAGCATCCTTGGCAGGGTGCGCTCAGGAGGCGGAAAGGCGCCGGGAAGTGACGCGGCAGGCGGAGGGGCTGCGTTGTGCGGCAGGCTTGCGGTCGCTGACATCGGCAATCTTCATCCTACAGCCCGAACCGGCTCGCAAGGTCCCGTCCGCACCGCCGACAAGTGCATTAGCACGAAATTTGTTATTGTCGCAGCACCGGGGGCCGCATCATCCCGAAATGTTCAAGCAGCTTGACGAAGGTTTCGAGCCGCTCGCGGCGGTACACGTCAATATCCAGGGCTTCGTAGTCGAGAAAGCCCTTGCGAGTCTTGAGGCCGATACGCCCCTCGCGCATGTTGCGCTCGACGATCTCGGGTGCGGCGTAACGATCGCTTTCCAAGGCACCGGTGAGATAGCGGCTGGCATAATACAGGATGTCCCCGCCACCCCAATCAATGAATTCCAGCAAGCCGAGCACCGCGAAACGGAGACCGAAGCCATATTTGATCGCCTTGTCGACGTCGGCGGCGCTGGCGACGCCTTCCTCCACCAGCCGAGCGGCTTCATTCATGGCGAGAGTCTGGATGCGCGGGACGATATAGCCAGGCCGTGCTGCGCAGACGACCGGCACCTTGCCGATGCTTTCCAGCAGCGCCTTGAGCCCGGAGACGACGGCCGGATCGGTGCCGACGCCCGGCGAAAGCTCGACCAGCGGCACCAGGAAAGCCGGATTGAGATAATGGGCGTTCAAGAAACGCTGCGGTTGGACAACCGCGTCCGAAAGATCATCGACCAGGATTGTTGAAGTGGTCGATGCGATGATTGGCTGCGGCCCCGCAGCCGCCGAAGCGCGCGCCAGTACTTCACGCTTGAGGTCGAGCACTTCCGGCACGCACTCAAAGATAACGGCGGCGCCGGCGAGCGCATGCGTCGCGTCCGGTTCGCGAATGACCGATATCCGCTCTACGATTTGATCGACGGCAACTTCAAGAAACAGTCCGAACTTCGCCAGG
>Ga0302324_100013955_pt1 | contig 16241 bp, 13 predicted proteins | sample Palsa_T0_1_FD_201949 | JGI IMG/M metagenome (GOLD analysis project Ga0302324, IMG submission 201949) | Peat permafrost microbial communities from Stordalen Mire near Abisko, Sweden - Palsa_T0_1 | ecosystem: Environmental > Terrestrial > Soil > Palsa > Peat permafrost | place: Sweden: Abisko...
ACCAGGGCGGCGGCGTGCACGGCGTGCTGTTCCACGGCCGCCGCTACGACACCGGCAACAAGCTCGACTACCTCCGCACGCTGGTCCAGTTCGCCTGCGAGCGCTCCGACCTGGCCGAGGAGATCGTCCCCTGGCTGAACAAGTATCTGGCCAGCCTGCCATGAGCGAGGAAACATCAACAATGTCCGACCTGCTATGGAATGCTGGACTTGCACGGCCCGGTAAAAGTGCTCTAGATCGAGTACTGATCGTCACGGGCGACTACCTTGACGCTAAGCTTTGGGACGCAATCCTTCACCAGAACACCGCAGCTGGTCCAAAGTACTGGATCCGATTGAGCTCCATCGTTCTTGGCTGGCCAGACTCGCAATGGTGTCGTTAGGAGCATGGCGGCGCTCGGTCCGCGTGGCCCGTGCGGCTTGCTTACGCGGCGGCCGCCACAAGCGCTGTGCCCAGCATGCAGGCAAAGACCAAGACCACGCCAGCGAAGAAGAGCACGCACAGTTGAATGAGAAGAATGTATACCGGCGGGTCGGCGTGCCGGTGCCTTCGCCGGGAAGTTACCTGGCGTCCGTCATCCGGCTGCTCGGCCGATGGCAGGTTAGCGTTCCTGGTAACGTCGGCAAAGGCGATAAAATCAGCTGTCAGTCTAGGATTCTCGCATCGCAGCTGGGTCTCTATAGCGTCGAGGATCTGCTGCTCGCCATCTCGTGAGCTCATGTACTCTCTCCGTGCCTCTCGCCGGTGTTATGCGAGCCAGGAGGCGATGCCGTGTGCTGGGTCGGCTATCACGAAGTCCTGGCGGGCCGGGAGGTCGCTGGTCAGGGTGACGCGGGTCGCGGCGGGCATCCGGCCGGGCGCGGAGACCAGTACGATGATTAGGCCCTCGGGCAGGCCGTCGGCAGCGTAGCGGCCGTGGTATTCGGTGGTGGTGCGCAGCAGCTGGCGGCCGTCGGCGTCGATAATGGTGATGCTGGCCGCCGGTATGGGGGCGCCGCCGACGTCGGTGACCTTGCCGAAGAGCATGGGCGGGCGTGATCCGAAGCCGTCCGTGCCGTTCCCCGGTGGCTCCGTGCCGTTCCCCCGTGGCGCCGTGGCGTTTCCTGCTGGCGTGGCCTGGCTAGGGGGCGGCTTGGCGGCAGCGGGTGGCATGGCGATGGCCGGTGGTGCTGCTGGCGGCTCAAGGGCCGTCCGGTCCGTGGCCTGGCCGTCCCCGCCTTTGGGGGCCCCGCCGCCGTCGGGTGCGGGTGCGGGGGCCTGCTGCTGCCTGGGTGCTGGCAGCAGGGCTGAAGCTGTGACCAGGACGGCGCCGACGGCGATCCAGGCGACCAGCACCAGCGTCGGCCGGGTCATGTTGGTGCCGTCGAAGTAGAAGATGCTGCGCATGGCGTCGATGAGGTTGCCCAGCGGCATGACCGGGTGCAGCCAGCGGAAGAAGACGGAGACCATCTGGTAGGGGACCGGGCCGCCGCTGGAGGGGATGCTCAGGAGGAGAAACAAGATGATGGCCAGCCCGGTGCCGTAGCGGCCCGCGAGGCGCACGAGACCGTAGGTGACCAGGGCAACGGCTTCGAAGTTGAGGAAGGCGAACAAGATGGCCAGCGCCTGGCCGGGCACGATGCCCAGCCAGTAGCCGATCAGGAAGCCCGCGATGCTGGCGAACGCGCCCACTGCGGTGATGACACCGAGCTGGGCGGGCCGGCTCAGGTTCCTGCCCTGCGCCAGCATCAGCGCCAGGAGCAGCGGGACGATGTTCCACGCGTAGGACAGCCAGAACATGCCGGTCGCGGTGGGGTCCCCGGGCACGGCGGGCACCAGGTCGATGACGTTCTGGTTCAGGTGCTGCTGCTGGGAGATGCCGCTGAACGCCCTGATCACAGCCCACTGCACGGGCTGGCCGTCGGCCCCGGCGGTGTACAGCGTGGCCTGGCTCCCGTTGACGACGTAGGCCGCCTGCGCCGCCTGATCGGTAACCTCCTGGCGGGCCCGCAAGTCGTTTTGTACCGGGACGACGTCGAAGGCACCCGAGGCGCCCGAGGGCTGCCCGGTGTAGGACGGGGTGAGGTAGGTGCCCGCGCTTGTCGGGTAGTTGCAGGACCAGCTGGAGCACCCGGTGCTGCTGATCTGGGTGTAGGCGCTGTTGACAGGGCCGGTAAACGTGATCAGGTCGCCGCCGCCAGAGCCTTGTCCGGGCGTGATGGAGGTGATGGTCAGGCTCTGGGACTGGTTTTGCTCGGAGGTGCCCGGCGCGCCATACAGGCCCACCACCTGGCCCGGCTGGTAGGCCGCGCCCGCGCCGGCTGCCACCGTCACCGAGGACGCCCCGGCGGAGACCCCCGCCGTCAGCGGGGTGAGCGCGGCCGCGGCCTCCTGCTGCAGCCCGGCGCTGATCTGCGAGGCGTTGACCGGCCCGGCCACGGCCACCTGCAGGTCGTGCGGGGTCGGCGCGTGGAACGGCAGCGCGTAACACAGCAAGAACCCGAAGAACAGCAGCAGCGGGATCCAGGTGACGTCCCACACCGCCTTCGCCGTCCCTGCCGGACCGGCAGCCCTGGCTCGGGACGCCGGCCAAGCGGCCGGCGCCCGGGGACCGGGATCAGCCATGCGCGGGTCCTCCTTCCCGGCCGTTCCGCGGCTGACCTGGATCAGACATGCCACAGGCTCTTCCGGGATACGCTCCAGGCCCGCTGCAGGCCAGCGGGCCGCCATCTACCCAAGTTCTACCGGCCACCAGGCTTCCTGCCATCCCGGCAACCAGCCATTTCACGATCCGACCGGACTATGCAAACAGCACGGCAAAGCGCTATGCAGATCAGTCAGCCGGCGAGCTCATGACCCGGCTCCGGCTCGGTGGAGGACTCGCCGAAAGGAACCCAGAACTCGACAGTGGTGCCCGAGCCGGGGCTGCTTTCGATTCGGCACCATCCCCCGGCGAGTTCGGCGCGTTCCCGGATGAGCGCTAGCCCCAGATGACCGGGGCGGTATTCGACGTCGGCCGGGTCATAGCCCACGCCGTCATCGACTATCCGGACCAGGCAGCCGTCTTCGACCTCAAGGAGCTCAACCGTGACGGTGCTCGCCCGGGCGTGCTGACGCACGTTCACCAGCGCCTCCCGGACGGTCCGGTATATCGGCTGGGCGGCGCTGTCCGGAGCCCGGACGCTTACCCGGTCATCCAGCCGGTAGGCGATCCCGGTCTCAGAGTGCATCTGCTCCAGGTAAACCCGCAGCGCGGCCCCCAGGCTGCCGTCTTCCAGACCAGGCGGCCTGAGGTCGTAAATGACCTGGCGCAGGTGGCTGAGGGTTAGGTTGAGAGCTTCCTGGAGCTTCTCCAGGACCTGCCGCTGCGCAGGATCATGGAGCCGGAGCCGGAGTTGCTGCAGCCGAAGGTTGGCCGCGCTTAGGGTCTGGATGGCGTCGTCATGGATGTCGGCGGCGATACGGGCGCGTTCTTCCTCCCTAGCCCGGGCGAGCTGACGGAGCAAGGCCTGGCGGTCCATGCCTCCCGACATGACTATTTCCAGACCCTGGGTGAGGATGTGTTGAACCCGCTGCGGCTCAGCGAAATCTCTGATGTTCACTATCGCTATGGGGGCGTTCCCGATCCTTACGGGCATGACCGAGACGATCGCCGGGAACTGGCTGGAGTCGCGGTGGCGGCCCATGAGTTCGAGGTAATGACCGGCCTGACCGCCTTGCCCGAAGCGGCCGCCCGGAAAGATCAGGGGCCACCCGGGGAAAAGCGCTCGGACGGACATGCCGTCGATCTCGTGTTCCTCGAAGCCGAACAAGGCCGCGGCCGCGGCGTTGGCCTGGATGATCCGGCTCCGCGAGTTCACGATCACCACAGCGTCCGGGAGAGCCGCAGCTGGCGCGGTGAGCGGGTTAGTCATGGCGCGCTCACCCCGTTACGGTCGGCAGCGTGCGCCGTGCGCCCCCGAGCTCCTGCGCGGTGTCCCCGGGCACGGCGGTGACTGTCCGGATCGTGCTCAAGGCTAGGCGCCCTGCCTGAGAGCGGTCGGCGCATGCGGCTCGTCTTCGCCGAACCTTGCCGTGCGACCGTCTGTCCGGCCTGGGCATGGGGCCAGCGCAGGCATAACCGCCGTTAGCGGGCCGGTCAGGGTTTCGTAGGGACGGCCGATTCGGGTGCCGGCTGCTACAGCCGCGGCGGCGTCGCTCGCGGCGGCCCAAAACGCCCAGTCCATGCGGCGCAGCCGGCGGGCGGCCGCCAGGGCCTCTTTGCGCGCGACGGATGCTGCCACCAGGATCCGGTACCGTTCCTGCTCCGTCGTGGCGCGGGTCAGCTGAGCCCACGCCCTGGCGCGGTCCAGGGCGCTAACTTGCTTCCACGCGTTCGTCACAAGGTCCACCTCTGCAGGCGAGAGGTCCGCGATGCGGATAATGAGGGCCAGTACACGCTGGCTTTCCCGACCGAAGATCTGATTCATAAGGAGTCCTGCAGGTGGGGGAAATTCGGAGCGAGTCGGGGATCATCGTCCGCTCCCAGCCGTCGTTCTTTGGTTCCTATCTACGGGAGCCTCGCGTTGAGCGACATCCTTGATATTGACCATCTTCGGCGGCGGGATTATTCAGCACGGCACTACATAGCAGCGCCCGAGCTTCCGCCCGGGGAACTCATCCGGTCCTGGAGGCGTCCCGGGCCCTGCCATCGCGAATATCAGCCATCTTGCCGCTACCTGGACCGGAAGACTTGCCCTGCATGCGGAATCGCTGACACGCCTCACTCTGATGCGTCCGGGAAGTGCAGCGTCGCCAGGCGTGCGGCATCCGCGTGGCTGTAGCCACGACCCCGCAGTCTCGCGTACTCGATAGCCCACCTGTCTGCCGGGTCATGACCTGGCTCACGCTTGCGCGGCCTGGATGACCGGACCATGATCTGTTTCACCGTCCTGACCTCCTCTATATGATCTCGAGTCTCACGAACCGAGCATCACGCCGGACAGGGTGAACCGCCATCACATTATCGATGTGATTCGCTCGCTCACCCGGGCGTCATGACTCAATGCATCATGGTGACCGGCGGCCGCGGCGACACTCGACGGGACGGCGCGGGACCGGGGCGCTGAAGGCGTTTGTCAGCGTGCCCGGTACCTCAATTGAGGTAGGGACTACTCGGCCCATCGGTTTACGCGAAATCCGCACGCTGGTACGACGACTTCCGTACCAGTCTTTTTCTAATCTTCCAACTGTGCGCAAAGCACTAGGGTGTAGCGCCTATTGCCGGCCAGGTCATGGGCCGCCCCTGCCTGCCTGAGCTACTTAACGAGCCATAACTGAATCCGGCTCGCCTGTCCAGGCAGGACACAACGCTCAACACGAGACTGGGAGTCTTCTCATGAAATTCCCATCGGCAAGGGGTCCGGCCGTGAGGAAACGGTACGCAGCGCTGGGAACAGCGTTCAGCGCCGCTATTGCCAGTAGTCTGGCGGTGACCGCGCTGACCACGGGCAACGCGGACGCGACCATGGGGACGCAGAGTGCCATTACCTTGAGCGCCATGCAAAGCACGCGGCTTGCCGGCGACGCCTACGCGGTGGATAACGACGAGTGGGGCTCTAGCGCGCAGGAAAGTATCACCACCGATGGCAACGCCGGCTTCACAGTGGCGAGTTCGTCGATCCACAACTCAACCAACAGCGCTCCCGGCGGCTACCCGTCCGTCTATTCGGGTTGCCACTGGGGCAGCTGCACCCGAGGCGGGCTGGCGGCCAACCCAGTCCAGGTAAGCGCACTGACCCGCCCGGGAACGGTGACGACCAGCTGGAATACCAGCCAGCCCGGTGGCAGCGCGGCCTATGACGTCGCGTACGACATCTGGTTCAACCAGACACCTGCCACCGCCAGCCAGCCCAACGGCGCGGAGCTGATGATCTGGCTTAACCATCACGGTCCCGTCGAGCCGTTCGGCTCCCCGGTAGGCACGGCATCGATCAACGGTGTCTCGTACCGGGTGTGGGAAGGCTCGCAGCCGTGGGGGGACACGGTCTCCTATGTGATGGCCCACCCGGCCACGTCGGAACGCAACCTAGATGTCGGCGGGCTGGCCGCCGACGCGGCCAGCCGCGGCTATATCAAGGAGTCGTGGTATCTCATCGACGTCGAGGCCGGCTTCGAGCTGTGGCGGGGTGGCGCCGGCCTGGCTACCAAATCCTTCTCCGTCAAGCTCGACGGCTCCGCTCCCGTCACGCCCGACAGCGGCAGCAAGAACCTCAGGCCGGCCCCTTCCCCGGCATCGCCCTCGAGCATTTCCCTGCAGGCGGTCTCACCCAACACCACGACACCAGGGACGGCGACGAACGCCACGGTGGACTTCGCGACCACCGCCTCCGCCATGGCCTCCGACGTGACCGTGACCGTCAAAGTCCTGAACTCAGCGGGTACCGTCGTCGGGTCGCAGCCATGGACAGGCCAGGACATCGCACCGCAAGAGAAGCTGAGCGAGACATACACCTGGCGGGCGGCCGCACCGGCCGGTACCTACACCGTTGAAGGGGTCGTGCAGGACTCCTCCGGTAAAACGCTCCAGCAGGCACGGGTCGGCACCGTCACGGTGAAATGACGGCCGAGCCGCGGATCAGGCAGCCTGTTTACCGCTACTGCGCATGAGTGCGGTCTGCTAGGCGCTCTTGGCGGGGAACGTCCGGTTCGGCTTGGTGGTGTTCGCCCGAAGCCGTAGGGCTGCTGAGGGACGGGACCGGGCGGAGGGCCAGCGCAGGCATGACCGTCGCGAACGGGGCGACCAGGGTGTCGTAGTGGCGGCCGATCAGGGCGCCGGCGGCAACCGCCGCGCTAGCGTCGCAGGCGGCGGCCCAGAACGCCCAGTCCGTGCGGCGTACCCGCTGGGCGGTCGCCAGCGCCTCGCGGCGTGCCAGGGACGCCGCGGCCAGGATCCGGTACCGCTCATCCTCGCCGGAGGCGCGGTTGAGCTGGGCCCAGGCCTGGGCGCGGTCGCGCGCGCTGGCGTCCTTCCACGCGCTGGTCACCTGGTCCACCTGGTCCGCTGACAGACCTGGGATGGCGCTGACCAGCGCCAGGACGCCCTGGCCGTTCGGGCCGAAGATCGAGGTCATGACGAATCCTCCGGGCAGGGCGATATTCGGGCGGAGCCGGGTCACTCGCAGACCCGGGGGCAGCAGGCTGGCCGTAGCGGATGCTTGACTCGCTCACTGCTGTGGGTCTTGCCTTCCGGTGATCGAGGCAGGACGTATAACGAGGATCCCAACGAAGACGTCATGGCGTCATCCCGGCGATCGACCATATTCGGAGAGCCCAATTCACTATGCAGGCCAGAAGCGAGGGCTATGTATCCGCCCGGAATGTCATGTGCAGAAGGGTCGACAGGCAACTGGCGGAGGCCATGGTGCTCGCCGCGAAGGCGGCCTGGCCGGGGAGCAGGCGCCAACCGTGCCGCTAGGGTGAGACGCCCTGGCGTAGCGCCTCGCGGACGATCTCTATCCGGGTCTTTGCCCCGAGCTTGGCAAGGATATGGGAGATATAGGTCTGCACGGTCCGACGGGACAAGAACATGCTGCGGGCGATGTCCGGCGTCGAGTCGCCCCTGGCGACCAGGGCGGCGATCTTTATCTCGGTGGGGGTGAGCGCCTCCCAGCCGGAGACCGCGCGCGGTCCGCGTCGGCCCCGTGCGCCGCGTTTGATGCCGTGGGGGCGAAGCCGGCCCTCGGCCCGCCGGATGTCCCACCGGGCCTGCAGGTCCTCGTACCGGCTTACGGCCTCGTTCAGGGCGGTCCGGGCATCCTCTCCGTGGCCGCGTCCGGCCAGCACGACCGCCAGATCCTCTAGGGCGGCGGGCAGTTCCACCGCCGGACCTACTGCCCGGTAATGCGCCACCGCCTCCCGGAGCCGCTCCGGATCGGACTCAAGCAGCCCGTAACATCGCAGGCTGGCCGCGGCCGGCCGGGTACCCGCCGCGGCCTCCACCTGGCAGGCCTCCGCCGCTGCCTGCGCTATGCCTCTTTCCCCGACGGTGAGCGCCAGCCGCACCAGGTCGGGCAGCCACTGGTGCGTCAGCGTCATCTCATTCACGGGCCGCGGGATCAGCCCGGCCAGCCGCAGCATGGCCTGGCGGGTTTCCCCGCGCTGCTCCAGCGAAAGCGCGTGCGCGGCGACCAGGAAATCCCGGTTCTCCCGGTCGGTGAGGTACTCGATGGGCAGCGCCAAGCCTTTCTTAAGGTGCTGGTCGGCTGTGGTGCGCTGGTCCCGGCGCCCGGCGCCCGGCGATCAGCGCGGCCAGGCCATGGACCAGCAGCGCGGACCAGCGTTCACGCAGCCAGGAGTAGACGAGCCCGGGAACATCGGTGGCGTCAGAATCCATCTCGGCCAGCGCATCGTCCCACTGGCCGAGCCAGTACCACAGCACCGCCGCGGAGGCCCAGGTCGCACGATCAGGGCGACTGGCCCGCAGGGCGAACTCGCGGGATTGCCGCAGAGCCAGCGCCGCCCGCTCCCATTCGTCAAGGTTCTGCAGCGTGAAGGTGCGGGCGTCAAGGGCGGTCGCGTGCAGGTCGTCGTGGCTGGGATCGTCGCTAGTGATAAGCAGCGCCCGGTCGATGGATTCAAGCGCGGTCGCATGGTCGCGCCCGACGGAATTGATGAGCCACACGGCCACCAGGGCCTGCGCCGTCGCGGGCAGGTCGCCGACCTCATCAGCAGCGGTCAGGGCCTGACGGGCGAGCGTGCAGGAGGCGTCGAAGCCGGTAACTTCCCGCTCGAACATCGCCAGCAAGGCAAGCAGCCGAGCCCGCCACAGGAGCGGCAGATCGACCGCCGCGAGGGCTTGCCGCATGGTGCTGACCGCGGCCTCGTTGCCGAGGCCCGCACTGCCCCGGGCGTGCGTCAGCATCCAGAATGTCTCACCCCGCCGCGCGGGGTCGGTCATCACCGCAAGTGCCCTGTTGGCCTGCGCGATTGCCTCCTGGTAGCCGCCGACCTTGAGCAGGGCCCGGATCAGGCCGACAATCAGGGCGTCCCATGCCTCATCGCCGACGGGGGTCTCTTCCAATTCGCGCCGCTGCAATTCCACCGCCAGCTGCGGCGCCCGCGAGGCCAGCGCGGGCGCGACTTGGACCAGCCAGGCCCGGGACCAGCCCGCCCCCGGCCTGCCCGCGCTGGACAGCTGCTGCGCGACGCTCAGCACATCCGCGCCGACGGCAGCGAGTTCCCGCGCGGCCTCGGCGTGCAGCGCCGTCCGCAGCGCCTCCGGCGTGCTCTCATACAGCGATTCCCTGATCAGCGGATGCCGGAACGCCAGCTCCGCTCCCGCCCCGTCCACGATCCCTGCATCCACGGCCTCCCGCAGCCCCGCCGCTAGGTCCACCACTGGACGGCGCAGCACCACCGACAAATCGGAGACGGCGAACCTCCTGCCCAGCAGCGCCGCGGCGCGCAGGATCTGGGCCGCCTCCTCCGACACCGAGCTCAGCCGACCATCAAGCACCGCGGGCAGCGAGGGCAGGAGCTGCTCCGATCCAGAGACAATGTCGGCGGTCGGCTTTATCTCTAGCGCCTGCTCGCGCACCAGGGCGTCGACAAGCTCGCGCACATACAGCGGATTGCCCGCCGCCTGACCAGTCAGCCGCCGCAGCATTTCCCCGGGCGGCGCTCCGACCATCGCCGTTACCATGGCGGCCACTTCCGTTTCGGGCAGCGGCCCGAGCGTGATCACCGCACCGCCGCGGCGGACGACGGCCGCGCGTACCTGCTGCACCTCCGGCCGGGGAGTCGGCCGGCAGGTCGCGATCAGCAGCAGCCGTAGTTGGTCGATGGAGGCGGCCAGCTGGTGCCAGACGATCAGCGAAGCCTCATCCGCCCATTGCAAGTCATCCGCTACCAGCACGGTGGGGGCGGCTGCGGACAGCTTGTCCGCCAGCGCCACCAGTACCTCCACGTGGCCACCGACGTGTCACCGTCGCCGAACGGTCCCGGCCGTCGGCTGGGGAGCAGGCCGGCGGCATGCGCCCGCCGCGGGTCAGGCGAACTCAGCCGCACCTGAACGCAGTCCAGCACCACCTGGAGCGGCAGCTGCCCGGTGAGCTGGTCCGCCATCCCCCACCCCGACATCCCACCCTGGCTGGCTCGCCGCCGCCAAGGCCTCGGCCACCAGGGACGACTTGCCGATGCCGGGCTCGCCCTCGACCCAGACCACCGCCCCCTCACCGCGGCTGAGGGCCTTGATACCAGCATGGAGGATCGCGAGCTCCTGTCCGCGGCCCACCCACTGCGGCGCCCGACCAATCGGCCACATTGCACCAACGTAGGCCCTGCCCAGAGCCGGTGCCTAGGCCGTGCGGTCATGTCAGGCGGCCGCCGGGCTGCCCAGGCCGGGAGAGCCAGGGTCATCCTGGCTGAGGAAGCCTCATTGATCTGCTCGGTTTCCTGACTAATAGAGCTTGGTCAGAATCCACCAAACCGCGCCCCCTGTAAACACGGCGACGAGCATACTGACGATGATGAGCAGTGCGAACTGAATCACAATCGCGAATCCTTGCCCGTCTGTGCGCCTGCGCTTACTGCGGGGAGTCGCCTTTCGCCTGGAAGCTATCTTCGGACGGACAGCCGCCTGGTCCTGGCCATTTATCGCCTTGATCCACGGCGTCATACCGCCAAGAGCGGAGAAATAGCCGACTAGCTCGGGATTCTCTGTCCGGAGCTGGTCCTCAATGGCGTCGAGAACCGGCTCTTCGTCATCTTGCGAGTTCACATCGACCTCCCCGCTGTCGCCGCGCATGCCCAGCGTGACGCGGAAGGAGGCACGATGGCATCCCGGCATTCCGCCACCTTCGGTGCGCCCGGACACTATGCAGGCGTTAGCGAGCGCGCTACCGATGGCCTTTCAGGCCTGGCTGGCGGCAAACGACACCGCGCCCTTTCCTGCCGCGAGCGCCGGGATGCCTCCGGTTGACCGCGGCGCAGAAGGTCTGCAGACCAGGGGCGCAGCCGGTCCTGCATGGCGCTTGCCCGTCGGCTGCATAGTGCGTCCTCGCACCGAAGATAGTCAATCACGGGGATGGCGCCCGGCCCGGCCGCCGGTAGAACTTCCGATATGCGATCGGAACGACGTCTAGGGCAGGGGACGAGCTATGCGTAGGTACGTGCGAGGGTTGGCGCTGGCCTCAGGTGCGCTGGCGTTCGGCCTGGCCGGCTGGCTGGTGGCCGCGGCGTTCCAGTCACAGCCGGCGGCCCATGCGGCCGGGGCACATGGCCAAGGTCATCCCGCCGTTCACCGGCCCGGTCTTTCCGCACGGAACCGGGGCGGACGCATCCAGGAACGCATGTGTTCTGGACACGGGCGGCAACCTAGTGGCGGAACTGTCGTAGCTTGCCCGATATCGGTAGCTACGACTAGTCTGCCCGATGCGATGCTGGGCACCCGGTACTCCGTGCCGATGCTCGCCGTCAGCGGTGGCACTCCGCCGTACACCTGGTCCGTCTCTGACAGGTGGCTGCCGCCGGGTTTGTCGTTGAACCCGGCCGGGGCGATCTCCGGCTCCCCGGTACTGGCCGGCGCGTTCGACTTCACCGTGCAAGCCGCCGACTCCGCCGGGACTACCGCCACCGCCAGCCTGTCGATCACCGTTGGCGGGTGCGCGACCAACATCACCGGCAGCCACAACCGGCCGCTGACCATCGGGGCGGGGGTCACCTGCCTGGACCAGGCGACCATCTCCGGCCCCGTGAAGATAACGGCCGGGGCGGTAGTGTCCATCCAGGCCTCCACGCTGGGCGGCCCGCTATCCGCCGACAGCCCGGCCAGACTGGCGGTGTGCGGCTCGACCATCAGGGGCCCGGCATCGGTGGCCGGCGCGGCCGGGCTGGTGCTGCTAGGCGGCGCCAACGGCACGCCCTGCACCGCCGACACCATTACTGGCCTGGTCACCCTCACCGGCGACGTCGGCGGGGTGACGCTGGGCGGAGCGACCATTAGCGGACCGGCCCAAGTCGCTGGCAACGGCGGCCGGGTGATCGTGTCCGGAAACACCATCAGCGGGCCAGCCAGCATTACCGGCAACACGGGCGCCACCATGGTGGCGGGCAACTCGGTCAACGGGGCGCTGTCGTGCTCAGGCAACAACCCCGCCCCCACCGACGGCGGCAAACCCAACACCAGCAACGGCCCGGCCGCCGGCCAGTGCTCCGGCCTGACCTGACGCCTTTCGCCAGCGCGGTCAAACCTGTGACATGGCCCGGCGCGAGCACGCTGCCCGCGGCCATGGGCAAGATCCGCTGCCCGGCGGCCTCCATGACGTGCCCGGCGCGCCACTGAGCAGGATGTCTGTGCTGCGCTGATACCTCAATCGAGGTAAGGCGGCTACCTCGGTTGAGGGGCCGTGAATTCAGCTGCGGGTACGACGATTTCGAGTGGGCTGGCTTTCTACGCTTCCGGTGTGAAGCAGATCACCAGGATCCGCCCCAGGCCAGTGGGCGATCCGCTCCCGCCATGTCCGCCGGTACCCCGTCCCGGGCGGCGGAGGCAGGCCCGGGTGGCCAAGATCGCCGCACTGGCCGCGGGTGTGATGGCGGGAATCGGCCTGTACGCCTGGTTGCCGTCCCCGCACTCGCCGACCCACGGGGCGGCCGGCGCCGGGACCGCCCCGCAGGTGCGGGTGGCGGGCAACGAGCTGGTCAGCGCGAGCGGCCAGCGGGTGGTGCTGCGCGGGGTGGACCGCTCGGGCACCGAGTACGAGTGCGTCCAGGGCAACGGTATTTTTGACGGGCCGAGCGGCCAGGCGTCGGTCACCGCAATGCGGTCCCGCGGCATCAACGCGGTCCGGGTCCCGCTGAACGAGGCCTGCTGGAATAGCCAGTCCTACGTCAAACCGGCCTACGCCGGAACCCGCTACCGGGCCGCCATCCAGGCTTACGTCAAGCTTCTGAACGCCAGCGGCATGGTGGCGATCTTGGACCTGCACTGGACCGACGGCGCCTACACCGGGAACTCGTCGGCCTGCTCCTCCGCCGAGGCGATCTGCCAGAAGCCGATGCCGGACGCGGCGCAGGCGGTGCCGTTCTGGACCTCGGTAGCCCGTACCTTCGGCGGCAACGACGCGGTCATCTTCGACCTGTTCAACGAGCCCTACCCCGAACAAGCCGACGGTAGCAACGAGACCGAGGGCTGGCGGTGTTGGCTGCACGGCGGCAGCGACTGCGTGGACATCGGCTACCCGGTGGCCGGCATGCAGACCCTGGTCAACGCGGTCCGCTCCACCGGAGCCAACAACGTGATCATGCTCGGCGGGCTGACCTGGGCCAACGACCTGACCGGCTGGCTGTCCTACGAGCCCGCCGATCCCGACCACAACCTGGCCGCTTCCTGGCACTCCTACAACTTCAACGCCTGCAACACAAAATCCTGCTGGACCGCCCAGATCGCCCCGGTCATCGCCAAGGTCCCCGTCATCGCCGGAGAGATCGGCGAAAACGACTGCGCCGACACCTACGTCGACCCACTCACCAGCTGGCTGAACTCCAAATCAACCAGCTATCTGGCCTGGGCCTGGGACACCGACTCCAACTGCGCCACCGGCCCGGGCCTGATCACCAGCTACACCGGCACCCCCACCCCCTACGGCGCCGGATACGAAGCCGACCTGCGCGCCCTCACCCTCACCCAGGGTCAGCCTCGCCGCTGACCCCAGCCACCACCAACCGGGCCACCACCCCCAAGCTGGGGCCCATGGGCCGGACAACCCGCCCATGGGCCCCGGGCACTCCATGAGACCTACCCGGGCCATAACGCTCATGCATGAGTGCGCCTTGGCGTAGCGCCATAGCTCAGGCTGCGTGGGGTTCGAACCACACGGAGCCGAGGTCGTGTCCCGCGGTCAAGCGCACGTCGGCGTCGAGGGCGGCGGCCAGGAGCCGCAGCAGGGCGATGGTGGGCTCGGTGCCGCTCTCTTCGATGCACTCGATCCGTCGACCGTCATGTCCGCACGCCCGGCCAGGTCGGTGACGCTGACGCCGAGCGCGCGACGCTGGTCGTAGACGGCAGCGAGGGCCGCTCGCTTTCCGCTGAAGCTCCAGCCGATTGCACACCGACCGACCCGGGACGGCTGAGGGTCACGGTTCCCGTGCCGGCTGTCGAGCTAGTGCGCTGGCCACGAACGTTGACCGGGTCCGTCATGCGGCTTTAGGCTTCGGGCGGCCCCAGCGTTGCTGGCGTTCGCTGCGGATGCGGGCCCGTTCGCGGCGCTGGGCGGCCAGCACATCGGGGTGGCGGGCGTGGGCATTACGCCAGCGCAGGTACGCCTGCAGCCGCCGGGCCAGCGCGGCGTGATTCGGGTAGTCCGAGTTGCCCATGACAAAGGTCCGCAAGGGACCGAAGTGCGCCTCGACCGGGTTGGCCCAAGACGCGTTCGTCGGCGTGAAGCACAGCTCGACGTTCTCCCGTTTCGCCCAGCGGCGGATCGCCGGGGTCTTGTTCGCGGACAGGTTGTCCATGATCACAAACAACCGGTAGCCGCCGGGCCGGGCAGCCCGGATCGACTTGAGCGCGGCCAGAGTGTGATCGGCGCCCTTGTGCTCACGGACCACGCCCCACAGCTGGTCATCGCCGAGGGAGTAGCAGCCGTGGAAGTAGCGGATGCCGTGGGTCCGGTGGTAGGTCGCGCGCAGCCGGCACGGCTTCTTCTGTCTCGCCCAGCAGGCGCCGTGGCACGGGCGGATGGACAGCGGCCCGAACTGGTCGAAGGCGAAGCAGCGGTCCGGGTAATGGCTGGTCACGTACTCGATCCGGTCCAGCTTGGCGTCCCGGTCCGGATCACGGGACTCCTTCCAGGTCCGGGTCCGCTGGAAGCTGATCCCGCGGGCGCGCAGGATCTGCCGCAGCCGCTCCCGCCCGATCGCCACCGGCCGGGGACCGCCGGCTAAATAGGCGGCCAGCTTGCGCAGGCTCCACCGGGTGAACGGCTGGCCGAGCTTTTCTGGCCGGGTGGTGGCCGCCGTGACGATGACCTCGATGGCCGCATCACTGATCAGGCGGGGACGGCCTCCCGCCCACTGAGGGTCCAGCGCCGCCAGGCCCTTGGCGTTGAACAGGTGGATCACGTCCCGCACGGTGTCCTCATCGGCGGCGACCAGCCGGGCGATCGCCGGGACCAGCGTGCCCGACGCCGACGCCATGATGATCATCGCCCGGCGGACCCGGACCGACCCGTGCTTGCCGCGCCGCACGATCTGCTGCAGACGCTGGCCCTCCTGATCAGTCAGCCGCCGCGCCCGGACCGGCTCAGCCATCACGCCTCCTGCCACTCGACTTCCATCACAAGATCGAGTGTGAGAGCCATCACGGCTCCTGTCAGCAGACCCGGTCAACGTTTGTGGTCAGCGCACTAGCGTTCCGATGTGGAATTGCCGCAGGTGATCCTGGAAAACTGTCGCTCCGGACCTCGGTGACCCGTTCGAGTCACGCGAGGAGCATAGCTGATGAGCGTCTGTGACCGCCCTTGCCGCCGCGCAGCCGCCAGGCTGGCTGCCCCACCCGGGACGGGCCGTGCCGGGTGCCGGCTGCTGCGCGCCGCGGTGTGCCCCGGTGATCGCGGCCATTGCCGCGTGCGGACGCCGGGAGGCGCCTGGTGACGCTGCCCGGCCGCGAGAAACGGCTTTTGCGGCGTGCGGAGCGTGCGCTCTGCCGGTCTGATCCTGATCTGGCGTCGATGCTGTCGGTCTTCGCCTGGATCACCGCCGCTGAGGGGATGCCCGCCGGGGAGCAGCTGCCGTCCCGGCTGGCCTCGCACTGGTGCGTCCTGCGGAGGCCCGTGGCCGGCGCCGGAATGCAAGAGGAAGAATCAAGTGCATGCCCCAGAGGCCGCTTTCGGCTTCTTCCGGGTGACCACCACCCGCGACAACATCACGGGGCCCACATCACCCGCGATTACCGCTGGTGCATGGCGTTCGGCGCCGGCCCTCGATGGCCGACGACGGCCTCAGCTTCGGGACCAACCACGGGGCCGGCGTCTGCATCCACTTCGCCGAGAAGGTCCCGTCGCGGCGGAGCAAGAGCGGCCACTCGGCGCTCACCGTGACCGTCGAGGACCTCGACGGGCTCACCCGGGCCTTTACGCGACACCTCGGCGGCGCCGCGGACGCAGGTCCCAGGATCTGACGCGTATTCCGGGCTCTTGCGTGAGTTCGTGATTGTGGTTACGCGGGGTGGAGGATGACCCGTTCGCGGGGAAAGCGAAGTCGCGGTCCGGCGGGTGGGCGGC
>Ga0302324_100013958_pt1 | contig 16240 bp, 20 predicted proteins | sample Palsa_T0_1_FD_201949 | JGI IMG/M metagenome (GOLD analysis project Ga0302324, IMG submission 201949) | Peat permafrost microbial communities from Stordalen Mire near Abisko, Sweden - Palsa_T0_1 | ecosystem: Environmental > Terrestrial > Soil > Palsa > Peat permafrost | place: Sweden: Abisko...
AGGTGTCGCTTGGGCAATCAAAGCTTCCGATGCCGCTTCAGTTCGATCTCCACGAGGGGATGCACGAATTCGGAGACATTGCCTCCCAGCACCGCGATCTCTCGCACCAACGTCGATGATATGAATGTGTATTGCTCTTGCGGGGTCATGAATACCGATTCGATCTCGGGCGTAAGGTGCCGGCTCATATTAGCCAACTGAAATTCAAATTCGAAGTCGGAGACGGCACGCAGGCCGCGCACAATGACCGACAGGCCATTTTGCCGCGCAAAATCGGTGGTCAAGCCGACATAGCCCTTCACTTCCACGTTGTGCACGTCGGCGAGCACACCGCGCGCCATCTCGACCCGCTGCTCGAGCGTAAACATGGGTGCTTTGTTGGGATTGGCCGCAATGGCCACGACCACTCGATCGAAGATCGAGGCGGCGCGCCTTACTAGGTCCGTATGGCCGTTGGTGATCGGGTCGAAAGTCCCTGGATAGACGGCATTTCTTTTGTGCATTTCTATTTTCGCCCGTTGACGCGGACCAAATGATACCCCACCTCGCCTGCCGACTTCGATTTGAGCAATTCCCAGTGGCCCGGCAGTACGGGAACACCTGCGGCCCGCTCATTCTCCAAGTAAACCAAACCCCCGGCGTTGAGCCAATTCCCGGCATCGAGGAGCGGAATGTACTCGGCCAAGGCATTCGTTCCGAAAGGCGGGTCGAGAAACGCGACGTCAAAGGGCGCACCAGGCGTGCGCAGGAAGCGGGCGGCCCCCATCTCCAGGATGCTGCCTTTGGCAGCTCCGCCGAAACGACCCAATTGCTCCTGCAAAGCGCGCGCGGCCGCCGCGAATTGCTCGACAAACACTACTTCTCTGGCACCCCGCGACAGCGCCTCGAGGCCTAAGGCGCCGGAACCCGCGAACAGATCCAAACAGCGAGTGTCAGTTATGGAGTGCTGCAACCAATTGAACAATGTTTCCCGTACCCGATCCGGCGTCGGACGCAACGCCGGCATGTCGGGAAAGTGAATTCGGCGGCCGCGCCACGTGCCGGCGATGATGCGCACCGAATTGCGGCCGGTCGGCGCCGGCAAATCCGTCTTGGATGTAGCCACTGCCGGTATCATACATTCCTATGACGAATGAAGCTGAACGCCCAAGCGTGCGCGGATTTTTCAAACGCCTGCGCGCAAAGTTAAATCAAGGGCCCGCGTGGCTGACCACCGACATTGCGGAATTGCTTCCGGGCCGCAAGATCGACGCCGAGATTTTGGACGACCTGGAAACGCGGCTGATCATGGCCGATGTCGGCGTCGAGGCCTCCTCGCGAATCCTCGAGGATTTGCGCAGGCGCGTGGCGCGAAAAGAGCTCAACGATGTCGATGCTCTGCTTGAGGCGCTGCAGGAGGCGATGTCGCAAATCTTGGCGCCCGTGGAACAGGTACTTGTGATCGATCCTGCCGCAAAGCCCTTCGTGATTCTGGTGGTGGGAATCAATGGTGCAGGCAAGACCACCACGATCGGCAAACTTAGCGCTCGGCTACTCGCCGAGGGCAAGAGCGTCATGCTGGCGGCCGGCGATACCTTTCGCGCGGCCGCGCGAGAACAATTGGAAGTCTGGGCGGCGCGCCATAATGTGCCGATCATCGCTCATCAATCCGGATCCGAACCCGCCGCCGTGATCTTTGACGCCTTGAACGCGGCGCGTGCGCGGCACATCGATGTCCTCATTGCCGATACCGCAGGCCGCCTGCATACGCAGACCCACTTGATGGATGAACTCAAGAAGGTCAAGCGCGTCCTCGCGCGCTTGGATCCCACCGCGCCTCACGAGGTATTGTTGGTGCTCGACGGCACGATCGGCCAAAACGCGGTAGCGCAAGCCGAGGAATTCAACAAGGGGCTGGGGGTCACCGGTTTGGTCATAACCAAATTGGACGGCACCGCCAAAGGCGGCGTGGTTCTTGCCATTGCGCAGCGCCTGAAAATTCCCATCCGCTTTATCGGTGTCGGCGAACAGTCCGAGGACTTCGGCGTCTTCAACGCCTCGGAATTCGTCTCCGCCCTTTTGAAATCGGAACCGCGCGACGCGGCCGCATGATTCGCTTCGACCAGGTTTTCAAGCGCTATCCCAACGGCCGGGAGGCGCTCGCGGGCGTGTCATTCAACGTTGAGAGCGGCGCGCTGACGTTTTTGACGGGGCATTCCGGGGCGGGCAAGAGCAGCATTCTGAAGCTGATTGCGCTCATCGAACGGCCCACTCGCGGCCAGGTCATCGTCAACAGCCAGAACACCTCAGGCGTGACGTCGCGCGGCATACCGCATTTCCGCCGTCAGATCGGCGTGGTCTTTCAGGATCATAAATTGCTGCATGATCGACCGGTTGCCGACAACGTCGCGTTGCCTCTCGTAATCGCAGGCGTTCCTAAGCGCGAGATCGACAAGCGCGTGCGCGCCGCGTTGGATCAAGTCGGCTTGCTGGGCAGGGAGAAATCTCTGCCCTTGGAACTCTCGACCGGCGAGCAGCAACGCGTGGGTATCGCGCGGGCTGTGGTCGCGAAACCGATGCTGCTCATTGCGGACGAGCCGACCGGCAATTTGGATCCCGAGCTCGCGCTCGAAGTCATGAAGCTGTTCAAGCGCTTCAGTGAGGTCGGTGTGACGGTCATCGTCGCCAGCCACGATGTGCATCTCATCGACCAAGTCGGGGCGAGGCGCATCGTCTTGAGCGCCGGGCGCGTCGTAGCCGAGGAAGCCGCATGAGCGTTGGCGCTTATTTCTCGCGCCACACACAGGTGCTGATCGGCTCCCTCGGGCGTATCGTGCATCACCCCTTCGCGGCTTTGATGACAATGGGTGTCATCGCGGTGGCCCTCGCCCTGCCCCTCTTCTTGAGCCTGCTGTTGCAGAACGCGCGCAGCGCTACCGGAAATTGGAACGAAGCCTACGACTTGTCGGTCTATATGGATAAGAAGGCCAGCGCAGTCCGTGTTCAGTCGCTGGCGAAGCAGCTGCGGCAGCGCGGCGATGTCGCTACGGTCCGCATCATCACCGCCGAGCAAGCGCTCGCGGAGTTTCGCAGCGACTCTGGATTCGGCACCGCACTCGATGCCTTGGCGGACAATCCGCTGCCCGATACCCTGGTCGTTACGCCGACTCTGAGCGCGAGCACGCCGCAGGGAACAGAATCGCTCAAGAGCGCCATTGCTGCCATGAGCGATGTGCATACCGTGCAGATCGATACGGAATGGGTCAAGCGCCTGCACGCCATGCTGGACCTGCTGCGGCGGGTGGTTCTGCTCACCGGCGCACTTTTAGGCATCGGCATTGTGCTCATCGTTAGCAACACCATTCGACTCGATATATTGAACCGGCGCGCTGAAATCGAGGTCATGAAACTGGTTGGTGCATCGGATGGCTTTACCCGCCGTCCCTTTCTTTACACTGGCATCTGGTACGGATTGGGCGGCGGCTTGCTGGCGTTGCTACTGGTCGCCGTCGCCTCGGCGGTGCTGGCTCGGCCGGTGGCTCAGCTGGCGTTTTTGTATGGCAGCGGCTTTAGCTTGGAAGGCCTCAAAATGATCACGGCGGGGGCTGTTTTAGGGCTCTCGGTGGGGCTTTCCTGGATCGGTTCCTGGCTCGCTGCAACGCGTCATATTCGAGCAATCGAACCAGCATAAGTATATGTTTTTAAATACTTTGCTGTCGCGCAGAACTCCTCGCGGCTTTAGCACTCTAATCCCTGGAGTGCTATAATTAGCGCCATAGATTGAGGGAAGATTTGTTTGGGAGGTAGGTATCAATGTCTGCTGCTCTAGTAGCTAAACAAACTGGAATGGTATTCGCGGGCCCTGTCGGGAGCCTGGACTCTTATATAGACCGCGTTTCCCAGATTCCGGTTCTGTCGAAGGAAAATGAAGTCGCACTGGCGGTGAAATTCCGTTCCGAGGCCGATTTGGACGCCGCCCGGCAGCTGGTGCTGTCGCACCTAAGATTCGTCGTGCACATTGCGCGCGGGTACTTGGGTTACGGCTTGCCGATGGGCGATTTGGTGCAAGAAGGCAATGTGGGCCTCATGAAGGCGGTCAAGCGCTTCGACCCCACCGTGGGCGTTCGCTTGGTATCGTTCGCCGTGCATTGGATCCGTGCCGAGATCCACGAATATGTATTGCGCAACTGGCGCCTGGTAAAGGTTGCTACAACGAAGTCGCAGCGCAAGCTGTTCTTCAATCTGCGCAAAATGAAGAAGAACCTGGCGTGGTTATCCGAAGCCGAAACCGCGGCGGTTGCGCGCGATCTGGGCGTCGACGTGGCCGATGTGCGGGAGATGGAACAGCGGCTATCGGCGCGCGACATGTCCTTCGATCCGACCCCGGAAAGCGACGAGGAAGAGGCATACTCGCCGGCCATGTATCTGCCGGCCAGCAATGCTGATCCGGCGGTCGAAGTGGAGCGGGCGGAGTGGGAAGAGGACTCGACCGATCGCTTGGAACTGGCGCTCGAGAAGCTCGATGAACGCAGCCGCAGCATATTGAAGCGGCGCTGGATGACCGACGATAAGGCAACGCTGCACGAACTGGCAGACGAGTACGGCATTTCGGCGGAACGCGTGCGCCAGGTTGAATCGAATGCCATCAACAAGCTGAAGGGGTTGATGGCGGCCGCTTGAGGTTTCGTGGTTGAGGCATTCAAGCCGCCGGTTTCTTACCCGGCGGCTTTTTTATGGGTATTCGGCGTATCGGCTAAGATCGCGCACACGCGGCTTTAGGGGGACATTGTGATACCGGCAACCTTATGGACGGCGATCGTCACGCTTCTGATCGGGCTCTTCTACTTCTACACCGGATTTCGAGTTGGCCACCTTCGCGAGAAACACAAAATCGTGGCGCCGGCGACCACCGGCCATCCGGAATTCGACCGCGCCTATCGTGTTCAGCTCAATACGCTGGAGCAAATGGGCATTTTCCTGCCATTCTTGTGGGTGTCGGCTTTCTATCCCATTCGTTGGGCGTGGCTCGCTCCGCTGGTCGGGTTTATCTGGATCATCGGACGCATCATTTACCTGCGCGGTTACATGGCCGACCCCCATAAGCGGCTCATCGGGGCCATGATGGGCGGCCTCACGAGCATGATTATGTTCATCATCGCGGCGACGGGGGTTGTGCAGGCCTGCCTGGCGCTGCGCGGTACGTGAATTTTGCGCGTGGCCCAAATCTGGCCCCGTCCAGTTCGATGCGCTAGGCTTGCGGTTTAGACTATTTCGACTACAGGGATATTCGGTATGCGCGCACTGCTGTTATTGACCGCGATTCTGGCGGCGGCCTGCGCGAGCAAGCCCACCAGTCCACAAATTGCTTCGAGCGGCGGCGCAATTGCCGCCAGCGACGCCCAACGAATAGCGCTGGCCAAAAATCTCAATCTTAAAGTAATCGACAAAGACGGCCAGCAGCTGTTCTGCCGATCGAATTTCGTCACGGCTTCCCGCATCCAGCGCGACACCACGTGTTATACGGCTGACCAGCTCGATAAGATGGAAGCGCAGCAGCAGCGCGAGTTGGATCAATTGCAGCAGAGAAGCTCGGCTGGCGGGATACGCACTCCCTAGTTCTATGCGCACCGCTGAACAATGGCTGGAAGAATACGGCTCGAGCCACCGCAATCCGACCAATGAAGCGCTGCATTGGATCTGCGTCCCGGTGATTCTGTGGTGTGTTCTCGGCCTGTTGTGGGCCACGCCCTTTCCCAGCGGGATCCGCGCGGCCGTCCCTTTCGCAAACTGGGCTACCGCGATCACGCTATTTGCGGTCATCTACTACGCTCTGCTCTCCGTCCCGCTGGCGCTCGGCATCCTACCGTTGCTGATGCTCATGTTGTGGTCCATCGATGCCGTGAATCGCAGCGGCCTCGCGCCGCTTTGGCTGATCTGTGTAACGCTTTTCGTTCTGGCGTGGATCGGTCAGTTCATCGGGCACGCCATCGAAAAGAAGCGTCCGTCCTTTTTCAAGGATGTGCAATTTCTGATGATCGGGCCGCTGTGGCTGCTGTCTAATGTTTACCGACGTCTCGGTATCCGCTTCTCGCCTCGGCCTTGAGCCGCGTCGCCTGTTTCATCGCTAAGGATGGCCTCGCGCACATTTGCTCCTCGAGCGCATCGCGCAGCGCCTCGAATTCCGCCAACTGCACACAGGCGCGTCGCCAGGCGATATCCGCCAGTTTCGACGCCTCGAGCAAGATTCCACACTCGCCCTGCAAGCTTTTGATGGCTGACAGCAATGCGAACCAGCGGCGCTCGATCAACTCGACCGGCGCCTCGGCGCCCAATTCGCGATCGGCTACGTTGAGTCCCACGGGCTAACTCAATCCAAGCGTGCTGTCTTCGAGCAGTTCGATCTTTGCGACTATCCGCGCCTCCCTTACTTCCGCCCGCCGCAGGCGCTCGCGCGCGCCATCAATGGCAGCGGCATTGGCCGTGAGGTCGGCTCCGAGCGCTCGGTATTCTGCGCGCGCGATAATGCTGGCCTCACGAGCCTCGCGCCATTCAAGTTCCAGGTTATCTATTCTGCCGTCGAGTTCCAGGTCGAGACTGCTCATGGGCTTGTCCTCCATGGGTTGAGTCACGATCCTGCCTCGCCAATGTGACGATTGGAGGACAGCCACAAGTTGATCTAATGATCGGTTGCTTGATCGGGCCTCATGCGGGCGGTTTCCACCGCTGCGCGTGCACGGCCAAGCCAAGAACTCGCGTCAGGCGACGGGTACTGTTTACGTTGCGCATGCCGCGCGGCCTGGGCCAGGCCTTTGTGGAAAGCACGCCACGGCGAATTCCAGCTATCGAGGACATCGTTCATTTCAAAGAGACCTTTAAGCTGCCTGGCCAATCGGCAAGGGGGCAGGCATCGCTTGCGCTTGAGCGCGCAGCTTGGGCCAATCGATCAGCCGCAATTGACCATTCATGTCCTCGACGAGCGACGTGCAACTCTCCACCCAATCGCCGTCATTGCAATACAGTATGCCGTTGATGTCGCGCATCTCGGCCCGGTGGATGTGGCCGCAAACCACGGTATCGACTCCGCGCTTGCGCGCCGCCTGCGCCACCGCGTCCTCGAAGCTGCCGATGTATTGCACCGCCGTTTTGGCTTTGTTCTTAAGATATGACGACAGCGACCAATGCGGCAGGTCGAGTTTGCGCCGTACCCAGTTGATGTAGGGATTTGCGGCCAGGAGCACGTCGTAAATGTTGCTGCCCAGCTTCGCAAGCCACGGGCTGCATTTTACCACGCTGTCGAATTCATCGCCGTGCAGCACAAGCATCCGTTTGCCGTCGACACCGCGATGCACGTACTCATTGTGAATTTCCAAGTTGCCGAATACCGCACCGTCGAATTCGCGGAATACCTCGTCGTGATTGCCAGGCACGAAGACTACCTTCGTGCCGCGCTTGGCCTTTCCCAAAATCGTCCGCAGCACGTTGTTGTGCGACTGCGGCCAAAACATTGATCTTTGCATGCTCCACACATCAATGATGTCGCCGACGAGAAACAGCGTATCCATTTCGACGTGATGCAAGAAATCGAGCAGCAAATCGGCGCTGCATCCCTTGAAACCCAGATGAATGTCCGAAATGAAGACTGTGCGCAATCGCAGCGTCGGTGAGTTGCGGTCCATCATGGTCTTCTCCCAAGTGTCAGACTCGTTACCTGTCACCTTCGCGACTTTTTGTTACGAATCCGTGACTCGGAGGAGAAGATTTGCTTACAAAAAAGAGAGTTAGCCGTGAAACGTCGTGTGAAACAATAGAAGTGTGATTTATCTCTCAATGAATCGATAACCGAATCCCCGCACGGTTTGTATGCAGTCTTCGTAGCCGGGCTGCGCGAGTATTTTTCGCAGGCGTTGCACATTGACATCGACGGTGCGCTCGTCAATGTCCTTGTCGCCCGCCCAAACCTGCGCCAGCAGTTGCGTGCGATTGAATATGCGCCCTGGGTGCGACATCAGAAATTCGAGCAATCGATATTCGGCGCCGCGCACGTTTAACGGCAGTCCTTGCGCAGTCACGCGATTGGTGGCGGTGTTGAGCGCTAAATGCTCGAAGGTCAGCGCCGCGTGATTGCCCTCGGGGGCCCGCAGGCGCAACACTGCGTTGATCCTGGCTATGGCTTCGTTCAAAGAGAAAGGTTTTGTAATGTAGTCGTCGGCCCCCATGTTCAGTCCCGACACGACATCGGCTTCGGCCGCAAGATCCGACAGGATGATGAGTCGTACGGGTTGCAGGCGCCGGACCGCGCGCACTCGATCGAGCAACTCGAGGGCGGCGAGACCCGGCATATTCCAGTCCACAATGACCAGTTGCGGCGGACGTTGCGCAATCGCGGCGGCGGCTGCGCATCCATCGGTAATTGCCAGCACGATGAAACCGGCGTACCTCAGTTGTTCGCGCAACGGCTCGACTGTTGCGATGTCCCGATCGACAATCAATATGTGCTTTTGACGTTCGGCAGCCAGCATGCGCCTCTGCATTAGAGGCGTTGCAGATTGCAATACTGTGACGTTTCCTTGAAAGCGCCCTTCAGCGATCGACGGAGGCAAGCCGGTGCGCCGCTCTGACCGAAACATAGGGGTAGCCGCGCAAGCCTTCCGGTCTGGCATTTGCCGCATCATTGTCCGAGGCATTCCAGGCTGCGAGTAGCAGTCCGAGCGCCAGCCAGTTCAGCGAGGCTTCGCGCCGCGCGGACCAGAATGATCCGTTCGAATGCCTTGGGCCTAAAGTTGTGATGGACATGATCCGACCTCCTCTTCGCTGGTGGCCAGTTTCTGCGGAAAAACGCTGGTTTCCGCAGGCGCGAATCGGGCGATCCGCGGGCCAATTCTGACGAATCGTGGCAGCGGCTTTTCGGCGCCGAACCAGGGTACTGTTCAGCTATGATTCAGCTGATGAAAAAGCAGATTGCCATCGTCGAGGACGAGCCGGCGTTGCGGGAAAATTACGCCGCGGCCTTAGCTCGCCACGGCTATTCGATCAAGACCTACGGCAATCGCCGCACGGCGATGCAGGCTTTCAGCACACGCCTGCCGGATCTTGCCATCATCGACATCTCGCTGGAGGACGAGGCCGAAGGCGGCTTCGACCTGTGCCGCGATCTGCGCGCACTGTCCGCGGAATTACCGATCATCTTTCTCACCGCCCGAGACAGCGAGTTGGATGCGGTGTCGGGATTGCGGTTGGGCGCCGACGACTTTCTCACCAAGGACGTCAGCCTGCCGCATTTGGCGGCTCGCGTCGCAGCCCTGTTCAGGCGCATCGATGCCCTGCGCCGTCCCGACAATGCCGCGGAAATCGTGCGTCGCGGGGCTTTATCGATCGATGGCGAGAAAATGCAAACCACCTGGAACGGCACGCCGGTCACCCTCTCGCTGACCGAGTTTTGGATCGTGCATGCCTTGGCGAAGAATCCGGGCCATGTGAAGAACCGCCAACAATTGATGGATGCCGCAAATGTGGTACTGGACGACAACACCATTACCTCGCATATCAAACGCGTGCGGCGCAAGTTTCAACAGGTCGATGCCGCATTCGACGCCATTCAGACCGTCTACGGAATGGGTTATCGCTGGGTCGAGTGAGCATCCGACTCCAATTGTTGATCGTTGCACTTACCACCCTGGTGTTGCCGTGGGCCGGTTGCCAATACGCCAAGGAACTCGAGACCGCACTGCGCAGCTCGCAGGAGCAATCGCTGTTGGCGAGCGCCGCCACGATTGCCAACGCCCTTTCGGCGCAACCGCAGCGAGTATTCCACGACCCCGACGATACGCAGGCATTTTCAGCCGGCGCCGGCGACCTCTATGTCTATCCTTTGGTGACGCAGCCGCTCCTCGACGGCTATCGACAGGATTGGGATGTGCCGGCGGAGCCGACCCCGCTGCCCACCACGACCGGGTATCGCGCGCGGCTTCAGGCCGGCTCGACGGAAGGCTTCCTCTATTTGTTCATCGAAGTCGCCGACTCGCATTTCGACGCAGAGCCCAACAATGTGCAGCCGGACACGGACCGCTTCGATCGGGTGAATCTGGCGCTGGACGGACCCAATGGACGCGAAGCCTATTTTTTCGGAACGGATGCGCCGGGACTGATTGCCGCGCAAAGCGTGGTCAAGGGAGAGGATGGCGTCGATAGAGCGGTTGCGGAACCTCGAATTCAGGCATTTTGGCTGCAGACGGCGGCGGGCTATCACTTGGAAGCGCGCATCCCCTTGAGCTTTGTCGGTCGGCATCTCTGGGTCGAGGCGCTCGATGGACGCGGCAAGGGGAGAGCCGGCTTCGCGGCCGACAGCGCCGCCGGCGGCCGGCTATTTTTTGCGACCGCGGGACTCGACTCGCTGCTCGAGACCTTCATCGGCGACGGCACCCGCGCCACCGTCATCGATGCCAACGCGCTCAAGTTGGGCACCGCCGGCACGGTGGTCTCGAAAAAGCGCGGCGAGACGGAGGAATCCGAACCCATCTGGTATCGCTATTTTTTGGGCGTCGACACCTCCGACATGCCGATGCTATCCATGTCGCCGGATCACTTGAGCGGCGAAAGTGTCAGCTCGGCCCTCAACGGGCATCCGCATGCGCAATGGGTGCTCCGCGGCAGCCACCGCGAATTGCTCCTGACCGCGGCGGCCCCCATCGTCATCGACGGCCACTTGCACGGCGCGGTCGTGCTGCAGCAGGCGGCAGATCAGCTGTTGGCGCTGCGCGACCGGGCGCTCAGCCGCTTATTCAATCTCACCCTGATCGCAACCGCCGCCGCGGTCATCACCATGTTCGCATTCGCCACCTGGCTCAGCTTGCGCATCGGCAGGCTGCGCGATGCCGCTGATTCCGCGGTGGGCAGCGATGGAAGAATTCAACTGAGCATGCCGGAGTCAGCGAGCGCGGATGAGATCGGTGCCTTGTCGCGCGGCTTCGAGAGGCTGTTGGCGCGCTTGAATGAGCATGCGCAATATCTGCGGACCTTGGGCGGCAAGCTGTCGCATGAGCTGCGCACGCCGCTGACCATAGTGCGTTCATCGCTCGACAATCTCGAGTCGGAAGGCCTGCGGGATGATCAGCGCCGCTACATCACGCGCGCTCGCGAAGGAACCCAGCGCCTGCAATCCATCTTGAGCGCGCTGGGCGCGGCGGCGCGCGTCGAGGAAAGCATCAAGCAATCGGACCGGGTTAATTTCGATCTGCGGGAATTGTTGATCTCCGCCCTGGCCGCTTATCGCGACGGCTTTCCCGGCACGCGTTTCGTGCTGCACACGCCCGAAGATCCCTGCTTTGCGCGCGGCGCGCCGGACCTCATGGTCCAACTGCTCGACAAGCTCATCGAGAATGCCGTTGATTTTTGCCCGCCGGACGGTACGGTCACAGTGCGCTTGGAGCGCGTGCAGGCGAATTATTGTCTGCAAATCACCAATGACGGGCCGCTTATCCCCGAGGCGTTGATGGGCCGCCTGTTCGAATCTTTGTTCGAACAGCGCCAGGGTGACGATGACAAGCCGCATTTCGGCTTAGGGCTATACATTGTGCGGCTGATCGCCGAATTTCACGGCGGCACGGCGGTCGCGTCGAACAGGGACGATGGCAGCGGCGTGGTCTTCAGCATCATGCTGCCGTTGATCTAGGTATTTGAGCCGCGACGCCCGGCCTTGCCGGATCGCCCAATGCCAGATCGCGAGTTCCGGGAAGCCCTTCATGGCTCAGCAGCCATTCTTTGCGCTCGATGCCCCCGCCAAAGCCCGTCAGCGAACCGTCGGCGCCGATCACCCGATGACAGGGAACGATGATTGCAATCGGATTGCGGCCATTCGCCAGACCGACCGCGCGCGATCCGTTGGGATTGTTCAGGCGTTTGGCAAGCTGACCGTAGCTGCGCGTTTCACCAAAGGGAATTTTCGTGAGTTCGCGCCAGACGCGCTGCTGAAACTCGGTGCCGGCCATCTGCAAAGGCAGATCGAACTCGCGGCGTTTGCCCGCGAAATATTCTTTCAATTGCCGCGCGGCGGCCGGCAGGGGGTCGATGGTGGCATTCTGGATCCATTCATCGCTCAAGCCGGGCAGCTTGCTCGGCTTGTTTCGATACAAATTCATGTACAAACCTGTGAGGGCGGTGCCATCGGTTGTCAGCATCAAGCGGCCGATGGGACTCTCGAGATAACAAAAAACGTTCATGGCGCAACTCCTGATGATTGCCAAAGATAGTGTGCCGCATACGCACGCCACGGGCGCCAGGCCTCGGAGCGGCGCTGCAGCTGCTTTTGATTCGACCGCGCAGCCCGCATCAAGACCAGGTCCCCGGTCGGAAATGCGTCGGGCCAATGCAGTGCGCGCATGGCGATGTAATTTGCCGTCCAATGTCCAATGCCCGGCAAGCGCATCAAGCTGTCGATCTGCTCTTCGACGTTGCAGACGTATGTCAGCACGATTGCGCGCTGCGAAACCGCACGAGCTAAGTGACTTAAGCATCGCGCGCGCGCGCCGACCATACCGAGTCCTGCGACTTGCTCGACGGGAACCTCCATCATGCGCGCAGCATCAGGACTCAATCTATTGAGGTCCGGATAAGGGGTCGCGATGGGTTCGCCGAAGGCTCGTGCCCAGCGTCCTGCAAGGGTGCTCGCGCCCTTTACCGAGACTTGTTGTCCGAGCACGGTGCGCACCGCCAACTCAAATCCGTCGAATGCACCCGCCACGCGCAGCCCCGGCAATCTGCGCACCGTGGCGGCGAGAATGTCATCCTGCCGCAGCACCGTGCTCACCGAATCCGGCGCCGCGCCCAAATCGAACAATTGTTTTACCCGGCCGATGACCGCGCCGATGACCGGCGTCAGGCTCGGTGAGATTTCCAGATTTAGCGCGCTGCCGCTCGCGTGCATCGACACCGCAATCCAGCCCTTGGCAGCGCCGATGGCGACGGTGCGCCGATAATGCGTGTCATCCGCCGCCTCGACCCCCGGAATGGCGCGCAATCTTAAGTAAGCCAGGAGACTTTTCCAGGCCAGCGGCGGCCTGAATTCAAGCTGCACACTCAAGGTGTCGGCATCGATCGATTTGCCGCGAATCGCTCGAGGGCTCAAGCCGTAGCGGGATTTGAATAAGGCGTTGAAACGCCGCACGCTGCCAAAGCCGCTGGCAAAAGCGATATCGGTCAGACTGAGCGCGGTTTCGCGCAACAGCCGTTTGGCCAGCAACAGACGCTGCGTCTGTGCCAATTCGATGGGAGATACACCGAGCTCGGCTTCGGTAACCCGGCGCAAATGCCGGTCGCTGACTCCCAAAGAAGCAGCAAGATCTCCGACCCGCGCACTCGAAAGCGCATGTTCTTCAATGCCTGCAATGGCAGCGCCCACCAGTCGACTGACGGCATCGACCGGCGCCCGGCCTGGCGCCCTTTCCGGCCGGCAGCGCAGACAAGGTCTGAAGCCTGCGCCTTCAGCAGCCGCCGCGTTGGAATAAAAGCGCATGTTCTTGCGATGTGCAGGACGCGCCGTGCAAATCGGCCGGCAATAAATATGCGTCGAGGTGATGCCGACGTAAAATCGGCCATCAAAGCGGCGATCGCGGGCCCTTGCCGCGCGATAACAAGCGTTTGAATCGAGTTCCATGGCGCTAGTTTAGTCCTTCCCTGGACAAATACTCGCCGTTTTCGGACCTCGATATCGGCCCCGTTTTCGCTTTCAAAAACGGGGCTATCGAACTTAAGCCAATGCCTTCTTGAACAACACCATCATGCGACTCCAAGCTTTTTCGGCTTGCTCAGCGTCGTAAACCGCCGAATCAGGCGGGCACCAGCCATGCTTTGTGCCGGCATACACTTCGATTTCAGCGCGCAAATGAGCTTTCGCGAATGAATCGCGCAAAATATTTTTGACCTCGGGTTCGCGCTGATCGTCATTTTCCGCAATCGCGATCAAAAATTGCGCTTTCATTTTGGGGATCAGCAAATGCGGACTTTCAGGCTTGTCGGTCGCCAGACCGCCGCCATGAAAAGTGGCCCCGGCGCCGATTCGATCGGGAAAAGCCGCTGCGGTTCTGAAGACGAAAGGGCCGCCCATGCAATAACCTGTGCTGCCCATTTTGCGTTTCTTGTCCACACTGGGCTGGCTGTCAAGATAGGCGACAAATGCGGTCGCATCGGTGAGCGCGGTCGCCGGCGATAAGGCGCCCGCGAGACTCATCAGCGCCTGACGCGTCGCCGGATCATTGAAATCAGGATGTTCGGGCGCGGTCGGGGCTTTCTTGGTTCGATAAAAAGGATTGATTACGAGCACCGTGTAACCGGATTCGGCCAGGCGTTTACCCATCTGTCTGAATGCGGGACGCAGACCAAAGATATCCGGCCAGATCAACACCGCAGGATTCCGGCCTTTCAGCGGATGCACAAGATAGGCATCACAGGTGCCGTCCGGCGTCTTGATCTCAACTTCCGATTCTGTCGTGTCCGCCGCATCGGCGAGGCGCGGCAGCACGGCGGAGAGTCCAACGCCTAAAGTCAGCGCGCCGAATTGCCGTCGCGATAAATCACGAGAGCGCGATATTTGGTACATTTCATCGAAATCGTCCTTCTCGCACATGATGTTCTCCGTTTGTTCAACCGCGCGTTACATGAGCTGAAATGGTCTTCCAGGTATTGCCTTGACGCGCCCAGACATCCGTGTAGCGTCCTCGAGCCTGACGCCCGTCCGGCAAGTCGTAACTGGTTCGGCCATGAATGATGGCAATGTCCCCGAAAAATCGTATGAGCACATTCTCCGCCCGCAAATTGGCGATGGTCACAGGTTTTGCGGTTTGTTCGAGGAAGCCCATGCGATCGACGAGCGAGCCGTCAGGGTTCGAGCAGTAATAATCCTCAGCGAGCAGTTCGTTGAAGCGGCCGACATCGCCCGCTTGCACAGCGTTAATGTAATCGCGGTTGAGGAATTGCAGCATCTCAAGATCGACGGCTGTCTGAGTCGACATAGAAACTCCTTCGACAAAGTTGAGCGCCGCTTAAGGCCGCTGTCAAGCTTCGCGCAATCGCAAATGCTGCAATATCCCCTGCGCTGCCTCGCGTCCTTCGAACACCGCGGTCACCACCAGATCTGAGCCGCGCACCATGTCGCCGCCGGCGAAGATCTTTGGGTTGGTGGTTTGAAAACGGGATTGCGGCGTGCCTGACACGCGCACTCTGCCATTGCCATGCAATTCTATGCGTTGCGATTGGCACCAATCCGGCGGACTCGGTAAAAAGCCAAATGCGATGATCACGGCGTCGGCGGCAATGGTTTCTTCAGTCCCGGGCACAACTTCCGGCACGCGCCGGCCGCGCGCTCCAGGGGGGCCTAGACGGGTTTCCACCAGTTTCACGCCCTGCACACGATCGACTCCAACGATTTCTATCGGCTGACGATTGAATAGAAAGGTGACGCCTTCTTCCTTGCTGTTCTTATAGTCGCGTCGCGAACCCGGCATGTTGTCTTCATCGCGCCGATAGGTGCAGCTGACGCTGGCGGCACCTTGACGTATGGCGGTTCGATTGCAGTCCATGCCCGTATCGCCGCCGCCGAGCACGACTACATTCTTTCCCTTCATGTCGATGAAATCGGCGCCGCTGTCCAACCGCAGCTCTCGATTGATATTGGAAATGAGATAGGGCAATGCCTCGTGGACGCCCGGAAGATCCTCACCGTCGAAGCCGCCTTTGACGTAAGTGTAGGTCCCCATGCCGAGAAACACCGCGTCGAACTCATCCGCGATTTGCTGGAAGGCGATGTCGCGGCCCACCTCGACGTTCAGTCTAAATTCGACGCCCATGCCTTCCATGATTTCGCGGCGCTTCTCCACCACGTCTTTTTCCAGTTTGAATGGCGGGATGCCGAAGGTGAGCAACCCACCGATCTTGGAATAACGATCGAAGACCACCGGCTTGACGCCATTGCGCACCAGGATGTCGGCGCAGGCAAGACCCGCGGGCCCGGCACCCACCACCGCCACGCGCTTGGTCGTGCGCGCAACATTCGACATGTCCGGTTTCCAGCCCAGGCGAAAGGCCTCGTCAGTTATGTATTTTTCGATGGCGCCGATGCTCACCGCACCAAGACCATCGTTCAAAGTGCAGGCGCCCTCGCACAGCCGGTCCTGCGGGCAAATGCGGCCGCACATTTCCGGCAGCGAATTGGTTTGATGCGACAGTTCCGCAGCTTCGAACAACTTTCCGTCGTTGATCAGCGCCAGCCAAT
>Ga0302324_100013959_pt1 | contig 16240 bp, 14 predicted proteins | sample Palsa_T0_1_FD_201949 | JGI IMG/M metagenome (GOLD analysis project Ga0302324, IMG submission 201949) | Peat permafrost microbial communities from Stordalen Mire near Abisko, Sweden - Palsa_T0_1 | ecosystem: Environmental > Terrestrial > Soil > Palsa > Peat permafrost | place: Sweden: Abisko...
CGAGCGCACATGTTGCAGTTGTGGCGAAGCCGCGGCGATAATCTCCGCATGGGCGCATCGCTGCAAAGATTCCGCATGAATGGCGGAGATAAATTGGGATCCGATAATTCCAACGCGAACGGGTTGATTCATGGTTGAGGCGAGGGTGGAGTGTTGAAAGTTTGCTCTGGCGCGGGATTTATTTCATTTTGGCCGCCGCGGGCATCGCCGCCGCGCGGTCGCACAGAAGCGTGGTGCGGGGATGGAGGCAGAGCAACGAAGCTGGAAATTGGGTTGAGATTTCTCCGCGCAAAAGCCTTTTGAGCGGTCTCCGTTTGTGCGCGCCACTGACCAGCAGTAGAATCTGCCGGGCTTGGAGAATCTCCGCCATGCCCAAGGTCAGACCGTAATGCGGTTTGACGGAGGTGTGCGAAACCATGGGGTGCGCCCGCGTCTGGCGCGCGAGGCGGGCACGATGGGCGACCGGACAAAGCATCCGGCCCGGCTCGTTGAATCCGAGATGGCCATTGGCGCCCAAGCCCAGGACGCAGAGGTCGATCGGACCGTTCCGAGCGAGCCAATTCTGAATGCGTTGGCACTCCAACTTCGACCGCTTCGCATCGCTTTCAAATCCCACCAGGCGGCGTTGGGAAACTCCCCAGGGCCGAATCACGCGCTGTTGCAAGTAGGCTTCGCTGGAACCGGGATCGTTCATGGACAGTCCCTCCCATTCGTCCAATTTCAACACCCGCATATGATGGAAAAGTGCCGGGCATTGTCGCGCCCGCCGGCCCAGCAATTCGTAAGTGCGCGCGGGCGTCGAGCCGGTCGCCAGACAAACCAGCAGTCGCGGACGCCGCCCGACCTCGCGCGCGATGCAGCCCGCCGCCGCCCTGCTCATCGCCTCATGATTGCCCCAAACCTTGACCTTAATGCCGTGGGGCCCTTGAACCGTCGCGGGAGTGTTTGTCATCAGGTTCTTTCTTAACGACCCAAGGCAGGCGCTCGGCCACGTTTTGTGAGGGCGTTACGAAACATAAGTTCTCGGAGTTTGCTTTATCGCTAGATCATTGCGAAAACGCACATTTAGTCAAGCCTCCTCCACCAACCCGAATCGCCGTCCGATGCATGATGGTTTTCCTCGGGAGCGCGGCCGGCCGTGTCGCGCCGTCTTGTCCGCCAAAGCGCGTAGCGCGACGGCGGAAGCCTCGACGATGGCGGGCCGCTCTTAATTTGTTTTGACCCCTGCGCGACCCTGATTGTCGGGAGGGCCGAGCGCCTGCGAGGCCCTGATTTGGCCCTCTCTCGGCTTGATGCGCTTTGACTGGGTTGGACCGAACTTTCAACTTTGAACTTTATCCCCCGGTTGGATTTGGTCGGATTCGCCCGGCGCGCCGTCGGTCGATCCTCTCTCCTGCCGCCCCGGTAGGGTGAGACTCTGTCGAACCCTGTTCTCCTTTGGCGGAGTCCCGGCCGCTGTCAGCTCATCTAGCCGTCTGAGGGCCGGAAACTCAGCCTTGGTCTGCTCCCAAATAGCCTGGGTCTGCGCCCTCTCTTCCGCCTCCTCGCGCTCCTTCTCTGCAATGTCCTCCTTCTTCTGTTCCCACCGCTCCCGCTCCATCCGCACCCGTTCCGCCTGCTGGCCATCCCGCCGAAGCTGCGACAACCGCCGCGCCACATCCAGGATCATCTTGGTGCGCTCCGCGCCCGCCGGCGCTTCCTCCGCCTCCCGCAACAGCCGCGCCAGCGCCACCGCCATCACCGCCGCCAGACGCTCCTCCAACCGAGTCTTCCCCGCCTCCTCTTCCAGGTCCTCCGCCATCTCCGTCAACATCAACGACGGAACGCCGGCATTGCTGGAAAAGGCTGCCCAGCCAGTCGTGCCAGACAAATAATAGGCTGTGGCCATGAAGTTTGGATTAACGAAAACAGTCGAATCAGCGGTCGGGGCGTTCCCTGTGAAAAAGACTCTGGTCAACAAGAGGCAGTTGCCGAACGCCCTGTCTCCGAGGCTGGTGACGCTGCCGGGAAATATGACGCTGGTCAGGTAAGTGTCTGCGAACGCCTGCGCTCCGATGCTCAGGACGCTGCCGGGAATCACGACGATAGTCACGCCGGTGTTGGCGAAGAAATCGTTCGTCCCACCAATCCCGATGCCGCTGACCGTCAGCCCATTGAAATTGGTGCGAATGGTAATAGGTTCGCCAGGCCGGTCGTAACCAATGATGGTGATGGTATTCGTATCGCTGGCATTGACGCTGAAATTGTAACCGTCACCGGATCCAAAGGTTTGTGCTTGTAGCCCGGCCGGTGCCGCCAAAACCAGCAAAGCGAAAAGCGTACGGATAGTTCCTCTCATGTTTGTTTTAGATAAAGAACAGAAAAGTGACCCGGAAAGGACTGGCCGCAGCATCGAAATTCCCTTGATAAAGACGGTGCATTCGTGGTAGAGTGAACCTGATAATTTTTCCGTTTTGATTCACTTATGAAAGGCAGGTTCCGATTAGTTTTGGCGAGCAATCGGGCGACGTCGGTCCAATGTTTATTGGCTAGGGTTTTTCCCGCAGCACGGCCGGGGCTTGTTGCCGCCGTTGCCTGGAGTTTATCGTGCTGTTTTCTACTGTGGTCTGAATCCAGAGCGCAGGGGCAGATGACCGACGTCCTGACTTATCACAACGACAACGGGCGCACAGGACAGACCTTGCACGAGGAAATCCTGACTCCGGGCAACGTCAACTCCACCCAGTTTGGCAAATTGTGGGAGCTGCCTACCGATGGGCAAGTCATGGCGGAGCCGCTTTACGCGGCCGGCGTTTCAATCCCGGGGCAAGGGGAACGCAACGTGGTGTTCGTCGCGACCGCCAACGACAGTCTCTATGCTTTTGATGCCGATAGTACCAATGTGTTTTGGCGGGCGTCGATGTTCGGACCAGGCGAAGTACCTTATAGGAACCTTGGCTGCCTGCATACCGGCTTCACGAACGTTGGCATCACGGCGACGCCGGTCATCGACCGCAAGCTCGGCCTCAACGGCACGATATTTGTAGAGGCCGTGAGTTGCTCCATTATGACGAACGGTTCGAGCAATTATTCGACCAACTATTTCCAACGTCTGCATGCGATTGATTTGGGCACAGGCCTCGATAGAGTCAAGCCTGTTGAGATTACGGCCAGTTACCCTGGCCACGGCGAAAACAGCAGCGACGGCTACGTTGTTTTCGATCCTCATAGATACCTAGAACGAGCCTGCCTGCTGCTGCTCAACGGCGTGGTTTACACCGCGTGGGCGGGGCACTGCGACCAGGAGCCGTACACCAGTTGGGTCATGGGATTCGACGAGTACAGCTTGGCTCAAACGAGTGTGCTGAACTTGACCCCGAACGGCGCGAGGGGCTCCATTTGGAATTCCGGCGCGGGTCCGGCCGCGGATACCAACGGCAATATCTATGTGACGCTCGGCAATGGCACTTTTGACAATTCGCTCGATACCAACGGATTTCCGAGCCAGGGGGATTTCGGCAACTCGTTCGTCAAACTCACGACTTCGAGCAACGTTCTCACCGTGGCGGATTACTTCGCCATGTCTAACATCCAATACGAAGCTGCATCGGATCTGGACCTGGCCTCCGGCAGCGCGCTTGTACTCCCGATCATGACCGACGCCCGAGGCAAGCAACGGCAACTCGTCGTCACCGCAGCCAAGGATCAAAACATTTATCTTGCGGACACTTCGGATATGGGCAAATACAATCCAACCAACAACAACGGCTTGTACGAGGAAATCACGAACGCCTTCACCGGCATGACCAACGGCGCCCCCCCCAACGCCGCAGGCTACACCGGCGGCATTTGGTCGGCGGCCGCCTACTTTAATGGCACGCTTTATTTCGGCCCCGTTCACGGCCCGATGACCGCCTTCCCGATCCAGGCCGCGCGCTTGTCCACCAATTCTTCCCAATCTACTAATATTTTCGGTTACCCCGGGGCGACACCAAGCATTTCGGCCGCTGGCGCTAGCAACGGCATCGTCTGGGCTGCGGAGACTCCCAACGACGAGCCCGACGAGCCAACCTTGCCCTTGACGAACGCTGCCGTTTTGCACGCCTATGCGGCTACGAACCTCGCTTTCGAGATTTACAATAGCAACCAAGCCACCAATAACCGAGACCAGTTTGGCGATGCCAACAAATTTATCACGCCGATGATTGCCAGCGCGCGGGTCTATGTCGGAACCACCACCGGGGTGGGAGTGTTTGGCCTGCTAGATCCGTCCGTGTTGACGCCGCTGCAGCAGTGGCGTGATGACTACTTCGGCAACCCGTCCAACGTCGGCGCGGGCGCCAATGATGCCTCTCCTGCGGGCGATGGCATTCCGAACCTGATCAAATACGCCCTGGGCTTGGATCCATTCACGCCGTACACCGCTGACGAGTTGACATCCGCAGGCATCCAGCAGTCCCTAGGTCAGAGCTATTTGATTCTTAACGTGGATCGCGACGCCAACCCACCGGATGTCAGTTATCTTGCCGAGGTCTCCAGCGATATGGAAGCCTGGACTTCCGCGTCGTCAAACACAACGACACTCACGAATTCGGCAACCCAAATCATTGTCCGCGACAATGCGCCGGTTGGCAGCGGGACAAACCAGTTCATGCGGCTGCTTTTCTTGCCGGTTTCAAATCCCTAGCAAGACCACGTTCTTATACGTCCCCCTGCCCACTAACCGGAGGGCAGGCCGAACCGGCGAAGTAGGAGTAGGGGTCGAGTAGGGGTCAGTTCCTAGCAATTTTGCATTGATTCTTGGCAGCCTTGTATGGGGCGCGGGGCATCAGTCCGTGTTTCTTTGCGGTTTGCAGCAGCGTCGTCGCAGGGCACCGTGAACTTGCAGGCGCAAGGCACGCCTGGCGTGAGCTCGACATCGCGGCCAGTGAGGACCTGCTCAATTGGCTGGACCTCGGCAGCGTCCTGGCCGACACCAACGGCCTAATGCAATTCGACGACATCAACGCCCCGCCGACCCCGCCCGTTTCTACTAGACCACCCCGCAATAACTGATCGTGCCCTAATCCACCGCCGCCAAGTCCATGTCGGGCGTATAATAAAGGATGCGCCCGCAGTTGGGGCAGGTGACCAGTTCCTTGGCCGCCTGGCAGGAGACCAATAGTTGCACGGGGAATCGCATGTGGCAACCGCCGCAAACGCCGCGCTCGATGCCCACCACCACGTTGTCGCCCTTGTGACGCAAGAGGCGTTCGTAGTGGCGCAACGGCCGCTCATCGATGTCGGCCGTCAATTGGTTGCGGTTGCTCTCCAGGGCCGTCAATTCTTCGCTCAGGTTTTGTTCGCGCGCGGCCAGTTCCTTCAAGTGTCCCTCCGCCGATTTGCGCGTGTCTTCGGCCTGGCGGGCGGCGGCGACGGCTTCCTTTTGCAAGGTCTCGGCCTGTTCCATCAACTCCAATTGCCGGTCCTCGAGTTGGGCGATGCCTGCCTTGCAGGTGTCGATCTCGTGGGCCAGGGCGCGGTATTCCTCGTTCTTTTTGGTTTGAAATTGTTGCAGGGTATAGCGCTCGATTTGCAGCTTTTTGGAGTCGGCCTCCAATTCCAGCTTTTTGCGTTCCGTTTCGACTTGTTTGGCCTTGGTTTTGACGGCCTCCAAGCCGGCCTGCGTGGCGGCGGCCCGGCCTTCCAAGGATTGGCGTTCGGGCTGCATGCGGGCCAATTGCTCGCGGACCTGCATAATCCGGCGATCCCGATCTTGCAAAATGAGCAGTTTTTCGATTATCTGTTGCATTGGGCCATTACGTTGCGTTGTTGCCGAAGAACGGTAGCGGCCCTGGCGCGGCAAGTCAATGAGGATACTCGCCGCGCGCTTGGAACGTTTTATGATAAACGAACTCGTACGTCGGGTTCTCTGTCCGCCATTATGAAACACATCAAGCCCCAGGCGGTCTGCTGGCTCGCCGCCGCCGCCGTCATCGCCTCCGGCCCGCGCGCCGGGGCCAAGGATTCCCCCGCGCTGGAATTTGCCCGCCAACTCAATGAAGCCTTCGTGGAGGTGGCCGATAAAGTTTCGCCCGCCGTGGTCGTCATCGACATCCGCCAAAAAGTCAATGATAAGGAATCCGACGACCAAACTTCGTTTTGGGACCTTTTGCCGCAGGAATTGCGCCGTCACTTTCAAAACCACGGCCAGGGCCTGCGCCACCACGGCGACGCCCTCCAGCGATGGCTCACCGGGGAAGGCTCCGGCATCATTATTTCCGCCGACGGTTACATCTTGACCAATAATCACGTCGTGGAAAATGCGGACGAAATCGTCGTCCGCCTGAAAGACGGTCGCTCCTTTGCGGGCGAGGTCAAAGGCCTGGACCCCGATTCGGACGTGGCGCTGGTGAAGATCCAAGCCAGCGGATTGACCCCGGCCCAACTGGGCGATTCCGACGCCACGCGCGTGGGCGAATTTGTGCTGGCCATCGGCGCTCCCTTTGAACTTAACGACACCGTCACGGTGGGCCACGTCAGCGCCAAGGGACGCGTCTTCGAGCATGATGCCGATCAGGATTTCATCCAAACCGATGCCAGAATCCTTCCCGGCAACAGCGGCGGGCCGCTGGTCAATCTCTACGGCCAGGTGATCGGAATCAACACCATGATTGAAGGGTTGGACACCGGCATCGGTTTCGCCGTGCCCATCAACCTGGCCAAGCGGGTCAAAGACCATTTGATCAGCGAGGGCAAATTCAACCGAGCTTTGCTCGGCATTCTTATTAACGAGCTGAAGGACGACAGCGACTACTTGAGCCTGGACGGGAAATTGGCCCCGGACGTGAGTGCAGGCGTGGTCGTCGAAGGCATCCTGCCGGACGGGCCGGCCGCTAAATCCGATCTGCGCCCCGGTGACGTTATTACCGCCGTGGACGGCAAAATGATCCAGACCGTGCGCCAGCTCCGGGACGAAGTCGCCGACAAAAAGCCCGGGCGCCAAGCCGTGTTGGGCGTGGTGCGGGGCAAGGAACATCTGAACGTCAAAATCACCCCCGGCGTCATGCCGGCCGCGGAAGAGTTTACCGACAAACCGCGCGGCGCCCGCGGCGCCATCGAGCCCGCCGGCCTGGGGTTGACCGTGCAGGCTTTGACCAAGGAATTGGCGGAGCACTACGGGGTGGAAGTCATGGCCGGCGTCATGGTGTCCGCCGTCGAGCAAGCATCGCCCGCCGACTTGCGCGGCATCAGGCCCGGGGATATCATCACCGAAATCAACCGGCAGCGCGTCTCCACCGTGCGCCAATTCCGCGACGCGTTGAAATTGGCCGACCCCAAACGGGGCATGATGGTCAACCTGGTCGGCGAAACGGGCAGCCGGTTCGTGGTGCTCAAAGAGAGCGGCGGAAACTAGTTCTGTGACAAAGCCCGATATCCGCTCGCAAACGCAGGAGCAAATCCGCCAGCAGTTCCAGCTCTGGCAGGAGCCGGCCTATCGCGTGACCCAATCATTGCAATGGCTCTACGCGCGTCGCGCCGCCCATTGGGACGAAATGACCAATCTCCCCAAATCCCTCCGTCAGCGCCTTGCGGAGACCTACGCGCTCGCCTGGCCGGAATTGGCGCGGCGCCAGGGGGCGCGCGACACCACCCAAAAATTCCTCTGGCGTCTGGCCGACGGCGCGTTGATCGAGAGCGTCCTCATTCCCGCCAGTCCCAGCCTTTACGGCGAGGCCAGCGACCGGCATACTTTGTGCGTTTCCACCCAAGTTGGCTGCGCATACGGCTGCAAATTCTGCGCCAGCGGCCTGGACGGCTGGAAACGCAACCTGGGCGCGGAGGAAATCATCAACCAGGTCCTGGCCGTCGAGCGAACGGAGAACGGTCGCGGACGCTGGATCAACAATCTGGTCATCATGGGCATGGGCGAGCCGCTGGCCAATTATGACAATTTGCTCCAGGCCTTGCGCATCCTCAACGCGCCGTGGGGCGGCCAGATGGGCGCGCGCAAAATCACCGTCTCCACCAGCGGTTTGGCCCCGCAAATCCGGCGTCTGGCCGACGAGCCGCAGCAATTCCGCCTGGCCGTTTCCCTGCACGGCGCCACCGACGAAACCCGCGCCCGCCTCATGCCCATCAACAAGAAATATCCATTGAAAGAGCTGGCCGCCGCCTGCGCTTATTACCAGCAGAAAAAGGGCCGCATGATCACCTTGGAATACATCCTGATCGCCGGCGTCAACGACGGTCTGGATCAGGCTCCGCCGCTGGCCAAGCTGGCTCTTAGTCTTCGCGCCAAGGTCAATTTGATTCCCTACAACCGGGTCGAGGGTCTGCCGTGGGTGCGGCCCGAGGAACCGGCCCAGGAAGCCTTTCTGGCCGCCTTGGAGCGCTGCCAAGTCCGCGCCACCCTGCGCCGGGAAAAAGGCGGGGAAATCGACGCCGCCTGCGGCCAACTCCGCCTCAAAACTGAACGCCAAGAGGCCAACTTGGGCGGACTGAACTAAGCAAGCAACACTTTCCCGGGCTGGCGGCCCGTTGGAGAACAATGGAGGCTTGACAACGAGCCAAGTTTGTATATTGTATCTGTACAAAGTACAGCAATGGTGCGTTCCGTCACACATGATAAAAGAAGAAACAACGGTCCTGAGGATTGACTTGGCAAGTCCGGCTCCGGTCTATCGGCAGATTGCCGATGGGTTGCGGGCCTTGTTGGTCCATGGCGCCTTCAAACCGGGTGACCGTCTCCCGACGGTGCGCCAGGTCGCCATTGACCTGGCGGTGCATCACAACACTGTGGCGCAGGCTTACCGGTTGCTGGCAGAGGAGGGCTGGCTGGACTTGCGCCGGCACAGCGGCGCCACGGTCATCGAGCGGCGCTGGCCACGCCCCAGTGTCGCGTCACGCGAGAATTTTTCCCAGCGGCTGCGTGAGCTGACCGCCCGCGCCGTAGCCGACGGTCTGGACGCCAAAGCCATTGCCCAGCAACTCGACACCCTGTCTGACGAACTGAACAAATAACCTGGAAAGGACAAAATGAAATGGATCAACCTGAATTGGCCTTTGATGGTGGCTGCGTTGCTGCCGTGGGGCAGCCTGGCGCTGGCCGCGCTGTTGATCCCGCGACTCACCCGGCCTGACTTGTTTTTCTCCGTCACCGTCAATCCCACCTTCCGCCAATCGCCCGCCGGACGCGAAATCCTGCGCCGGTATGATCGTGCCATCTTCGTCATTGCGCTGATGGCGTTGCTGCTTATTGGGTTTGTCCGTTTTGGAACGTCGCCGCTGGTGATAATCGGTTTGCTCGGCCCGGTGATGATTGAACTGGCAGGCTGGTTCGCCGCCTTTATCAGCGCGCGGCGTCGCACGATGCCTTACCACGCCGAACCGAGCGCGCAACGTGAGGCAACGTTGCAGCCGCGCCAGGTGTCACTGCCGGGTGGCTGGCTGGCCCAAGCCGGGCCTTTTTTGATCCTGGCGGCGATATGCGTCTGTCTTTGGTTGCGTTGGGACAGCATCCCGGAACGGATACCCATACATTGGGGCATCAGTGGAAGGCCGGATGGCTGGGCGGCCAGGAGCCCGGCTGCCGTGTTTGGATGCGCCGGCATTGGTTCGTTGATCTGTTTGTTGCTGGCGTCGTTGTGGTACGCAACCTTGCATGGTGTTCGCCGGATTCACAGCAGCGGATATCGAGCGATTCGTGAGGCGCGGTTCATTCGTGTCGTTTCCTTTTTCATGCTCGGCGTGGAATACTGGGTGGCGTTGCTGATGGGACTGCTGAGCCTGGCCGCGTTGCGGGCAAATCAGGCGGCGCCCTTGCCCGGCTTGTGGCCGATGATCTTGGGACAAGCCCTGCTGATTGGATCGATCTTTTTCATCGCGCTTCGAGCCGGACAAGGCGGCTGGCGCTGGGGAACGCCCGATGGGAGCCAAACCGTGCCAGCGGACTCCCCGCCCGTGGGAGATCGGACGCCAGATGCGTGCTGGAAACTCGGGCTTTTCTACGTCAATCGGAACGATCCCGCGCTCTTCGTTGAGAAACGCTTTGGGATCGGGTGGACTCTGAACTTCGCCAATCCGCGCGTATGGCTCGTCATCGGCGCCATCCTGTTTTTTGTGCTGGCGACCCTTGCCATAAGCCTGCGCACCGCCCCTTAAAAACGTCGTACGTTTGACTGAACAATTGGTGTCTAGGGGAAACCAAACTGGAAGACGCGGTAGAATCTCTGGGTGGCGCTGAATGGCAACGAGGTGGTGCCGGGAGGACCGCTATCGGTCCAACTGGCCGTGAGCCCCGTTGCGACCACCTCCCCGGTCGGTGAAGCGAACCAGGTTACGAGATCAGGCGAATATTCGACTTGGTAAGTGCCGCCTGCCTGCGCGGTCCAACTCAGAGTGAAACTATTCTGGCTCGGCATAGCCGGCCCTTGGATCGTTACAAAGGGCAGCGCGTTAAAGCTCGCGCTCTGGTCCAGTTCGGGATTGTCGAAATAGCAGGAGCCGCCCTCGTTGCCTGCCTGCAGGTAGGCAAATCGGTAACGGACCGTGGTGGTGCCGGCGGGCGCGACCAACTGCGTCACCGGTCCCGCCACCGCGTAGTTGGTGAAATAGGGATCGCCGGTGTCCACCGGAGAGGATAGATCGCATGCGTTCGTCACCTGATATTGGAACCAGGCATCCTCCCCAACAGGGGCGGAAAAATCAGCCGAGGTGTAAAGGGCCAGAAGATTCCCGCCCGCATCGAGGAAAGAAACGTCAATCCAAACATAGCAATTGGACCCTAGCGTGTCCATGCTTGGAGTGTAAAACCATCCACAGGCTTGATAGACCGAGCCGGCAGAACTGTCGAACTCCTGGTAAATGCCGGCCACATTGTTGGTCGGGGCTTGAAAATAACCCGCGCCCCACTCCTTCCAATAATTCGAGCCGGAAAGCGGGGTGGCATGGAAACCTGGGGCGGTAGCAGGGCCGCCGATCCAATAGTCCTCAGTCGAAGCCGGGACCGTCGGCGGTTCGAAATAATTCCAGCCCATGGCCACAGCCTGGCCGCTGTTTTCCGCAAAATTTGTATTGACAAGAATATTGCCCGCCTGGGCCGGGTTGACGGCCAAGGCCAGGGCCAAGCCGGCGCAGTGGGCGATTTGGCAGGCTTTTCGCTCGTTTGGCTTCCGCAACTTCACCGGATTCACGGTCGATATCCACCTCGCCAGCCCCTGGCGCCACAGCGAAAGGCTGACGGGCCAAGCGCCATCATCTGGATGGGAGTTGATGGTGTTGTTCATGGGTCATTCCGTTTTTTGGCCGCACTTTTTTTCGCAACGCTCTATAATCAATAACTTCATTGAACGTGACCAGGGTCTGAGCCATGATCGTATCAGCCGAGGCTGAGTTGTCAATGGGCCTCAGCAGCGCGGCTTTGGAGTTCTATCTCGAATGTCTGGCAAAGGAGCACAAAAACTCGTTTTGTGCGTGACATCCCGCGGGAGTATGGTAGCCTCCCTCAAAGCCTATGAACGTGAATGAAAAAGCATTGAACACCGGCGCCATGGGAGATGGTCCTCGGCCGGAGATCAGGCCGAGTAAGCTTCCCCCGGGCGGATTTACCTTGATCGAACTGCTCGTCGTCATCGCCATTATCGCCATCCTGGCGGCGATGCTGCTGCCGGCTTTGGCCAAAGCCAAGGTGCAGGCCCAAATGGTTCAATGCATGAATAACGGCAATCAAATGGCCAAAGCCTGGGTCATGTACGCCGGCGACAACAACGACCGGTGCGTCAACAACTACGGTATTTCTGAGACTGATGCAGTCGAAGGAAGCACGGACAGCACATGGGTTGCGGATGTCATGGATTGGACGACCGCGCCGCAGAATACCAATACCCTCCTGCTCCAAAAGGGGCTATTGGGCCCGTATATGGCAAAATCCGTAGGCTCCTACAAGTGTCCGGCCGATATTTATCTCAGCAGCGAGCAAGTCCGGGCCGGGTTTCAAGCGCGGGCTCGCAGCTATTCCATGAACTGTTTCCTCGGTTATTTTTCTCCCTGCGCCAATTGTGTGAACGGGGCGCCAGGCACCGGAGAAGATATCACCTACCAGGGCAAGGACTGGGCCAATTCAGACTGGCCGCAATACTTGAAAGTGGGCGCCATTCCCCAACCGTCTCAGATTTTTTCCTTCCTCGACGAGCATCCCAACAGCATCAATGACGGCTATTTTGATGCTGGACAAGGCACTCCTTCCCAACCTACGGGATGGGGCGACGCGCCGGCTTCTTACCACAACGGAGCCTGCGGCTTTGCCTTTACCGATGGCCATTCGGAAATCCACAAGTGGATGGTTCGGGGCACGATCGTCCCGATAGTTCCAGGTGCGGATCTGCAGGAACCGACCGATGGAAATCCCCCTAACCACACCGATCAAGTTTGGCTCTGGTCCCACTCCTGCAGCGGCAATGGCTTGGGTCGCCCCTAAGCCGAGTAGGAAGGCTCCCTTGTCCCAGAACCCTCGACCGGAATTGAACAATCCGTTCGCCGGCCTCCAGGTTGATGGGTTGCCGCCCGGTCCGGAGCCGCCGCCTGCAGTCAAGCCGGCAACCCGCAAGCCGGGGTTGGGCCGCGTGGTGCTGCGGCGCGAAACCGCGCATCGCGGCGGGAAAACGGTCATTGTCGTCCACGATTTTGCCCCTTCCATTCCCCTGCACGTGATCGAGGAATTGGCCCGCAAGCTCCGCAATGCCTGCGGCTGCGGCGGCACCACCCGCCAGCGCGCCATTGAACTGCAAGGCAATCAAGTCGCCCGCATCCGCTCCCTGCTCGAAGAAGAGGGATTCAAGGTGGCGGGAATTACATAATCCACATCACACATCCCCCGGAAGGGCTTGCGTCGCGGCCTTGAAGTCTCCAAGCTGCCATTGGGCTGAGCATGAAGCGTCGAATTTTTCTTACTTTGTTGATCCTGGCCGCCGTCGCGGCGGTTGTTTATTTTGCCGTCGTTTCGCACCGGACGGCGATCGTGCTCACGGGCATCGTCACGACGGATGAAGTGGTGATCAGTTCCGAAATTCAGGGCCGCCTGCAACAGCTTCTGGTCCAGCAAGGCGATACGGTGACCAATGGACAGTTGATCGCGGTCATCCAACCACAGGAGCGGAGGGCGGAATTGGACTTTTATACCAACAGCGCCCGGCAATCTTCAGCCCAAGTTGCGCAGGCGGAGGCGGACCTTGGATTTCAGGAGGCGCAGAGCAGCAATCTCATCTGGCAAAGCCAGGCCAACCTCGCCGCCACCCAGGATCAAGTCACGCAGGCCCAGGCGGACTTGGAAAATGCCGAGCTGAACTTCAAGCGCGAGCAGGAACTGAGCAAACAGGGCGTCAATTCCCCCAGGGATTTCGATCAAGCCCGAACCGCTCATGACGCCGCCAAGGCCCGTGTCCAATCCCTGCGCCACCAAACCGTGGCCGCCGAGGCGGTGGTCGCGCTGGCCAAATCGACCAGCAGCCAGATCGCCGCCCGCCGCGCGGCGTTGGCGGCCAGCCAGGACCAACGCGCGGCCGCTTCCGCCCAGTCCGATCGGGCCAAGGTGCAATTGGATTACACCCAAATCCGCGCCCCAGCGGGCGGCATGGTCGATGTCCGGGCCGCCTTGCAAGGCGAGGTGGTCAATCCAGGCCAAGGCATCGTCACCTTGATCGATCCCGACAATTTGTGGGTGCGGGCCGACGTGGAGGAATCGTTCATCACCAGCATCCGCGTCGGCGATAAGCTCCCGGTGCGGCTGCCCTCCGGCGAGGAGCGGACGGGGACGGTCTTTTTTCGCGGCATCGATGCCGATTACGCGACGCAGCGGGACGTGAGCCGGACCAAGCGGGACATCAAGACTTTTGAAATCCGGCTGCGCTGCAGAAACGAGGATCGCAAACTGGCAGTGGGCATGACGGCCTATGTCACCATGGCGCCGCCCGCGCCGTAGTTATGTTTGCCGTGGAAGTTGAAAACCTGGCCAAACGCTTCGGCGACTTTCTCGCCGTCGATCATCTCAATTTCAACGTTCAGAACGGCGAGATTTTCGGCCTGCTCGGACCCAACGGCGCGGGCAAATCGACCCTCATCCGCATGTTGACCACGCTGATGCCGCCGAGCGAGGGCACGGCGCGCATCGACGGCTTTGACATCGTCACCCAGGCCAACCAGGTGCGCCAGTGCATCGGCGTCATCCCGCAGGCCATGACCTCAGACCTGGACCTGACCGCCATGGAGAACATGAATATCTTCGCCAAGCTCTACGGCATCGGGCGCGAGAAACGCAAAGAGACCATCGCCGCCTTGCTCAAAGCGGTGGACCTGGAACAATGGGCTGACAAACCGGTCAAAATGTTCTCCGGCGGCATGAGGCGCCGGCTGGAAATCGCCCGCGGTTTGGTGCATGAGCCGAATCTGTTTTTTCTGGATGAACCGACCACCGGCCTGGACCCCGTTTCGCGCGTGGCGGTGTGGGAAATGCTGGCAAAATTGAAACGCGAGCGCGAGCTGACCATCCTGGTCACCACGCATTACATGGACGAAGCCGATAAATTGTGCGACCGCATCGCCATCATTGATCACGGCAAAATGATGGCGTTGGATTCGCCCCTCAAACTCAAGGCCTCCATCCCGGGCAAAAACATCCTGGAGGCCGGCTTCTCCAGCGTCCCGCCGGGTTGGGACGCCACGCTCAAGGCGCTGCCCGACGTGGCGGAGGTCAAGGCGGTGGAGAGCGTCTTTCGCATTTCCTCCAACAACGGCCCCCGCACCACCACCGCCTTGCTGGAAGCGGTGCGCGCGGCGGGACTGACGCTGACCTCCCTTTCGGTGCAAAGCACGACCCTGGACGACGTGTTCGTGCATTACACCGGGCATCAATTGCGCGACACCCTCCAGACCGCGGCGGGTTACAGCAGCGCGTTCATGTACGAAAGCAAGAACGGATGAACCGCATCCTGGCGATCATCGAACGCGACTTGCGCCGCTTCCGGCGCAGCCCGACACTGATTATCGTCTCCATGGTCATGCCGCTGGTGCAATTGGTGGTGCTGGGCTACGCCTTCGGCGGCAAGGTGCAGCATTTGAAAGTGGGCATTCTGGACCAGGACCGCGGCCTGCCGGCGATCAAAGTGCGCGAGATGGCGCAGGCCGTGGCCGCCAACGCGCGAACCTTTGAAAGCATTTATTACAACGACCAGGCCACCGCCTTGCGCGATTTGCGCGACGGCAAAATCAGCGGCCTGCTCAACATCCCGCCGGAGTTTTCGCGCAAAGAGCTGGCGGGAACCAACCCCAAGATCGCGTTGGTGGAAGACAACACCGACCAATTCGCCTCCTCCGCCCTGGAAGGATCGCTGACTCAGTTGCTGGCCGCTTACAACCAGCCGGCCCTGCCCGCCCGCCTGGGCTCCAACGCCACCCTCTCGGTCGTTGAGGTCTATCCCTACGTGCCCTACATCCAGTTCTTGCTGCCGGGCACCATTGTGCTGGCCATCTTTGTTTCGGCCATGATCGGCGGGGGGATAATTTTTATTGACGACAAAGCGCGCGGTTTGCACGAGGGCTATCTGGTCACGCCCATTCGCAAATTCGAATTGATCGTGGGCTTCAACCTGGCCGGCACGGCCAAGGCCATCCTGACCGGCCTGGTGCTGGTGACCCTGGGTTCGATCATTGCGGGGATACCGGACCCGTTGAACGTGGTGCGTTTTGCGCGGATGATGGTGCTGGTGGTCATGACTGCCCTGGCGCTGATCAGCCTGATGTTCCTGCTCATGGTGCGGGTGAGCGATCCGCTGGTGCCGCGCGCGATCTTTGGGGTGCTCAATACGGTTCTGTTCTTTCCCAGCGGCGCGGTCTATCCGATCCAGGCCTTTCCCCCGTGGATGAGGGTCATCACCGCGGTGGACCCGTTCACCTACGCCGTGCATGGCTTCAAACAATTGATTTTGAAAAACTCCAGTTTGACGGCCATTGGCGGCGACCTGGTTTATTTGGCGCTCTTCACGCTCATCTCCATCTCCGCCGCCACGCTGCTCTTCCGGCGCACGCTTTAACTCCTTCGGCACGCTGCAATTCTCGGTAGTGTCTCATTTTGGGGAGCACACGCGCTCGCGTGTCGTCATCGACGCCCTCGTCGATGACCCAGTGGGTTCAGCGAGGGCGCTGAACCCTGCACGCGAGGGCGCGTGCGCTCCCCAAATGAGGACACTGCCCAATTCTCTGGTGTCGTGCCTAAAGAGTGGGTATAAAT
>Ga0302324_100013961_pt1 | contig 16238 bp, 16 predicted proteins | sample Palsa_T0_1_FD_201949 | JGI IMG/M metagenome (GOLD analysis project Ga0302324, IMG submission 201949) | Peat permafrost microbial communities from Stordalen Mire near Abisko, Sweden - Palsa_T0_1 | ecosystem: Environmental > Terrestrial > Soil > Palsa > Peat permafrost | place: Sweden: Abisko...
GGGTTGGAAATGAAAACCGCAGCCAGGATGGGTTGACTATTTCGCCGGTGCTCCTGCGCCGAAAGAGCCTCCTCTCGAGAAGGTACTCTTCTCCGCGGCGGCGAGCCGCAACGGACTCCGGAGATCCGCCGGTGGCTCTCTGGTGTGCGAGCAGGCCTTCCAGGACGTTGATCGTGGTCGCGAAGGATGAACGAACGGAGCCATTCTCCGCCTCGCAATTCCACCCACCGTCCTCAAGCTGCTCGCCAAGCAGACGGTCGACCAAGGCATTCATATTCTGGCCGAAGTAAACACCGATGGCGATGGTCCTGCCATTGATGCATGGCTCTACCTCGCCGCTAAAGAAGGGTTGTCCCGCATGTTCCCAACGGCAGTTTTCTTTGACTCTGCGTATCGCATGCCGGACGCGGTCAGAATCTGGATCGATCCCGAAATTGATCAACAGTTGAAGGGTCGGCAGCGTCGCGGTCCAGGGCTGCCCCCCCTGCTCTTCCTGGCGCCAGTTCCAACTATTCGCCGGGAAACAAGCGCCACCAGCCCACTGGCCGTCTTCCCCCTGCAATGCAAGCAGTCTGGTCCCCCAACCCTCCGTCGCGGTGCGGTTGCGCTCCCCTGTAATGTACTCGCTGGGCGTACTGACGAGATCGCGCAGGACCTGCCAGCGAATCGCGGGATCGGAATCGAGGAGCCACTCCACTATCGTCATGCCGTAAAGTCTAGCATCGACGATTGTTCCTGATCACTCCCGATAACGCAGTTGTAGTCTCGGACAGAGTTTTCCACGTGTTTGGCGCAATCGGCGTTCCGCTCTTGTACAAGTCGGCGGAGCCGCACGGCCCGAGGGTTTCGCGTCCACACGCGCCCACCTTCATAGCCGGCAACGATGCGCCCCTGCCGACGAACGGTGGGAACCTTGACGAGTTTGGTGACCGCTCTACGACTGAGGCGCGTAGCGTCGGCGGAGCCACCCCGCCCGACGGGACCGGACAAGCGTCCCGCGTCCGCGCTCGGCCGCCTTCGTCGTCGGCAACGACGCGCCACTCATCGGCGAACGCGCCGCAACGCGCGGGCGCATCGCAAACCACGCGACCAGGGACGCGCACGCTCGTCGATGACTTGCGGCGCGGCGTGGGTTATGTATATGTGGGCGCCCTTCGCCGGCAACGGTGCGCCGCTCATTGACGAACCCGCCGCAACCCGGGAGCGCGTCGCCATGGAAGGCGGCGATGAGCTTGCCGGCCCGAAAAGCCGCCGTCCATTCGCGCTCCGGACTCGCGAACCGGATCGAACGGCGGAACCGTCGGCGGCCACTCGACCGAGTGAAGCACGTGGTGTCGGCAGAGCCGCGCCTCCCGAGGGGATTGGACGAGCGAATGCGCCGCGACGCGCGGGCGCATCGCAACGGAAGGTGGCGATGAGCACGCCGGTGTGAAGAACGCTTTATCCGTTCGAGCGCCAGCTCGCGGGTACGCATGGCGAACGACGCGACAGGGACGCGCACGCTCGTCGATGACCTACCGCACGACGGGGGCACGGCAGCATGTGGTGAGCGTTTCGCGTCCGCACTCGCCGTCCGTCGTCGGGCAACGATACGCAAGGTCGGTAATCGAATCGAAGAAGGCGTCAGCCTCCACTCAAATGTTGACTTGCTGGATCTTTGGCATCAACGCCCGCATACCGCCGAAAACGAAGGTTTCGCGACCCCGTTTTCTTGCACCTTTTGCATCAGGAGCGTATGACTTGCTGGATGTTTGTCATCAACGCCACCATACCGCCGAAAACGAACGTTTCGCGACCTATCCTTCGAGGATCAGCCCCATGAGCCGGGTCGCCTCCCGCGTTCCAAACCGCAACGCCCGCGGCGAACGCCGCGACCCAGGGTTCACGATCTCGGTAGTTTTGGGGGAACATCTAACCCCGCAATTGCTGGGTGGCGGGAATGGAGCTCTTGCGATCAATGACGAAGGTGTGGTCGTTGGCCCTTCGGCCCCTCCCGGCAACGCGGTTAACCAGCCCTTCCTCTGGACCAAGGAGAAAGGGATGCAGCACCTTCCGCTTTTACCTGGCGACGTGGTTGGCGCAGGCCTGGACATCAATAAATGGCGGATCTATAAGCCCGGGAGGCCTGGCTTCTGGAACTCCGAGCGCCGTCATGTGGCAGAAGGGCACGGAAGGCGGTGTGACCGATCTGAACCTGTTCTTGTCGCCAAGTTCGTCCTTCGTCGCGTTGCTGACCGCTTTCGGAATCAACGATAAAGGACAGATCGTAGGTTTTGGCATGACGAGTAGTGGGGACGTTCACGCCTTTCTGGCCAATCCTTTTGAACACGAGGACGGCGACGAGAGCGTCGCGACCGGTACGCGAGCGGCGCCTGCTAATGTGGCGTTGTCCCAAAGCGTCCGGAGGATGATTAGCGGACGGCTCGGCATTGCCAAGTGAGTCGCCATCAATTCTGGCGCCGCAGGTGCGCCTGACTCGTTCTCTGCTTCGCCCGCGGCTGGGTCGCCTGATGACAAAATCCCGATCCGCCGCGGGAAATGGGAGTGCGGTGCGGGACTGATTGGTTTGCCACTGCGCGCCTTCAGCGCCTCTCGTGATTTATCTGTTCGACGCGACCACGGACGCGCACGCTCGTCGATGACCCACCGCCCGACTCGGGGGCATGGCAGTATATGGCAGGGCACCGGCGGAGCCGCACTGCCGAGGGACTGGACGAGCGTTTCGTGTTGCACTCGGCCGCCTCCGTCGCCGCAACGATGCCCAAGGCGATATCATCGTCGGTAATTGAATCGAAGGCTTCAGCCTCCACCCAAATATTGACTTGCGGGATCTTCGTCATCAACGCCCGCTTACCGCCGAGAACGAAGGTTTCGCGACGGCGTTCTCTTCCAACTTTGGTTCGGAACCACGGTGATCGAGATCACCCGCGACGAAGCACGGTTCTAAAAGCGCATCGGCGTACGAGCGGCCTAAAAAAGTTACTACTTAGCTGCCAGGGGCGAGAGTCCGGAATCAGTGACGAAGAACGTGGAAGCTTTCAAACGCGCCACGCATGACGGCCGGGTCAGAGCGGCGTAAAAAATAAAGGGCCCTGGGAACCGTAGAGATATCCAGGGCCCACCATGTGTCACACCCGCCTATTTGTCCCGATCAAACAAGACACGCCGAGCGGGCGTAAAAGAGTACTTAATCATCGCTGACCGGTTGCAGCCCACAACATACCCCAACCGGGGAATAGAGGACTAAAACTGTGCTAATACAATCAATTGCAGAGGAACATAGAATCCCATGCCGGCGCACTGGACCAACCGCCGATGACGAGCTGATCTGTCCTGGCAAGTACGGCCAATCTGTGGGAAGACGCCGGCAAGCTCATGATCTGCTTTACCGACGATGGCGCGGCGCGGCCGCTCACCCGACGCCAGAAACTGGAAACGATTGTTTGTCATCAACGCCCGCATACCGCCGAAAACATGGAGCCCCTTCATCGCCCCCAACTCAAAAACCGAAGGGCTCACGCCTGTCCGGCGTCCCGCGACGTTCAGGGCGATCCAGAGCGGGCCGGTAAAATTGGGGCCGAAAGTCCTGAGGACTACGCCGGGCGACGAAACCGCTCTTCTGGCGGTCGTCGGAGCCGCACTGCCCGAGCGGACTGGACGAGCGTTTCGCGTGCGCACTCGTCCGCCTCCATCGCCGGCGACGATGCGCCGCGCATCGGCGAACGCGCCGCAATACGCGGGCGCGTCGCAACGGATGGCGGCGATGAGCAGGCGGGGGGTGAAGCGCGTCATCCGGTCACGGCTCCAGGCTCGCGAACTGGATCGAATGGCGGGAACCTTGATGTGTTGGCGGCCAATCGACCGACTGACGTGTAGAGTCGGCGGAGCTTCCCGTCGCACTCGGCCCCCTCCGTCGCCGGCAACGATGCGCAAGGTTCTATCGGCGTCGGTAATCGAATCGAAGAAGGCTTCAGCCTCCATCCAAATGTTGACGTGCGGGATGTTCGTCATCAACGCGCGCACACCGCCGAAAACGAAGGTTTCGCGACCCGCGTTTCCTGCACCTTTTGCATCAGAAGCGGTTCACGTGAGGACTGTTTCTGATATGCCGGTTTCGAGCAACTTGGCGAATTGTTGGGGAAGTAGCGGCCGGCTGAAGTAGTACCCTTGCGCCTCGTCACATTGGTGAGCCTGAAGAAATGCCAGCTCTTCTTGGGTTTCCACGCCCTCTGCAACCACCCGCAACTTAAGGCTTCGAGCCATGCTGATCACCGCGGCTACAATGGTCGCCCCGTCGGGCACGGTAGTGATCTGACGGATGAACGATTGGTCGATCTTGAGGGTGTCGATCGGAAACTTTCTAAGATAGCTCAAGCTGGAGTAACCGGTGCCGAAGTCATCGACCGTCAGATGCACCCCTCTCGCTCGCAGTGTTTGGAGGACGGATTCCGTGGCCCCGACGTGTTTCATTAGAACGCTTTCGGTAAGCTCCAGCTCAAGAGATCCCGGATCGAGACCGGTATCGGCAAGGATGGCGAGTACACTTTCAAGAAAGTTCTCGGCCCGGAACTCCATCGCCGAGATGTTCACCGCTATATTGGTTAGGGACAAGCCAGTATCCATCCAAGTTCGGGCTTGCTTACAGGCTTCCCGAAGAACCCAGTTGCCGATGGGCAGAATAAGGCCGCAGTCCTCCGCAATGGGAATGAATTGGGCCGGGGGGACCAGCCCTCGAGTGGGATGCGTCCATCGTAACAATGCCTCAGCGCCAGTGATCTCTCTTGTCCTTAGATTGATTTTTGGCTGGTAGTGCAACCCGAATTCCTGTCGTTCCAGGGCGCGCCGCAAACTTTCCTCAATGGATTGCCGTTCTACCGCACGGGCGTTCATGGCCGGCTTGAAAAACTGATAGCTCTGGCGTCCATTTTCCTTGGACTGGTACATCGCGGTGTCCGCATTCTTGATCAGCGTCTCCGCATCCACACCGTCGTCTGGATAGACACTCAAGCCAATGCTGGTCGTGACGTAAAGGTCATGTCCATTGATGGAATGTGCCTCGGCCACCGTCTGGAGCATTAGTTTTGCTGAAATGACGGCATCTTCCGCGTGCGCCACTTCTGTAAGCAGCACGACGAATTCATCGCCTCCCTGCCGGCTTACCGTGTCCGTGGCACGAACACACTCTCCCAGGCGTCTTGCAACGGATTGAAGAAGCTTGTCGCCGATCGGATGTCCGAGGGAATCATTGATGTGCTTGAAGCCATCCAGATCCAAGAACACTACCACCACACTTTTCATGTGACGCTTCGCAAAGCCGATCGCCTGGTCGATCCGATCGTTTAGAAGTACTCGATTGGGCAAACCGGTCAGAAAGTCATGCTGGGATGAATGGGCCATGTCGCGGGCGGAGCTCTCGGCGGCGATCTTGGCGAGGCGGAACCGCCGGAGGTTATGAACCGCCAGCACCAGCAGACCACAAATCACGACGGTTCCAATCGAGGAGATTACCAGGAACCAAGAATTCAAATACCAGGGGAGTGACACGAAAAACTCGAAGGAGGCACCGGTGGGATCTACATTTCCGTTCCGGTCCATGGCCTTAACCTCGAAGCGATGCGCCTTGGGGGCCAAATGATGGAACGATGCTATGCTGATCGGCTCGAAGGCACTCCAGGGTCCTCTGTCCAGACGGTAGGAAAACAGCAAGCGCGAGGCATCGGTATACTTCCAGCGGTCGACGCCGGAAAACCGGAGCGTCACTTCACCATTCGGAGGCGTCTGCTTCTGATTCTGTGTTTCGGAGATTAGTGTGCGCGGGGGTTCGGTGTCGGCCGAAGGGTTGTAGCGGGATAGGCCGTTCGAGGTCCCCGCCCAGATGCGCCCCTGGCTGTCTTCGAGTACTGTATAAGCGATGTCGGAAGGAAGTCCATCGGCGGCATCATTGGTGATGACGACCCCCTTCCGCAGACGAAGGACGCCGGAGCCGGAGGCTGCCCAAACCGTTCCATCTCTGCTGGAAATGATGCGGCGCGTGCGGTCGATCCCGGTACGAAGTACAGTCCAGACCCTGCCGTCGAAGGATAATAGCTTGTCCACATCGCCAATCAGAATCCGCCCGGGTTCCGGCTCTATGACCGTGAATGCCCCAGCCCCGGGATACCCCTGAGCCGCACCGAGCATGATGTTACCCGTGCCGCGGTGTGCTACAACCTGGCCGGCTCCTCCGAACCAAGTGACTCCGCGAGAGTCCCGGAGAAGCGTCCGGATATCGGTGTATTGGTATTGGTCCATGATCCGGCCCATGCTCTCCAATTCGGTGTAGGCACGCCCATCGAAGCTCTCCAGAAAATAGGCGGCAGAGGTCCGATCGAGGGTAAGGACACTCAAGTTTCCGTCCCGCGTTCGGTCGGAGGCCACCACGCGGCGTCCCAGCGGATGCCGGACGCGGTGGATCCGTCCCGACTTAGGATCGAGCGACCCCAGAAACCCTTTCGAGGATTCGAAAATAATCTGTCCATCCGCCGAGGCCATGAATGCCCCCGGTCTAAGGGGCTTTATTGCAAATTCTTCGGGGACGAAATAGCGCTTCCAGCGCGCGCCGTCCAGACAGACCAGGGAATCATCGCCCGCGTACCAGATTCGGCCGTTGCGGTCTTCCACAATCGCGTTCACAGTCTCGTCGGGAGTATCCGGCACGGGGGAGTTCCACAATGGCTCGGTATGCCGGCCTACTCCTTGCACCGTCGCAATCCAGAAGGTGGTTCCATTTTCAAGAAGCACATCGTGGTAAGACCCTCTGAGAGCCGCCTTCCGCTCGACCAGTAAATCCTTTGCCCCGGATCGAACCACGAGCGTATTGTTGTTCTCGATCCAGAGTGCTTTCCCGGCGTCATACCAGCCACGCATGGCGTAGGTCTGCGCCCTAAGGAGCACACTCCAATGCTCGCCATCGAACTGGACAATCGCCTGGCGGGTGGAACTATTCTCTTGTCCGGTCATGGTCAGCACGCCTGGCGGGTACTCACGCAGATATCGGAACCCGGAGGTACCGATTGTATTAGACCGGTGCATTTCCCAGCGCAGCCCCGTGCCCGGGGAGTTCGCCAAATGAGCAATTCCTTGCTCCATGCTAACCCAAACGCCCCCGTCCACGGCGGCAATCGCGTTGATGAACCGGCCTGTCGCAGATTCGGCGGCAGTCCGCAAAACCACAGCCTTTCTGCTATCGGCATGGTATTCCAATAGCACTTCGGGAGTAAGTAGCAGCACTTCGCCGGGCGACTGGGGCACAGCCACCGCGCCCACCGCAGATCCGGGTTTCAAGACTCGATCGAAGCGCGGGATTGGGTGCCGGATCCAGCTACCTTTTTCCATACGCCACAATCCCGTCGACGTGACCGCCCAAATATCGTTAGGTCCCACAAAGACTCTCGCGTCAGGGCCGGGAGATACAACATAGCGGATACCATAGCCGTCATTAACACTGATCCGCCAGGCGGATTCTCCGTGACTAGACCAGACCTCGCCCTGTGGACCAGCGGCCAATGTCTGAGTAAACGTTTCTACCAAACCATCTCGGATGTCCCAGAAGCGCCACAATGGTGGAGTCTGCCCAAATGCGAATGCTGTGAATGCGACAATCGTTGCGATCCTGGCAAGCTTAGCGCGATGGGTCATACGCCGGCCCGATTCAACAGGAATAAAGGCCGGCAGCGGATTTTTCGATATTGCAAATCGAAACGTCGCATCTTCTCGGGCCTGGACCTCACTCTAATCCGGCAATAGGTTCCCGGGCGTGCTTTCGACTCGGATAGATAATCAAACGGGTCTGCTCTGCACATCTCAGTCATCTGGATTCGGTTCATGTACGAGTGGCAGTACAGCTAGTTCTTCAGACTCTCTCGCAACGACAGAGGGAAACGCTGTTGTATTTGGATAGTGCGATCAGGCTGCCTGCAGTCTCACTATATTTCTTCCTTCCGATCTGACTGCCTCTTCTTGATCTTGTCTGCCAGTTCGATGCCGCCGATCACCACCTCTGCCGTTGGGAAGCTCTTCAGCCCGAGCATCGGGCGAAGTTCGTTGTTTGACGCGCCGGCGGTCTTGTTGGATGGCGTTGTTCAAGTATTTGCTCGTCTGCACTAGCACGCGCTTCGGCAACTCGCCATTGTTCTTTAATTCCGCCTAACGAAGGTTTCGCGACCCCGTTTTCATGTTTCATTTGGTGCAAAGCCAATCACCGGCCGATTGGGAGGGCGTGCCGAGCGGTGGCTCGTGGGTAGCCGCACCGCCCGGGGGCGGGACGAGCGTGTTGCGTCCGCACCCGCCCGCCTGCGTCGCCAGCCACGACGCGCCGCGCATCGACGAACGCGCCGCAACGCGCGGCTTTGGCTAAGGGTTCAGTGGGTACGATTTCCGCGGCATGTCAATGCCGTAAGCCCGCTCGCTTCCTCGAGTCACAACTAACAGTGTCAACAGAGTGCCAGGAATCCGAAAATGAAGCTGATTACCTTCCAAAACGTCGTGCCCTTTGCCTGTGCCTGCATTCCCGTGAAGCTCAAATTCGCAAAGATCCACACCGCCGAGACACCACCCTCGGTTCCGGCAGGACTCGAGGTGGTGATATCCGTGGAGTTAGCAATGGAAGTGAAGGTGACTAACGGCACGGCCAGGGCGGACAGCAGACGAGCCCATTGCATCAGGAAATTACACCGGCTACGAACAAGTAGGATGGACATATTTGTGTTTCCCATTGTATACGCTCCCAAGCGCGACCATGCCATTCGAAGACAGGCTTACGGAGACCGATTACGGCTTCGCGATTTAAGCAAGAATGCAGTTGTAAATCCGCCTTGTCGCTCAAGGATTTATTGGTTACTGTTCGAGAACAGCCCATGTATCCAATTGCTGGATAGGTCAAGGGAGACGCCGTTCCATAAACATGGCCGGTCCGGGCCCGTTCTAGAGGCCGCGGTGATGTAATGTGGGCGTTCCGCGCTTGTGGTAGTCGCCGGAGCCGAGCCGCCCGAGGGAACTGGAAGCGTTTCGCGTCCGCACTCGGACGCCTTCGCCGCAACGCTGATCGGCAAACGCACCGCAACGCGCGGGGCGAAGGGCGATGGAAGGTGGCGATGAGCCTGGCCGATGTGAAAGGCGCGATCCTTTCGAGCGCGGGCCTCGCGAACCGTCGCCCCGGCCAACGTTCCGCCACGGAACGCTCGCGACGACGACGCGACCAGGGACGCGCACGCTCGTCGATCACCCACTCGGCCGCCTTCCTCGCCGGCCACGACACGCCGCTCATCGGCGAACGCGCCGCATCGCGCGGGCGCACCGTAACGGAGGGTGGCGATGCGCACGCCGGTAAGGCATCATCCATTAGCGCTCCAGCTACTCCAAATGGGTCAAGGCCGGTGAAAACGCCCGCAGCGGTAACGCCAAGCCGTTTTATCGTCGAACCCGCCGCAATGCGCGGGGTTTGGCGTGCAGCAGGCGAGCAGGAGGAAAACGAGCTGTACGAGAGGCGAAGACGACGGCGCGGGGCCAGCCTGCATCCCACCTGTAGCGATGCGCAATCCTCTGCGCACGGTCCCGGGGCGAGTTGCGGCCTGCAGTTTTCAGTGGAGACGGCGCCAGGGTACCGGTCGGTATGTCGCCTAGCGATACGCAATCCTTTGCGCATCGGTCCTCGGGCGACACGCGAGATCGCCGGTCGGTCACCGGATGCCCCAAGGCCGTTTCCCTCCTGCTCATCCGCTACACCCAGGAGGACGCGTCCGCCCTTCGTACAGTGAGAGGTGATTGTCCGATGAGCCGACCATCCGTCTGAGGGTGCGGTCAGCACATTTCATCTATGGTAGTGGCCCAGTGCTGCGGCGAACTTCTTCGCGGTCGTGCGCGGCCTTTTCGGCTGCTTTTCCGAAGGCGAACCATGCGAGCATCAGAGCCGTCCCGGTGATGAGAAATGGCCAAGGTCCATCGCAAAAGCGAAAGAGCCAGGAGGAAGGATCGAGACCGTGGGCTTTGGCTGCGGCTAGCGGGCCACCGCCCCACCAGGATGCCACCATGCCGGGAATGAATAGGAATAAACGACTACGAATGCGCAGGTAGCCGCAGCGTCTCTCTTCATGCTGCCTTTCAAGGAAATGCGCGCATGGTTCGGTAATGCCCATGCGTCGACGACCACGCTCCAGGGCGGGCCCGAAGAGGTAAACAATCACGCCTAGCGTCCAAGCCTGTCCGAGCCTGATCCATGGCTGGTCGATTCTATACACGTTGTAGAGAAGAGCGGCAGCAAGGGCTACCGTAACGGCCACTACGGTTTTGATGACACGGGCATTCAGCTTCTCCCGTGACCGCGCCATAGCGCATAGCTCGTCGGGTGTCAGTGCGATCTGCATGCTAGGTTGTTGCTCCTCTGCCTGCGATCTCCAGGCGGCCTCGGGCGTATCAGATGTGCCCGGTTCATCAGGTTCTGCCATCGGGGGCTCCTCTGAGGTACTGTTGCTTGAGCACTCTCTTAATTCGGTGAATTTTCGTGGCGACGTTGGCAGCAGAGAGCCCGGTCAGCTCGGCTATCGGTCCTGCTGCTTCACCTTCGAGGTAGAGCAAGATGATTTGGCGGTCCACAGGTTTGAGCCGGTGAATCATCTCCAAGAGGATCGCCACCGAGAACCGATGATCGGCTCGCGCATCGGCATCGGCTCGGGACATTGCTGCTTCGAGGGTCTCCAAGTCCACCAGCCGAGAGGCCAAGCGCCGACTTCGCACTACGTGGGAAGCTCCGACGTTGTGCGCGATGCGGTAGATCCAAGTTTGCAAACTGCAACGGCCGTCAAACGATTTGAGGCTCATCCACAACTCCAGGTGCATCTCCTGCAGCAGATCTCGTTGTCTATCGGGATCGGCCTCATAACCACGGGCCAGCCGCCGGATGACGGTACCGTGTAGGGAGCTTGCCTCCGCATACAGTGCGTCTTGCTTGTCCCGATCGATCGTAGTTCTTATCTTGCCTCCAATCTGGATAGTCTCCAGTAGGAGGAGCTTTCTTACACTCCGACTGTTAAAGAGTAAAGCGCGCAGGTGGGCTAAGGCGGTAGCCACGATCCGGAACGGCTACGTAACGCATGCAGCAGACGCCGCGTGGCGGAACTGGAATCTGGCGCTCCCTTCGCGTCCGTCGCCGTAACGATTGCGTGCATCGGCGAACCCGCCGCAGCGCGCGGGCGCATCGCGGTGGGAGCTGTTGATGGCACGCCGGTGCGAAAGGCGCGCTTTCCGTTTTCGATCCGGCCTTGCGCGCCGGATCGAACGGCGGGAACCTCGACACGTTCGGCGGCCACTCGACGGACTGAAGCGCGTAGTGGCGGCGGAGCGGCAGTGCGCTGCGCCGGATGAGCTTTTCGCGTCCGTATGCACTCAGTTCCATCGCTGGCCACGACGCGCCGCTCATCGGCGAACGCGCCGCAACTCGCGGGCGCTGCGAACGGAAGGCGGCGATGAGCACGCCGGTGTGAAGAGCAGTCATCCGTTGGCGCGCCCGCCAACGCAACGCCCGCGGCGAACGACGCGAAGAGCGACGCGCACGCTCGTCGATGACCTACCGAACGACGTGGGATGGCACGTGCCCTGGCAGCGTTGCGCCGCTCATCGGCGCACGCGCCGCAACGTGCGGGCGCAGCGCAACGGGAGGTAGCGATGAGCACGCCGGCGCGAAGAGGCGCTGTTCCGTTCGAGCCCCACCTCTCCTAGTTCTACGAGCGCCGACCTTCATATTGGCGCCTTTCGCGCCTTCGTCGCCGGAACGACGCGCCGCTCATCGGCGACCGCGCCGCAACGCGCGGGCGCATTAAACAGAAGGTGGCGATGAGCGCGCCGGTGTGACGCGAGCCCAGCTCGTTAATCATTTGAAGACCTGACGCGGGATATGAACAAAACTGTCTCGGTACGATTCACTCCCGAGCGCCGCGGCGACGTGGCGAACTCGATCCAGATGAATGGATAGACAGGTTCACGCAAGGGCATCAGGAGATGATGCCCTTGCGCACGGCATAAAGAATGAGCTCCGGAATGCTGTGGATATCGAGCTTCTGCAGAATGGCCCCGATGAGTTTCGACGGTGGTGAGGCTGATATTCAGCAGGTTGGCGACTTCCTTGTTGGAACGCCCTTCGGCGATCATCTGTAGAACCTCGCGCTCGCGGTCCGAGAGGAGGTCATAGCGGTCTTCGAGGCCGCGCTTCTGCAGGAGGCTCATATAGTCCTCCTGGAGGATGCGGGCGACCTTGCGGGTCAGGAAAGAGCGCCCTTGAAACACCGCCCGAATCGCTTGTACCAGCTCGCTGCGCATCGAGTCCTTGAGCAGGTACCCCTTGGCGCCGACTTTCAGTGAGCCCAGGACATAGCTCTCGTCCTGGTGCATGCTCAGGATAACTACGCCGATCCGCGAGTTCGCCGCGCGGATGCGCCGCGTGGCTTCCATGCCATTCATATTCGGCATGGCGAGGTCCATCACTACGACATCGGGTGATTCCGTCTCCGCCAGCCGGACGCTTTCCCGCCCGTCCGCGGCTACTGCCACCACGGTCATGTCGGACTCGCGCTTCAGAAGCGCCCGCAGTTCCATCGCGGACTACCGTATGGTCGTCAGCTAACAAGATACGAATTGGTTTCATGGCCGTTCCTTTGGCCCAGTTCGGCCACCGGCAACGCCGCATGGACGATGGTCCCTCGCCCCGGCTCGGAGCTGATCTTGAGGCGCCCTCCCAGGCGGCGTACCCGCTCCTCCATGCCCAGCAGCCCAAGGCCGCGCAGGAAGCGGGTATCAATGCCAGCCCCATCATCCTCTACGGTTACATTCACGTTTTGGTGCTCTCTTCGAACCGCCACTTCGACGGTGCGCGCCTTGGCATGGCGAACTGCATTGTTCACCGCCTCTTGTACCAGCCGGAAGATGCATGTCCGGTGCTCGTCCGGCAGGCTGTCGATTATGTCGGCGGCGAAGACTACCACGTTCAGTCCCGTGCGCTTCCTGGCTTCGCGCGCATGCCAGTTTAGTGCTGGCACCAGACCGAGGTCATCGAGCATCGACGGCCGAAGCAGAAGCGCAAGATCGCGACCTGGTTAACGGTCTTTTCCGCCAGCGTTTTGATCGAACCAAGATGCTCCCGGATATCGGCCGGCTGATCCGCGCACTCAGCGCCTTCCGTTTCCATGAGGATCGCCGACAGACACTGCCCGACTTCGTCGTGAAGCTCCCGCGCGAGGGCGCGGCGCTCGTTTTCTTGTGCCTGCAGCAGCAGTGTCGATAGTTCCTGCAAGTCGGCCCGCCGCAGATCGAGTTCCCGTTCGAGCCGAAGCGTGAGGCCGGTCGTCAGCAGCGCCAGGATCAAACCGCCGCTGAGAGTAACCACGAACGTCAATACGAGGAAGCGCCGCAAGCTATCCGCTGAGGCGGCTAACCCCACTGCCGAACGCCTCAGGCCACGCTCGTTCACCGAGCCAATGCGGTCCGCGATCTGAAGCATGGCGGTACGGCGCGGGACCAATTCGTTGAAAAAGAACGAGAATCGCAGGCGGTCCCGTTCCTGCGGCGACCACCCGATGGTGGCATCGAGCACCCGCCAGTAGGCATCAATCTCGTTACGCAGCGCAAGAAATGGCTCCTTTTCCGCGGCCTCCAGGTCGCGCCCGTAGCTATCCAGGGCATTGTGGGTCTGGCGTTCTAACGTTGCCAGGTGGGCAGCCTCCGCTTTGGCGGTATCGCGGTCCGGAGAGAGGAGCGAGTCGCGCACGTAAGTGCCCGATAAGTAGATTTGGGCGCGAATCTGATCAAGAGAGCTGAGCCGTTCTAGAAACACCTTCCGCGATTGGGCGTCGGTATTGCGAACTCGCCGAAAAGCCACCAGCGTGCCTGCGGCGGCCGCCACGATACAAATGAGCAGTGCGCCAAAGCCGAGAGACACGATTACCCATGAGGGCTTACGGCGCCTCTCGCCCAAACCGGCCACCGGACTGCCTGAGTAGGAAGGCAATATGGGAGCGCAACCTTTTCCTGCTTTGAGTCTAGCTCAGCCCCTGGCCAGCTAAAAATCCTGTGCGAACAGTATTTCGCTCGCGCCCCAGCAGTGGCTTCAATAGTATCTAGGAAAAGGAGCAATATGAAACACACTCAGAAACGAACCCTGATTGCATTGGCGGCCGTCTGTTTGCTTACCGCGGCTTGCGCCAAGAAGAACGTCGCGGTCGCCCCGCCGCCTCCGCCGCCCCCGGCAGCCACGCGCGCGGCGACTTTGAGGTCGACTCCTCCGCCGACGCGTACCGCTACTACGCAGCATCCTGCGGCCACCACACCGGCGACGCGATATCCGAATGCGGTGACCCGCGCCCGGATTGACGAGCTTCTGGCGAAAATCGAAGACGCCTACTTCGACTACGACAAGGCCGCGCTTCGGCCCGATGCTCTGAAGGCCTTGGAGGCCGACTCGACGGAGCTGCGGGACATCCTGAAAGATTACCCCGACTACAAACTGACCATCGAGGGCCACTGCGATGAGCGCGGTTCGGAGGAGTACAACCTCGCGCTCGGGGATAAGCGTGCCGCGGCCGCCAAGGATTACCTGGTCCAGGTCGGTATCCCATCGGCTCAGCTCGACGTGATCAGCTATGGCAAGGAACACCCAGTCTGTCAGGAGCACGATGAAGCCTGCTGGCAGCGAAATCGACGCGTCCATATCATTGCGATGGCGCAAGCACAGAAGTGAGCCTGTAGGGGCGTCTCGAGGAAGCGTTTTTGTTTACGGAGTTGTTGCGGAAACGCGAACGGGTCCAAACTCGAGACGTCGTTGACCAAAAGTTGACCAAAAAAGGAGGACCGATGATAGTTTCGATGGTTACTTTGAGCGCGCTGCTGCTGGCGAGTTCCGCGTTTGCGGACGACGATGCCAGCCGCGCCAAACTATTGGGCAAGTGGCAGCAGAGCGACGGAAATGGCGAGGCTAAATCCACATGGAATTTGGAGAGTTCGGGTGACTCCATGCGAGTGAGCAGCTCTAACGGCTCACAAACCGTGGCGGACTTCGAGTGCAATACCGTGGGCAAGGAATGCACCATCGAAGATGCCGGCCGGCCGTCTAAGGTGTCGATGTGGTTCAACGGACCGAAACTGGTTGAGCTGGAGACCAGGGGAGCTCAGATTGTGAAGCGGCGTTTCAGTATTACAGGTGATGGCGACACAATGAACTTGGAGATCATCCCAATTGTGCCGCCCGCCAAGGTCCAGACCACGCATTTCAAACGCGCTCCTTCAGCGGTCGCGAAGCAATAGGCTGCGGAGGATGATCCCCTGGTCGGTGGTCGAATACTGTAGCGCTTCACGTCCGCCCCCGCCCGCCTTCGTCGCCGGCGCGCTTTTCCGGATCTCCTCGACTTCCCGCTCGAGCTGCTGCCGGTCGGCCATGGCCTGCGCACTCTGGTCCACCCTGTTGGGTTTCCCACTCGATGGTGCGCCGGGTTTCCCGATTGCTGTAAAACTTACCGCCCTCTGAGGCGAGGACGTGAAACCAGGATGCAATAACACCCCGACTGCGGCCCAACAGAACGGCAGGGCACATTACGTGCTCTCTGAACGATTCTATAGGAGCTAAGAAATGGCAGGCAAGGACACAGCAGTATTCGGTATTTACAGAGGTACTGCTCAGGCGGAAAACGCTGCCGATAGCGTCGTCGCGGCAGGGTTCTCGCGTAATAACATTTCGGTGCTGCTCTCCGACGTTAAAGCTGGCGCTGTGTTGTTATCCGTGCATTGCGACACTTCCAATGAAATCTCCAACGCGAAAGATCTGCTGAAGGCGACCGGCGCGGAAGATATCTCCTCCGCGGGCGAATAGGCGGTCAGGATTTGATGGACGCGCCCTGTGATCACTAGAGGCTTGCGGCTTAAGATCTGATTGTGCGAACCAGCACGATCACCCGCGATTGTGGGTATAGAAGTATCAGAACGATTGCTGTAAGATTCAAAGCATGTGGAAGTAGATCTATCCCACTAACACGCCTAATGTAGCGTAGAGCAAGCAGCGCCCAGCGGCTAGAGACGACAGCGGCCAATTTACCGGCCAGGCGAGGCAGTGCCCCGAGGTTGATTGAGTTCCGAAGCAGGATCAGGCGTGGCATTCGGAGGCGCGGCGAGGTGTGGCAGGCCCGGCTTGGCTTGGCGGTGCCAACAACTCCATCAGGTGAAGG
>Ga0302324_100013964_pt1 | contig 16237 bp, 15 predicted proteins | sample Palsa_T0_1_FD_201949 | JGI IMG/M metagenome (GOLD analysis project Ga0302324, IMG submission 201949) | Peat permafrost microbial communities from Stordalen Mire near Abisko, Sweden - Palsa_T0_1 | ecosystem: Environmental > Terrestrial > Soil > Palsa > Peat permafrost | place: Sweden: Abisko...
TCGCCCCCGCAACCCAAAGCGCCCCCCGCGCGCGCCGCGCGACGAGGATCGCCGGAAGAAAGGCGAGCGTGAAATCGTGCTCGTGAGCGAACGGCAGCGCGAGCGGCAACGCGGCGCAGGCGAGGCCCAAGCAGTCGTCCGGTGCGTAGCGGCGCGAGAGCACCTGCAGTGCGAGCGCGCCAAGCGTTACGAGCGCGACGCAGATGGCGATGCCGCCGGCGATCGACGGCGTCGCACCGAGCGCGCGCACGACGGCCGCCACCGTCGTTTGGATCGCGATGAAACGTTCGGCGGCAGCATGTTCGCGCAGGACGTCGAGATAGTGTCCGAGGCCACCACGTTGCGCGATCGCGATCGTCGACCCGCCGAGCGCGAGCGCCGCAGCGAACGCAAATGCGATCGGGGCGCGGCGCCCGCCCGCGCGCGCCAGCAGCGCGATCGCGAGATTCGGTTGCAAGAGCGCGACGAGCGTGCTTGCGGCGGCCGCAAAGACGAGTCGCGGTCCAAGGAGCAGCGGCGTGACCACGATCCCCGCGCACGAGAGGATCGCGACTTGACCGAGCGCCATCCCACTTGTAAGCGGACCGAAGCCCGCGCAAAACACAAGAATCGCAACCGCGTCCGTGAGGTCGATCGTTCCGCCGGCGAGGCGTAAGCTGCCGAACGCCAGCGCCGCGAGTCCGAACCCGAGGAGCGTGCCCCATACGACGCAGGCCGCGCCCCAATCGAGTCGCGCGAGCATTTCCCAGAGCGGAAGCCCGAACGGCGGACCGACGAACGGAAGGAGTTCGTCGTGCCCGACCCCCGGTATCGTTCGCTCGACGCGCCACACGTCGCGGCCGTACGGGTCGCCGTGATACCGCCAGGTTGCGCCCGCGGCGTAGTACGACTCAAAGTCGCGTAGCGCGGGTCCCGCAGTTGGAGGCGGACGCAGGGCAAAGCCGAGTGCCAGCAGCGCGAGCGCGAGCCCCGCGACGAGCGCTCGCGATCTCACGAATAGGTCAGAGGCCGGCCGGGCAATGTCACGTGCGTGAACACGAGGCACGCGAGCAGGAGCGCGAGCAAGGAGAAGTAGGCGATCGCGATCGTGGCCCGCTGCCCCGGCGTCACGTCGTACGTGCTCGGGTCCAGTGTCCCGCGAAATGCGGCGATCGCGCGCGGCAGGCTGAGCAACACGACCAAGAGCAGGATCGGGCTCCACCAATGAAAGGCGACGGCCGCGACGATAACGACGACGAAACCGACGATCCAAAAACTCGGCGAGATCGCTGCCGTCATGCGTCCGCCGTCGAAGACGCCAAGCGGGATCATGTTAAAGAGGTTCAGGAAGAATGCGGTGTTGGCGAGCGCGTACCAAAACGGATCGTTCGCCAGCGCGCCATAGGCGAAACAGACCAGGCCTCCAAGCGTCCCGAGCAGCGGGCCGCCGAAGGCGATCGTCGCCTGCTGATACGCCGTCGTCGCGCCGGAAAACGCCGTGAACGCGCCAAGCCCCGGCACGAAGTAGATGCCCGGCATCGACAACCCGTACCCGCGCACGAAGATCGCGTGGCCGGCTTCATGGATCGCGATCAGCAGCACGAAAACGACCGCGAACTTCCAGCCGAAGAAGAGCGCGTAGAACCAGATCGAGGCGAGAAACGAAAATCCGGTCAGCGCGAACTTGCCGCCGAACAGAAGCCATTTGAGGTTGAGGAGCGCGAACAGGAAGCCTTTGAACTTCGCGAGCAGCACGGCGATGCCGACGGCGCCGCCGCCCGCCGCGCGCCAATTGCGGCCCGATGCCGGATGACTGGTGGGCGCGAGATACTCGCCTTCGACGGGTTCCGGCCCTTTGGGCTCGGGGAGGCTTGGGGTCATCCACGCGCCCTTCGCGAAATCCGCGACCGTGCCCCTGACGGGCGAGCGCCGTAGCCCGTCGTATGATGCCCGAATGGCTGCGCGGATTGTAATTCTCGGCGGCGGGTTCGCGGGGATGGCGACGGCTCGCCGGCTCGAACGCATCCTGCGCCCGGAAGAGGCGACGATTACGGTCGTCAGCCGCGAAAACTTTTCGCTGTTCACGCCGATGCTGCCCGAGGTCGGCTCGGGCAACCTCGAGACGCGCCACGTCGTTACCCCGATCCGGGCGGAGCTGCGCCGCGCGACCTTCGTGCTCGGCGACGTCCGCGGGATCGATCTCGCTGCGAAGACGGTCACGGTCGAGCACCCGATCGCGGGGTCGCACCAGACGCTCGGCTACGATCACCTCGTGTTCGCGCTCGGTTCCGTCACGTCGACGTTTGGTTTGCCGGGGATCGCCGAGCGCGCGTTTCCCTATAAGACGCTCGAAGACGCCGACCGCTTGCGGAACCACGTGATCGCGACGCTCGAGACGGCTGCGGTGACGGCCGACCCCACCGAACGCAAACGCCTGCTCACGTTCGTATTCGTCGGCGGCGGTTTCACGGGGGTCGAGGCGGCGGGCGAGATGGCCGACTTTTTTCGCAGCACGTTGCGCTACTATCGCTCGATCGATCCGAAAGAAATCGACGTCGTGCTCGTCGAGGGCGGCAACAAGCTGTTGCCGGAGCTGCAAGCCGGGATGGGCGAGTACAGCGCAAAGGCACTCGCACGGCGAGGCATCGACGTGCGCCTCGAGTCGATGGTTGCGGGCGCCGACGAGCGCGGGCTGCAACTCAAAAGCGGCGTGACGATCGAGACCAAAACGATCGTTTGGAGCGCCGGCGTACGGCCCTCACCGGTCGTCGCGCCGATCGCCGCGATTGCGACCGGCCGCGGCGGCTCGATCGCGGTGAACGCGGACCTCTCGGTTCCGAATCAGCCGGGACTCTGGGCTTTGGGCGATTGCGCCTCGATCCCGATGCCGGACGGAACGACGGCGCCCGCGACCGCGCAGCATGCGATTCGCGAAGGCCCGGTGCTCGCCGGCAATATCGCGGCGACCTTGCGCGGCCGGGCGACGGCACCTTTCCGCTACCATGCGATCGGCATGATGGCATCGCTTGGCGCGCGCCGCGGCGTCGCCGGGCTTTTCGGGAAGTACCTGATCACCGGTTTTCCCGCGTGGCTCATTTGGCGGACGTACTATCTCTTGCGCTTACCCGGCCGCGACCGTCAACTCCGCGTTGCGATTGACTGGACGCTCGGACTCGTCTTCCCGCGCGACATCGCCGAACTGCGCGTCTACTCGAGTGCCGCCGAAGCCCACGCGCTGCGCGAAGCCGGTATGCTGCGCGACGCCGGCGGCGATCAATAAAAGCCGAGGACGCGCGTATCGCCGTCGACGTGAGCTAAAGCGCGCTCGAGGGCGGCGCGTTCGACGGGCGCGATCTCGCAGTAGAAGCGATACGTGAAGGGGCGTTCGAGCGACGGCCGCGAAACGAGCGTTCGCAAATCGAGGCCCTCGTCGGCGAACGCGCCGAGGGCGTTGCGCAGGGAGCCGGGGCGGTTGGCAAGCGAGAGCGCGACGCACGCTCGCGTCCCTTTGTCGCGCGCGGGCGCGTCGCGCTGCAGGAGAAAGAAGCGCGTGAAGTTATCGTCGACGTCTTGCACGTTCGGGGCCAGGATCTGCGCCCCGTAGCGCTCGGCCGCGAGGCTGCCCGCAATCGCACCGACGGCAGGGTCACGCAGAACCGCAATTTCCCGCACGGCGCCCGCGGTATCGGCGACGACGGCGACGTGAAGCTGCGGATGGGCGCGCAAAAAGCGGCGGCACTGTTCGAGCGCCACCGGGTGCGAGCGTATCTCGCGCAGGCTCTCGAGCGTCGCCCCGGCGATCCCGATGACGTTTTGCACGACGCGGTAGACGATCTCGTCGACGATCGTGATCCGTTCGTCGGCCCAGAGCAGATCGTAGACCCGCGGAACGGAGCCCGAGATCGAGTTTTCGACCGGGAGTAGCGCGAAATCGGCGTCGCCCCGTTCGACGGCCGCGAACGCGTCGTCGAAGGTCGGGTGACCCTCGGTTTCCGCGCCCGAGACGAGCGAGCGGGCCGCGTCGTCCGAGAACGCGCCGGCCTCGCCTTGGTACGCGACAACAGCGCCGGCCTTCACGGCGCGCCGCCGGAGCGCGCCGCGTGCAGCGCCGTCGCGTAGTCCGCGCGCATCTCGGAATTCCGCGGATCGAGGGCGAGTGCGCGCCGGTAGTATGGAATCGCCTGCGCGAATTTTCCCGCCTCGAAATAGAGGTTGCCGAGCGCCGAAAGCGCTCCGACGTCGTGCGGATTGCGCTGGAGCCGGTCGCGCATCTCGACGAGCAACCGCGCGACGGGAGGCGGCGGCCCGGCCGCAGCCGCCTGCGGCGGGGTTCCGCCGCCGACGCCGTTGGGACCGCCGCCGATGCTCGCGTCGCCTTGCGTTGCTGCCGGCCCAAGTGCGGCGCCCGTGACGCCGAGGCCGATTTTCAAGAAGTAGCCGACGACACCGAGAAACCCGAGCATCACGACGAGAACGATGGGGACGTAGATTCGCGGCGGCAAGCCGCGGGCGGGACCGCCGGTCACGGGCGGGATGTTCTCGCGGTCACGTACAAAGCCTAGGAACGTGTTGCCCGACCCGAGCGAACTCCAAATGCTGTTCGCGCAACTCAACAACGAGCATTTCGGCGGCGAGATTCCGGCCCATCGGATCGCCTACAACGCCCGCTTCTCGAATCTTGCGGGGCGGATCACGTACAAGCCGCCGCTGATCGAGCTCTCGCCCAAGCACTTCGAGCGTCATCCCGAGGCGCTGCGCGAAACCTTGCTGCACGAGATGATTCATGCGTGGCTGTTCGCGCGCGGCGAGAATCCCGGGCACACGGTCCGATTCAAACGGAAGATGGACGAACTTGGCCTCGGCTCGATCTATCACGAGCTGGGGAGCGCCGTCCCACGGCGCGAGAGCGCGCGGCGGTTCATCCTACGGTGCGACCGCTGCACGCTCGAAGTGTTGCGCAAGCGGCGACCGGGGGTACAAGTTTCGTGTGGGAGATGCAGCCGAAAGCAGTTCGACCCGCGTTACCGTTTACGAGTGCTCGAGGTCCTCGATACCCGCGACGTCTCGGGCGAGGTCCGTGCCGCCCACGGCGGCCGGTCGTCCGGGCGATCCGTTTGACGGCACCGGCATCTTTGGGGCCATCGGAGCACGCCGCCCGATTTTAAAGGAGTTTTACGATGAATTTCCGCTACGAAACCTACCGCAGGCCGGGGCTCGCCTGCTTAACCACGCTTGCGATCCTCGCAGCCCTGCTTTTCGCGGCCGCTCCGGCTCGGGCTGCAATTCCGTCGAATACGAAATTCAACGTGACGCTCGCCTCATCCGACATCAACACGAAGAATGCGCAGCCGGGCGACCAGTTCACGATGAACGTCATCGCGCCGTATCCCAACGGCAATTCCAAGTACGCGGGCGCGGTGGTCTACGGGCACGTCGCTAGCGCTCGCAGCGCGGGACAGGGACGCACGGCGCAGCTCAATCTCGCCTTCGACAAAATCGTTTTAACCGACGGTGAAGTCGGACTGCTCAGCGCCACGATGGTCGCGGCGCACACGGTTTCCGAAAACACGACCGCGCGCAAAGCGCTCGGCGCGGGCGCCGGCATGGCCGTCGGCAGCCAAACGATCGGCCGGATCATCGGCGGCCCGGCGGGCGCGGTCGTCGGCATGCTCGGCGGTGCCGCGGGCGGCTACGCGTACGCCAACAACGCGAAGGCGAACTTCAACCTCGCCAGAGGCGCCCAAGCGGTCATCCAAACGACCGCACCCGTTTACATTCGGCGCCAAGCCCGCTAGTCTGACTTACTGCACGCGGCCGATGTAGCGCCGGTCGCGTGTGTCGATGCGGATCACGTCGCCCGGATTGACGAAGAGCGGGACCTGGACGGTCGCGCCCGTCTCGAGCTTGGCGGGCTTCGTCGTGCCGGTCGCCGTGTCGCCTTTAAAACCGGGGTCCGTGTCTTCGACGCGCAACTCGACGTGCGCGGGCAGGTCGGCGCCGATCGGCACGCCGTCGTGGAACTGGACGTCGATCTTCATCCCGTCTTTGAGGAAGTCGGCCGCGTCGCCGATCAGGTCGCGCTGCAGGGTATAGTTCTCGAACGACTCGCCGTCCATGAAATGGTAGCCGTCGCCGTCGTTGTAGAGCATCTGCAGCTCCCGATTGTCGACGGTTGCGCGCTCGAGCTTCTCACCCGCGCGGAACGTGCGTTCCACGGTCGAACCGGTCTTGACGTTCTTGAGCCGCGTGCGCACGAACGCCGAGCCTTTGCCGGGTTTCACGTGCAAGAACTCGATCACCGTCCACAACTGGCCATCGATGACGATCGTGACGCCGTTGCGGAAATCGTTCGAAGAAATCATCTCGGGGCGCCGTCATTCCGGCGTCGCAGGGACGAGTCCTGGGGCGTGCGCGGTCCGCTTCCATTAGTTGACTCCGTCAACTAATGGTGGCAAAATAGACGGACCTGAACGCGGAGGGTTTCCCATGACCGTCGATCAGCCGGAGGACCCCGTCGCCGCCGTGCGGCGCTTCAATCGCTTTTACACCTCGCGCATCGGCGTGCTCTCGGAACGTCCCTATGGAAGCGAATGGTCGCTCACCGAGGCGCGCGTCCTCTACGAGCTCGCTCGCCGCGAGCGGCCAACCGCGGGCGACCTGTCGCGCGAGCTCGGCGTCGATGCCGGGTACCTCAGCCGCATCCTGCGCCGCTTCGAGGAGCGCGGTCTGCTGACGCGCACTCCGGCCCCGGACGACGCGCGCGTCCAGCACCTCACCCTGACCGCCCGCGGGCGGCGCGCATTTTCGCCGCTCGATCGCCGTTCGCACGAGCGCGCCACGGAACTGTTGCGGCCACTGCCGGAGCGAGAGCAGACCGAACTCGTCGACGCGATGCGCCGGATCGAGCGCGCGCTGGGCGGCGAGTCCGATTCCGGCGAGATCGCGATACGCACGCACCGGCCGGGCGATCTCGGCTGGCTCCTCGAGCGCCACACCGAACTCTACGTGGGTGAGTTCGGCTGGCACCAAAAGTGCGAGGGACTATTCGCGGAAATCGTCGCGAACTTTGCGCGCGCCCACGACCCGCGGCGCGAGCACTGTTGGATCGCCGAGCGTCGAGGTCAGCGTCTCGGGTCGGTGATGCTCGTGGACGCGGGCGACCGGATCGGAAAACTTCGCATGCTGCTGGTCGAGCCCAGCGCACGGGGTCTTGGTCTCGGGGAACGGCTTGTCGCCGAGTGCGAGCGTTTCGCCCGTGCGGCCGGTTACCGCCGCATCACGCTTTGGACCCAATCCGTGTTGATCGCTGCGCGTGCGATGTACGCGAAGCGCGGTTACCGCCTCGTCGAATCGAAATCGCACGATCTGGTCGGGCCGGAACTCGTCGGCGAGACCTGGGAGCTGGAATTGTCGACGTAACTAGGCCTCTGCCGCCGCGGCGTTCTGTTCGAGCGCGAGGGCGACGGCGGCTTCGAGTGTTAGCGTCGCGCCTTCTTCGGCGAGGCGAGCGCCGTCTACGGGGCCCAGGTTTGCGTCGAGAAGCCTCGTAAGCTTGTCGCGGTTCCCTTGATCCGCAGGTCCGCGCCGGTACCCGATCTTTGCAAACGCTGAATCGGCAAAGGCCGCCGTGCGTGCCGCTCGCGCGAAGCGTCCCTCCAGCGCGTCGATGAGCGCGAGATCTTCGAGCAGACCGGCGACGATAAGCTGATCCGGTTCGCGCGCGAGCACGACGATGGCCTCGAGCGCGGCATCCCGCGCACCGGGGAGATCGTTACTGTCGAGGAGATGGCTACTGAGGGTTGTGAGGACAAGGGCACACAATCTGCGGTCGGCTCCGCTTCTCACCGCGGGAAGCACCTCGCGCACGAGCGCGATCGCACGAGCTGTTTGGCCACGCTTATGTTCGACGATCGCGAGATTTGCCACGTGAGCGTGGACGTCCCGAACGTTGCCGAGCGCACGGCTTGCTGCAATCCGCCCTTCGTAGGCGCGGGCTGCCGCATCGAGATCACCGCTGCCCAAACTCAGGCGCACACGCGCCTCCCCGAGACCAGAGCGCCGGCGCGCTGAAAGCAAGGGAATCGCGGCCGCTTCGATCAGCGCACGCTCGGCATCGGGGAAATTGCCAAGTTCGACGTTCGCGCGCGCGTACCACGTCAAAGCGAAGGCGAGCGTCGGGCCGTCGCCGCTCGTCCGCGCATATTCACAAGCTTTCGTCGTCACCTCCAAAGCACGGGCAACGATGCGCTGATCGAGGAGAAGGCTTCCAAGCGTAGCCGAGAGCTTCGCTAGCAGCAGCACCTCGCCGGCCGGGAGCGCTGCGATGAAGGCCTCGTTGCGAACGACCCCTTCGCGCATGAGTCCTAGCGGCATCCACCCCCGCTCGATTGCCGCGAGCAACCCCGCGCCAGCGACGGCGTCGGGATGCGCGAGCGCATGATCTAGCGCGAATCGCACGTCTTCGAGCTCCGTTGCAAACGCGGCGCCTATTTCTGCGTTTCGCTCCGTTACTTGTTGCCGTTCGTACATTTCCGCGAACCAATCGCGCAGGTACCGAAGATGCCGGCTCGCGAGCAAATCGCGCTCTTCCGCTTCGCGCAACTTCTCCGCCGCATACGCGCGCGTCGATTCCAGCAAACGGTACCGCAACGCATCGCCGCTAGGCTCCGCGAGCACGAGCGACTTGTCGAGCAGCGACGCGACGAGATCGAACACACCGAACGCGTCGATATCCTCACCGCTCGCGACGGCCGACGCACCCTCGAGCGTAAACCCGTCCACGAAAATCCCGAGCCGCCGAAAGACCGTGCGCTCGCGATCGTCGAGCAGATCGTGGCTCCAATCGATGAGCGCGCGCAGCGTTTGCTGGCGCGGCAAAAGGTCGCGGCTGCCGCCCGTCAGCACGCGGAAGCGTTCGTCCAGCTTGTCGCGTAATTGCCTCGGACTCAAGATCGTTACGCGCGCCGCGGCGAGTTCGATCGCGAGCGCGATCCCGTCGAGCCGCCGGCAGATATCCGCGACGATCGCAGCATTCTCGTCCGTAAGCGCGAAGCGATTGTCGCAGGCACGCGCGCGCTCTGCGAAAAGCGCGATCGCCGCATAGCGCGCGGCATCCGCTGCGGTCAGCGCTGCGCTCTCGGCATCGCGAGGAGTCGTCAGCGGAGGCATGCGATACGTCGCCTCGCCGGCGACCCCAAGCCCCTGACGACTCGACGCGAGCGTCGTCACCTGCGGGCAGCCGCGCACGATCGCCGAAATCACACGTGCCGACGCCTCCACGAGGTGTTCGCAATTATCGAACACCAGCAGTGCGCGTTTGTTTCGCAACTCGCGAACGAGCTGCTCGACCGGATCGCCGTCTGCGGGGAGCGGGAGGCTCATGGCGCGCGCGACCGTACTCGGGATCAGGTCGCCGCTCGAAAGTGGTGCGAGTTCGATAAACCACACGCCGTCGCCGAAACCGTCGAGCAAGTTCGCTGCGACTTGCAACGCCGTGCGCGTCTTTCCGACGCCACCGGAACCGACGAGCGTGACCAGCCGCTTGTTGTCAACGAGCTTCGCGATCTCGGCAATCTCGGTTTCTCGCCCGACGAACGTCGTCGACTGCAATGGCAGGTTATTCGGCAGGGCCCCCAGCGATCGAAGCGGCGGGAAGTCTGCGACGAGTTCGGGGCCGAGCAGCTGGTACACGTGCTCCGGACGAGAGAGATCCTTGAGCCGGTGCTCCCCGAGATCGCGCAAACTCGTTTGCGGCGGTAACGAACCCTGCACGAGATCGCTCGAGACGCCCGAGACGAGCACTTGCGCGCCATGTGCGATGCCCAGAAGCCGCGCGATGCGGTTGACTGCAGGCCCGAAGTAATCGCCGTCGCGTTCGTCCGCCGTGCCGGTGTGGATTGCGGCGCGCACGCGCAAGCCGTCGACCGCCGAGAAATCCTCTGCGCCGAGCGCGCGCTGAGCATCGAACATCGCCGCGACCGCATCTTCGGGCCGCGCGAACGCCGCACAGAACGCGTCGCCGATGGTTTTGAAGACGTAGCCGCTATGCGCCGCGATCGCTTCCCGCATTAGAACGTCGTGACGGCGCACCGCTGCTTCCATCGCCGCGCGGTCCCGATCCCAGCGCTGGGTGCTGCCCTCGATATCGGTGAACGCGAACGTTATCGTGCCGCTCGGTATGGTAGCGGCAGCCGGGTGCCGCTTCATCTATGCAACGCGGGGTCTGCCGCCCGACGTTAGCTTGCTTTCGGTTCCGGCGCGCAAGCGCTCGATGTTTTCGCGGTGCTTCCAAACGATCAGTGCTAGCGAACCAATCGTGAAAACCCAAACGCTGGGACCGTACGCGGATGCGCCGGCAACGATGAGGACGACGCCGGCGACGGCGGTCGCGAGCATCGAGCCTGCCGACGCGAAGCGGGTCGGAAGGACGACGGCAAGCCAGGTTAGGGCAAACGCGATTCCACTGGGCCACGCGAGCGAAAAGATCGCGCCAAGATACGTCGCTACGCCTTTTCCGCCTTGGAAACGGAGCCACGGCGTATAGCAGTGGCCCAAAACCGCGAGCAGCGCGTGCACGGGCGCGAGTCGCAACGAATCGTCGACCACGGCGACGTGTTGCGCCGCCGCGTAACCGGCGACTGCGCCCGAGAGCAATCCGCCGCAAACAAAAACCGCAGCGACGCCTTTGAGCGCGTCGAGGAGCAGAACCGCCATTCCGGCACTCCGGCCGAGCGTGCGCAAGGCGTTTGCCGCGCCGATGTTGCCCGAACCCGACGCGCGGATGTCGCTCTTGAAGAACACGCGGCTGACGATCACGCCCCACGGGATCGATCCGAAGAGAAACGCGAGCGCGGCAAACGGCCAGTCCAGCCGCAAGGCCAGGCCCGGATCCGCAAGCGGAGACACTACTTGCGGACCTCGAGCTCGCGGCGCGCGCGAAACTCGAGGCCGAGCGGCACCCCTTCGAAATCGAAGTTCGAGCGCAGCGTGTTTTCGAGGAAGCGCTTGTAGCTGTTCGTCAACAAGTCCGGATCGTTGCAGTGGAAGATGAAGAGCGGCGGATGGATCGCCACTTGCGCGGCGTAGTAGATGCGCAGCGGCCTGCCGCTCGAGTTCGGCGGCTGGTGCGCGTAGGTTGCATCGCGGATCACCGTGTTGAGCTGCGCGGTCGGGATGCGCCGGTCGAGGTTGGTTGCGATCCGCATCACGAGCGGCATCAGGCTGCCCAGACGCCGCTTCGTCAGTGCCGAAAGGAACGTCACCGGCGCGAACGACGCGAACGGGATGTTTTCGTGGATGACCTCGACCAGCTCGTTCTGCTTGAATTCGCCGTCCTGCTGCAGCGCGAGGTCCCACTTGTTCGCCACGATGACGAGGCCTTTGCGCTCTTCGAGCACCATACCGGCGAGCCGGCGATCCTGATCGAGCACGCCCTGCATCGAGTCGATCACGAGAATCGCGATGTCGCAGCGGGCGATCGCGCCGAGGGAGCGCAGCGACGCGTAATACTCGATCGATCCGTGATGCTTGATCCTGCGCCAGACGCCGGCCGTGTCGATCAGCCGAATCGTGTGTTCGTGAAAGGTGAACAGCGTGTCGATCGCGTCGCGCGTCGTCCCCGCCTCGTGCGAAACGATCGTGCGCTCCTCGCCGAGCAGGGCGTTGAGCAGCGACGACTTGCCCACGTTGGGGCGCCCCACGATCGCAAGCGCGAGTTCGGTCTCGTCGGCCGGAATCGCGCTTTCGGGCGGCAAGCGCTCGACGATCGCGTCGAGCAGATCGCCCGTCCCCTCGCCGTGCAGCGCCGAGACGACAATCGGTTCGCCGAATCCCAATCGCGCGAACTCGCCGGGCACCTGCAGCTTGACGCGTTCCGATTCGGCCTTGTTCGCGGCCAGGATCACCGGCCGGCGCGTCTTGCGCATGATGTGCACGACGTCGTCGTCGAGCGGCGAAAGACCGGCCGCGGCGTCGACGACGAAGACGATGACGTCGGCTTCGTTTGCCGCGATCTCGGCCTGGGCGCGCGTCTGGCGCGCCATATCGTCGCCGCCGCTCACACCCGGATCGATACCGGCGGTGTCGATGACGCTGAACGTGCGTCCGTTCCACTCGACAAGCGCGTAAAGCCGGTCGCGGGTGACGCCGGGTTCGTCGTCGACGATCGCAAGTCGCTTGCCCGCGAGCCGGTTGAAGAGCGCGCTTTTGCCCACGTTCGGGCGTCCGACGATGGCCACGGTCGCGGGGCGCACTTTTGCTGAGAGTTCCAAGGCCATGCGCTGCCGTTCGCCGCGCGGGGCCTGCGAACCGTGCGGCGAACCCAGACTGCTCATGAAGGCACGAGTCCTGGCCGCCGCCGCTCTGGTCGTGGCCTTGGTAGCGGGTGCGGCAGGCGCTCTCCGCGCCGAAGCGCCGACGGGAGCGGTTTACGTGACGACCTTGCCGAGCGGCGCGGACATTTGGATCGACGGCACGTACGTCGGGCGCGCCCCCGTGCTGATCGACGCGCTCGCGCCCGGTCATCACGCGCTCACGATCACGAAAACGGGCTGGATCGTGCAGGAGGTCGACGTCAATGTGCCGGCCGGTGCGGTCGCAATGTCGAGCACGCACTTAGCGGCAGGCCCGCACGCGCTCGCCGGCAGCGCATCCGGAACGATCGTTTTGCGCGACCTGCCGCCTGGCGCGCTGCTTGCGCTCGACGGTCAGCCGTTTGCTGCGAGCAACGGCAAGAACGTGAAGTTGCCGGCGGGCCCGCACCGGCTCACCCTCACGACGCCGCGTGGAAAGGCGACCCGCCTCATCAACGTTTTGCCGGAGACGACGAGCGACGTCGTCCTGCGCGAGCCGCAGTTGGACGACGCGCGCTCCCCGGTCGTCGCGGCAGCCGAGGATTATCTGCCGGACGAGAATTTCTCGGTCGAGGGGAAGAAGGTCGTCATCCGCTACGCCGGTCACGTCGTCGTCGGTTACCTCGGCGAGCAGCAGGTTCGCTTCGACGGCGCGACGGTGGCGTACGACGGCGCGCCGCAATCGATTGCCGGAAAATTATACCTTCCGCTCGCACTTTTGGAAAAGCTGACCGACGACATGTCGAAGAGCCCCTGATTGATGGCGTACATCTACATCGAGACCTTCGGCTGCCAGATGAATGAGGCCGATTCGCAGTACATCGCGGATCGCGCGGCGGCGTCGGGCTACGCGATGACCGCGAACGCGGCGGAGGCGAGCGTCGTCGTGCTCAACACCTGCACCGTGCGCGAGGGCGCCGAACGCCGCGCCTACGGGCGAATGGCGCACTTCAAAGCGCTCAAGCGGGCCGATCCAAGCGTGAAGCTCGTCGTCTGCGGGTGTCTTGCGGAGCAGGACCGGGACACGATGCAGGCCGCCGCGCCACATCTCGATGGGGTTTTCGGTACGCGTGAGCTGGCGCGGCTAGGCGACGCGCTCGCCGCCTGGCGCCCATCGTTCGACGACGACCACAGTCTTGCCGACGAGCGGCTCTTGCTCGAACCGCTCGGCGGCCACGCGGATTGCGTCGGGGATCCGTACGCGCACGTGCGCACCTTCGTCACGGTGCAGCGCGGCTGCTCGTACTACTGCAGCTTTTGCATCGTGCCCCACGTTCGCGGCCGCTTTGACAACCGCCCGATGGACGATATCCTGGCCGAGTGCCGCGTGGCGCTGGCCCGCGGCGGGCGCGAGCTGACGCTCGTCGGCCAGACCGTCAACGCATACAAGGAGCCCGCGAACGGAGCTGATTTCGCGGATCTGCTCGAGGCCGTGCACGCGCTCGACGGCCTGGATCGGCTGACGTTCCTCACGTCCCATCCGAAGGATTACACGCCGAAGCTGGCCGCGACGATGGGTTCTCTGCCGAGCCTCAATCCGCGCTTCCATCTCCCGGTCCAATCCGGCTCGGACCCGATTCTGCGCCGCATGAACCGCAAGTACACCGTCGCGCAGTACCGCGAGAAGATCGCCGCATTCCGCGCCCACTGTCCCGGCTGGGCGTTGACGACGGACCTCATTGTCGGCTTTCCGGGCGAAACGGAAGCCGACTTCGAGGCGACGCTTGCGTTTTGCGACGAAATCGGTTTCGCGCAAGCGTTCATGTTTGTGTACTCGCCGCGGCGCGGCACGCCGGCGGCGCATTGGGAACAGATCCCGCCGGAAATCGGCGGCGAACGCCTGCGCCGTCTAGCCGCAACGATCGATCGCGGCGTGCGCGCGTGGCACGAGCGCAAACGCGGTCGCATCGTGCGCGCGCTCGTCGCCGGCCCCTCGCGCAAAGATCGCTCGAAACTCGCCGCCAAGACGATCGACAACGTCACCGTCGTCGCACCGGCGGGATCGCTGCGGGAAAGCGAGTTGCGAACGCGCCCGTGGCTCGACGTCCGCGTCGACGACGCATTCACCTGGGGCTGCGTGGGTACGATCCTGGGCATCGCCGAGCGCTACGACGGCGTTGCGCACCCGGTCGACGCGCGCTCGACCATCGACTTGATTTCAAGCCGATTCCACGAAAGGCAAACCGCCGATGCCGCGCCCGCATGAGGACCTCGAGCGCCATACCTTAACCGATCATCGGCCGGGAGGCCAGATCGTTCCGTTGCGGCCCGATACGTGGTGGGCGATCGAGGTGGCTCACGTCGCCGCCGAACGCGCCGGCGCCGGGGTCGCAACCTATGAGACCCTGATCGAGAAGGCCCGCGCCTCAGCGGCGAAAGTGCACGAGGCCGTCGTGCTCCGCTCGCACAACAATCGGCGCGTGATTGCCATGCTCCACGTCGACGGCCACGAAGCGTACCGGCACATCGCCTCCGCCTGGGACGATCACCATCTCTCCGCCGAGCGGCACGCCGTCGCCGAATCGCGCTCGCTCGCGTTGTATCGGCTGACGGCGACCGCCGGGGAAGCCGCCATCGACCCGGATTCGAAGGACGGGTGTGCGTTCGAGCATCTCTTGCTCGCGGTCGAACGAGTCCTCCCCGTCGCCACCGCGCTCGTTGCAGCGCCCGGTTTCCGCGGCGCATCGATCTTCGGCACCGACGACGGCAGCGCATCGGCAATCGTCTATCGTTTCACAAACATCGAAGCGATCCAAGCCTTCCGCGCAACACCCGAAGCGCAACGCATCCTCGGCCCAACCGGAGGGACGGGCGAGACGTTTTACCCGGTGCACCCGGTACGCACGTTCTCCGTGTCATCCTGAGCGGAGCGCCGCAGGCGCGCAGTCGAAGGACCGACGGCGCATGGCGAAACTCCGGCGATCCTTCGACTGCGCTCGCTGCGCGAGCTTCGCTCAGGATGACACAGCGGGAAAGGATCGTTACGACGCGCTGACCGTGAGCGGCTGGTTCCAGTCCGAATAGATCGCGGTTGAAGCGAAAGGGCCGTTGCGGCGTTCGATTCGGCGGGGGTAGCCGTCGGCGACGCCGATCCAAATGCGCGCGGCTTCGGAAGTGTAGCCGGGTTTTTTGGGGGCGTCGATTTCGTAGACGTGGGTCGCGACGCCGGCCTCGCGCTGGGTACCAAGAAATCGAACGGTGCGGCCTTGCAGATCGCTCACGAATTTGAAGGTGTCGTGGATTGCAGCGAGCGGATCGCCGCGCAGCTGGTCGGCCGACTTCTTCCAGGTTCCGTCGGCCCCGCGGATCCAGACGTTCGTGCCGATTAAAACGGCGACCATCGGGCTCGCCGCGATCTGGACGCGCAGCTTGTCGGGCGCGACGTACGTCATCTCGCGCGCCATCATCCCTTGCGGAGAAAGCTCGATGAGGCGCATCCGAAAGCTGTGCATGTGCAGCATGCGGCGCGTGTCGTTGTGGAAAGCCTGCAGGTCGTCCGCCCGTGCCCCGAGCGGCGCGGCGTAAGCGAGCAGCGCGAGGGCGCAGGCGAATGTCCAGGCGGGCATGCACGGCATGGAAGAAGGATACGAACGCGGCGTCCGAATTCCCCACAAGCGTGGGCGACAGGTGAGCGAAGCGCGGTTCTCTCCGCTGCTCGAACAATACTTCGCGATGAAGGCGCGTTATCCGGACGCGATCCTGCTATCGCGCGTCGGCGACTTCTATGAAGCCTACGGCGACGACGCGACGACCTTGGCGACCGCGCTGCAAATCGCGTTGACGTCCAAGGAGGCCGGCGGGGGCCAGCGGGTTGCAATGGCGGGCGTACCGCACCACGCGCTCGACAAATATCTCGCCGACTTGGTCGCGCAGCAGCGGATCGTAGCCCTCGCCGACCAGCTTGAAGT
>Ga0302324_100013965_pt1 | contig 16237 bp, 12 predicted proteins | sample Palsa_T0_1_FD_201949 | JGI IMG/M metagenome (GOLD analysis project Ga0302324, IMG submission 201949) | Peat permafrost microbial communities from Stordalen Mire near Abisko, Sweden - Palsa_T0_1 | ecosystem: Environmental > Terrestrial > Soil > Palsa > Peat permafrost | place: Sweden: Abisko...
CCGCTGAGCACCATTCGACTGCCGCGGACGCAACTCGCCGAAACGTGCTTCGAGGCGCTCTTCCAGATGCTTCGCCCGAACGCTCGGCCGCCACGTGGAGAGCGTGTCTCTACAGATTTAATCGTCCGCGAATCGACGGGCTTTCCTCCCCATGCTTTGCAATCGAAGGTGGTACTGGCGAACAAGACGAGACCCCGTTCCGCGTGAGAGCGGATCAACCCTTTGGCTCCTCACCACCAGAGAATATTCGCAACCACGCAGACAACGAGCAGCGTACCCGCGAGACACCATACTGTAATGGAAGCCTTCGGTTGGGTGGGCTTCGTCGCGTTAATATTCGGGGTCGTGATCGGCGAGCGTCCAAGTAGCGTCAGTAAGTGGGGCGCGTTACAGACCAAGGCGGCCGCTGCAAAGCTGACGATCGCCGAATAGAAATTTGCGCTCAACCTGCTGCCGCTGGGAAGCCATCGTTCCGCTAAAGCTAATTGGATGCTGCCTCCAGCGACGATCCCCGCTCCCGCCCCGGCGATCGCACTGCTCGCGGATGCTTTCCGCGAAATCAGGCCTGTAAGTAAGACGGCGAAGAATGGAATGACAAACAGGGAGAAGATCAGCAGGACGAACGCAGAGAGATTTTCGAAACTTCGCGTCCAAAGCGCGACGAGAATACCCGTGGCAACACAGAAAACACTGGCGACTCGACCGACATTGCGATAATGCGACTCTTTGCGGTGTGAGCTCAGGAATGGGCGGTAGATTTCCCCTGTCCACAACGAGGCGAAGGCCGAGATATTTGCGGCGAGGCTGTTGAGTAAGCCGGCAATGAGCGCGGCAATGCCGACCCCGAGCAGACGCCGTCCATAGAGAGTTGCGATAAGGGCGGGCGAGGTTTCGTCCAGTGCAGTGCCGGGTTTGTACTGAATGTGTCCGCTCATGAGAAGTACTGGGACTACCACAACGATCGCGAAGAGTAACTTGCCGAAACCGGCAATCAGCGGCACTTTGCGCGCAGATTCAAGATCTCGCGCGGTGAGCGCTCGCTGAACCAGACCATAATCCGTGCACCAGTAAGAGAAGCTGATCACTCCGCCAAGCCCGACCAACACACCCACCAAGTCCAGCTGGGACGTACTCGATACAGTTGGTGTCTGCCGCCACAGGTGCCAATACTGGCCAGTGTGCAGAAGTCCTCCGTAATGCGCCTTGTGACTGAAGTAGAGAAGGGGCAGCAGACCTGCGAACATAAAGAGGAATTGCAAAACTTCGTTGTATACCGTTGCGCGAAAGCCGCCAATCAAAACGTAGGCGAGCACGATCGATCCGAAGACAAGAATGGCGAGAAGAAATGGCCAGTTCATTGTGATGTGGGTTACTTCAGCCAATCCGTACAGACTGATGCCGGTATACAGCGCAGCAGTAATCAGAATGGCGACTGCGTTTAATAGCCGGACTTTCGGTCCGAACCGTTGACCCAGATACTCTGGAAGGCTGCGCGCGCCACTTTGCACGTAGGCCGGAATCATCACAAGGCTCAGGAAAATCAGCGCCGGTATGGCGCCGATCCAGTAAAACTGAAATGCTTGCACGCCGTAACGAAAAGCAATTCCGCTCAACCCGAGGACCTCCAGCGCCCCACAGTTACACGCCAGGAATGAGATGGACGCGACCCAGGTGGGTAGAGATCCAGTTGCATTCAAATAGTCGTTGGAACTGCGGCGAAGGCGACCGGACGCGTACGCTATGCAGATCGAAACACAGCAATACAACGAAACAATTGTGAATGTCACCACTATCGAAAATGCCAATAAGACTCCGGTCTGCCATCGAATACGAGATTCGGTTTCCCGCTGACTCTCTTCCCGACACGATGGTGAATGCCTTCTGGTCGCTCACGCTGTACATGCGGGCGGAAGCCATAGTTTTTAGAAGACCCGACCCAAGCCGAACCACCATTTGCGATGATCATTGTCGCCGGCGGCACCGCCAATATAGGCAGCCCCAAGGGCTGTGCGCGCAACGATTGCGAAACTGCCATCCCAGGCTTCAGAGACACTGCTGTCAATCGGATTGAGGTTTTCATATACCTTACCGCCCTCCATGAAAGCAACAGCATAGAGGCCCTCTCCAATAAGAGGATTGAAGCTTAGAAGCTTGCGTTCATACCCACCTTGGAAGAGCCAGTACTGATTGCCTAGCAATTCGTTCTTGCCGTAAGACCCGAGTCGAAAGGGACCACCGAGTGGAAACCCCTGCAGGTCAGTAACCTCGGGTGGTGCGCCGAAGCTGGTCCCGCCAGCAGCGGTTACAAAGACGGCGCCTTTCGTTTTGACAGGATGGTAAATTGCGACTCTAGCCTCTGCAAGGGTAAATGGGTCATTCCCACTGGTCGTCTCGTGTCGCGCCACATTGAAATATGCGTTCACTCCGCTGAAGGGAAGAACAGCATTATCAGCTCCTAGGTAGTTAAAGCGCAGGGACGAGACGCTTTCTAGCTGCGCCGGGATCGATAGATTGTCGAAGTCGATGCGCTTAGCTACGGAATACCAGTACTCATCCTGCCCTACGCGAAGTTCGGCTCCGCGCGCCCAAGTGTACCCTCCGGCAAAGCCGAAGCCGTTCTGCCTGATCTGATATTGCGATGTGCGGGAGCCCTCATTGTAAAAGTCGAAGCGGGTGCTGGTGAGGTAGGCGCTGGGGGAATAGAAGAATCGGGTATGGGCGGTGAAGGGTTTGTAGTATTCGCTCGTTAGGCCGTAACTCGAGCCGAAGTAGGCATTGATGCGCCATTCCGCACGGTATCCACCAAGATTGGTAAAGGTGACGCGGCCGGCCATACCGAAGAGGACGTCCTCGGTGTCAGCCCCGTCGATGTTGATGCCGACGTTGAGGAACGGTGGTCCGTAGGATTTAGGGTAGGCGGTGACGGCGAGCCCGGGGACTCCGTTGCGCTCGACGATAGAGTAACCGGCGGCGTTCAGCGAGCCATTTCCTACCCAGCGTGTCATGGTCTGATCGAGAAGTTTGGTGTCGACGGGCTTGTTGACGACGTCTGGCGTCAGGATGTGGGTGATTTCAGCGTTGGCAGCAGGCACATCACCGGTCACCGCGACAAACTGCGGATTGGGTACGACCGTCTTACGGCGGGAATCGCGCTGCTTAACGTATTCTGCCCACTCGGCGTCACTCACGCTGAAACGCTCAAGGAGTGCGGCCTTCTTACTGGCGCCTTCCATGCCTTTGGGAGCAATAGTGGCGGAGTCGTTGTACATGGTGCCATTGATGCCTTTTAGATCGGAGCGAATGAGAACATCGGCATCTTCAAGGCTGTGCATCTCGTTGGCAGCGACCATGATGCTGATGGTGTTGCCGGTGGTGGACAAAAAGGATCCAGGACGGGTGACGCTGGTCTGGCCAGTGTCGAGGTAACTGGCGATGACGATGTCGGCTCCATTGGCGCGAGCGACATCGACGGGAAGATTGTCGACGGCACCTCCGTCCGTGAACATCTGGCCGTCGATGACGACAGGGACGAAGACGCCAGGAATGGACATGGTGGCACGCATTGCCCTGCCTAGAGAGCCGCGGTCAAAGACGTAGGCGCGGCCGGTGGACATGTTGGTAGCGACGCAACGGTAGGGAATGGGAAGATCGTTGAAGCTGGCCAGGTCGTAGTCGGCGAGGGTGGCCTTGTCGAGGATCAGGCCAACCTCCTGACCTGAGTTGAGGCCCTCGGGGAGGGATAGGCCGTGCTTGAGGCCAAAGTCGAGGCGGTTGGGAAAGTCTTCGCGGTCCTGCTTGCGTCGATAACTCAGATCACGGAAGGGAATTCGACCGCCGATCGCGACGTCCCAGTTGATGGTGTGCATAAGGGTGCGGATTTGGTCGGGGGACTGGCCCGAAGCGTAGAGACCGCCAATGAGACCGCCCATGCTGGTACCAACCACGAGATCGACGGGTATGTGATGCTGCTCGAGATAGTCGATGACGCCGATGTGTGCGAAGCCTAACGCCCCTCCACCCTCGAGCACGAGAGCAATACGGGGACGGCGTTTCGCATGTGTAGCGTCTTGGGCTTGGAGCGCGACAGCCGGCGGCTTGGTTTCGGTTTGCTGCGTGGTCTGCCCTCGCGCAATCATTGCGAAGAAGAGGGCTGCGAAACACAAGAGCAAGATGGAGTCGATCGACCTTCGCTGCCGCGACATGCTTATCCTCCGATGTCAATTGTGTACGGCGTTTTCACGAGGGCAAGCTCTGCGGTTATCCCGACTGACCTATTGGATATCTGTGATTGGATGTCTCTAGCGTGCTAAGCGCCAAGAATACTATGTCTGCCACGCATTGCGTCGTCGGGTGGTAAGATTCCGGTTATTGTCCGATGCGCGCATCGCGAGTGGACTGATTGCTCTCGTGGTGTCCGTGCTGATTGCTGCCCCAGTGTTCTTTGGACTTTTCGCCGCGCACGGATAGACCGCACAAGGTGAAGGAGATCAGATGCACAAGTCTCGCACTTTCCTTACCGTCATTCTCATTGCGTCTTTTTCAGCGTTGACCACTTCAGCTGCCGCGCAAACAGGCACGATCGGATGCAGCAGCAACGATGGCCGCTACCATTACTGTCGTGCGGACACAGATAACCGCGTGCGACTTGTCCGCCAGTTGCCAGGGCCGCGGTGCCAGCAAAACTTTAGCTGGGGCTTTGACTATCGCGGAGTCTGGGTAGATCGAGGCTGCCGCGCGCAGTTCGAGTATGGAGCGCATCGGGCGAGCGACAACACGGGGAGCGCCATTGTTGGGGGCATCCTTGGCGCGATCATTGTGGGTGCCATCGTAAACAGCAACAACGACGATCATCACGATCATCAGGCAACCCAGCGCGACTATTACCGCGATGGCTACCGTATGGGTCAGCGTGATTGGAACTATGGAAAGCCACCGTATTATCTGGGATACAAGAACCGCTTTCCTCGTGCGTATGAGGACATCTTCGCCCGTGGGTATGATGACGGGTACAACAACCGGCACGGGTCAGGCGATCGATATGACGAGAGCCGAAACTACTCGACCTACGATGGCTATGCTACCTATACGAACGAGCAGACCGTTGTGCGCCATCCGAAGCAGCCCAGAACGCCTCAGCCCGGTTCAGCCGATTACGGGACGATCAATAATCCTAACCATGGCGCCGGTAGGCCTCAGCCAGGTGATGCCGACTACGGAACCATTAATAATCCTAACCACGGAGCAGGGCCACCAGAACCCGGCGACGAAGACTACGGAACCATCAACAATCCCAACAACGGTGCGGGACCTCAATAGACATACCCAGCTCGTTTACCCAAGCGGCACCAAGGAGATTCGCGATGACGACTTCACAATTCTTTGGTTCACGATCAACGGCGCCCCTTCGACCGAGGGTGGTCGCCAGCCTGCTGGTCTTGCTCTGCACGATTCCGTGTTTGGCGCAGACCGCCATTCCTCCCCCTCCTCCTTCTAAGACCCCGTCGCGTGCGAACACGGACATGCTGGCAAGTATCGCCAAATCAGGGAAGCTTCGCGTTGGTGTCGTAGAAGTCGTTCCGTGGGCCATGCATGATAAGAACGGGGACTTCGTAGGTTTCGAGATTGATCTGGCGCGCAAGCTCGCCCGCGACATAGGTGTAGACGTGGAATTTCATCCAGCGTCTCAACGCATGCTTATTCCAGATTTGCTGGCGAATCGAACGGACATTATTATCGGTAGTCTCTCGATTGAGCCTTCCAGGGCACTTAAGGTCAACTTCAGCAATCCTTACAACACGGCGGACGTGACCCTTATTGCCAACAGCAAATCTGAATCGCAAGCGACGAAATTGTCTGACTTTGACAAGAGATCTGTTGTCATTGGAGCCTTGAAAGGCTCAGTTGCGGAAGAGATGATTGGCGTCGTGTTGCCGGAATCGACTGTGCATACCTATGACGACGACAACGTTCTTTTTCAGGACCTTATCGCAGGCCGGATCAACGCTGCGGCCGCTGACAGTCCTCATCCTGAAATTGTCGCAAAGCTATTTCCGGCCAGTGTGTTGGTTCCTGCTGTCCCGCCGCTTGGAAGGTTTCCCGCTGCTTTTGCGATTCGTCGCGGAGACGCAAACTTCGTGTTCTTCCTCAACGCGTGGATTGCGTCTAGAGAAAGCGACCACTGGCTGGAACAGCGCCGCACGTATTGGTTCAAGACTCTGGACTGGGAAGGTATCCTCTAGCTTCTGGTATGCTGCGTAACTTTACTGACCTTTGTCCTGTGGAACACGCCTTGTGATTGTTACTGTCCACTTGCCGCCTATCATTCGCTGATCACTTACCAGAATGTACCTGTAGGTAATTGAAGTGGTGAGATCAGCCGCGTAGTTTCTCAATGCACCTGAACCTTCTCTCTCCTCCGCCAAGGGGCCATTGACGGAGCTTCAAATACTGAATTGCACCTGCCTTAGCTGAGAGTGAGAGAGGTTTTGAGGATGTAAAGAATTTCCAAAATGACGGCCAGGCAGGCGAAGGTGGCCTGAAAGGCGCGGTTGCCGATCCGGATGGCAAGCAGACAGAGAACGATGAAGACGGCGTCGCGGACGTCGGCCATGGCACCGAACTGAGCACGATAGGCGTGACCTTTGATGGCGGTGTCAACGAAGTCGAGCGAGAAGACGGCGATCATGAAGGCGAAGAGCCATTTGCGGCGATAGTAGAAGTAGTTGCGGAAGCCTTCGTACTCATCAATCTCATCGGGGAAAAAGAGCGAGCAGATGAGGTAAAGGAGTGTGGCATAGATGGCGAGGAAGAAGTAAAGCGGGAAGGTCCATTGCGAGATACGCGCGAGCGCGAACTCCCACCACCAAAAATGGATGAGGTAAAGGAAAAGGAAGAGCGTCCAGGTGAGGTGCACCCAGTAGACTGGGAACTTCTGGGGGTGCTGGACGATCCGGGATACGCCGCGGAGCAGTTGAGCGATTGCGAGCCCAAGGATCATGCTGAGCAGAACTTTGACGTGAAGGTAGATGTCCAGTTGTGACTCCGGCGCAGGTGTCTCGCTGGTGGCGATTCTAGACGGTTGCTGTCGCGGGTGCAATTATGACCGCTTGCTGGCAACAGACCGCCATCCGAATGCATCTGTTCGTTATCCGAGGGAGAACGACAAACAATGCGACAGCACACGTCCTTCACATGTCTTCGTGGGAGTTGGATCTTCCTGCTTGCGTTTGGCGCGATCCTGCTTTCGAGCTGTCCAATGGCAGCTGCGGAAAATTGTTTTGCTTTCAGCGTTCAGATCACGCTTTCGAAAAGAGCGGCAGCAAAGCTTGTGGACACATCCGAAAGGCTAATTGTTAGCGCATCGTATTCGGGTAATCCAATTCCAACTGCAGCGAAGCCCGCGGATGAGATTGGGCAAATCGATCTCGGCATAGAAGATGTCGAAACGCCGGGCAAAGCGGGAACAGTACGTGTGACCGGCACGAAGGTGAATCAGGATCATCTCTTGTGGATCAAGGGGCCGATTTTACTGAACGTGAACGTCTACTCCGCTCGACGTAGCGGCCCGGATAATATTCTCGCCTGCGACTTCTTCGATGGAAAATTGCAGGATGCAGTTCACAAGCCAATTTCACTTCACTGTTCTCTAATTGTTGAGAACGCGGCGACGAAGCATGTATTTTGATCGGATCAACAGGCATAGCTCTATCACTATCGTCGTCGACGTTTCGGTGGCCGAACTGGCGATGGAGTCCAAGATCGACATTCCGACTGTGATCTGGCTGACGGAAAAGGCACATTGCCGGTGGTTCTCGCTCATTTTTCGTTTTGTATTTTCGCTGGAAACAAGGAGAATACTGTCGAGGTGAATTCCATGAACAAGGCAACCTTTTTATTTGCGGCACTCTTGGTTGCCGCTCCATTGGGCGCGCAAAATGCGCAATCGCTCAGCCAGTTCTTTGAAGGGAAGCAGGTAGTCGTCAAAATTGATATGCCTGGGTCGCAGCAGGGCATCGACATCTATCCCCAGAGAGACGGCATGCTCGACGCAAAGGCTTATGGAAAGCGCATGAAAAGCTTTCCAGCCGCGCTGCACAGCGGCGACGTAGTGATGGTGACTACGGTCAAGGTGAAAGACAAGCTGGTTGAATTTCAGCTTGGCGGAGGCGGCTTCGGCACCGTTGGCGACGATACTGATACGTCGGTCAAGTTCACGCCCGCGCCCAAGAGCGACCGCGAAAAGGACCTGGAAAATCAACTCGCCAACACGGATGATCCGGACGAAAAGGCCAGGATTCGACGAGAGCTTGACTATGTGAGAAGCCGGCGTGAGCGAGACGACCAGCGTAACAGGGCGATCGCCGAGGATGCGGCCCGGGAGAAGAAATATCAGGTCGACCAGGACCGGATGAAGGGCGGTTCACGTTTCAACCTGAAGTATGACGGGAAGGTACCCCCGGATATTACGCCGCAAGACATCATGGCGGCGCTGAGCCAATATTTGAGCTTCCCGCCGGAATTGAGTGGCCGAGGGCAGCAACCAGTGTCCGATGGAGCGCCGGTTGCTCCTGCAGGTGCGGCGCCTATCGAGAGAGCGGCACCGGCGGGCGGAGCAGCGGGCAGCCATGGTTTGCAGAAGGGCATGAACCTGGAGCAGGTAAGGGCGCTTTTGGGTAACCCTACTGGCTCGGCGGATACCGAACATGACGGACTCCAAGTGCATTCGGAGACCTATGAGCAGGGAAGTTCATTTATCCATGCGGATTTTGTGAATGGGGTGCTGGTGAGATATTCGGTGGATGTGCATTAGGGTTGTGACTTCAAAAACAGGTTGCGCCGCAGCTGCGAACACCGTTTTGCGGGACATTGGTGTGCTATTGGAGGTGAGTCTGTTATTGACTAGTCCATCGCAGGTTGCGAATCACGGTTCAGTTCTCGAATTCGGTGTCTGGCTGCGGCAGGACATCGGTCGATCGGGCAATCCATACATAGAGTGTGGGTAACAAGAAGACGCTCATTACCAGCGCGCACACCAACCCACCCACAATCACGATCGCGAAGGGGCGTTGAGCGTCCGATCCTATGCCATGCGAAAGGGCGGCAGGCAGCAAACCGAGCGTTGCGACCAGCATCGTCATCATGATGGGCCTCAGCCTTAGGACAGCGCCTTCGACTGCAGCGTCCTTGACTGGATAGCCGTTGACGCGCATCTGGTTGATGTATTCGAGCATGATGATGCCGGTCTGCACCGAGACGCCGAACAATGCGAGGAAGCCGACACCCGACGACACACTGAAGTGCGTGCCGCTGAACAGGAGTGCAAGCAGGCCGCCGACCGGAGCGACCGCCACGTTACACAAAATCAGCAGCGCCCATTTTAGAGAACTGAACATTCCATACAGGATCATGAAGATCATTAAGACGGTGATGGGGAGGACGATTTCAAGACGCCGCGAGCTACGCTGCTGGCTCTCATATTCGCCCGCCCAGTCAAGGTGGTAGCCGACGGGTAACTTGACTTGCTTGTTGACCTTGTCAATGGCCTCGCGGACAGTGCTGCCGAGGTCCCGACCGCGGACGCTGTATTTGATCGCGACGTAGCGTGTGGCGCCCTCGCGGTAGATCTCCTCTGCGCCATCCTGGACTTTGACGTGGGTGAGCTGGGCGAGGGAGACGCGCTCGCCGGAGGGGGCAAGCAGCCGGATGTTGGAGATCTGTTCGGGTGTGGAGCGGAAGGCTGGATCATAACGCACCATGACGTCGTAGCGGGCTTCGCCGTCAAGAACCTGGGTTACGGGAGCTCCATCGATCGTGCCGCCGACGGCGCCTTCGATCGCGGCCTGGACATCTGCGACATTGATGCCGTAGCGGTTTGCGGCAGCGCGGTCCACTGTGTACTCCAGATTGGGCTGGCCTATGACGCGGAAGAGTCCCAGATCGGCGACACCCTTGATATGGCTCATGACGTCGACGATTTGATCCCCCTTCTGTTCGAGGGTCTTGAGGTCGGTGCCGTAAAGCTTGACGGCGAGCTCGCCCTTGACCCCGCTCACAGCCTCCTCGACATTGTCGGAAATCGGTTGGGAGAAGTTCCAGACAACGCCGGGGGACTTCTCTAGCTCGCGATTGATGGCCGAGATGAGCTCGTCCTTGTTCTCGTGGAAGACAGGGCGCCATTCCTTCTTGGGCTTGAGGTCGACAAAGTACTCGGTGTTGAAGAAGCCGGTGGTGTCGGTGCCGTCGTCTGGACGGCCTGTCTGGCTAATGACCTGGGTGACTTCCGGGAAGCTCGCCATGACGATGCGCGCGTGATCGGTAATGGCGAGGCTCTCGGTGGGACCCGTACTGGGAGCAAGAGAGCCTCGCACCCATAGGGCGCCTTCGTCGAGATGGGGAAGGAATTCGGAACCGATGACACCACCGAAGACGAGGAACAGACCCAGGGCGAGAAGGATGGCGGCGACGCCAATGGGCACAAACTTATGGTCGATTCCCCATATGGCTGCACGGCGATACCGTGTGGTGATCCAGCGCAAAACAGGATTTTCCCACTCCGTGGTTCCTTTCGGGTAGAGGAAGCTGGCCAGCACGGGCGCAATGATCATGGAGAAGATCAGGGCGCCAAGCAGGGCGAAAGCAACGGTCCAGGCCATAGGTTTGAAGAGGCGGCCTTCTACGGATTGCAAGGTGAAGATGGGCAGGTACGTAGTAATGATGATGGCGATGGCATAAAAGACCGGACGCTGGACTTCGTGGGCTGCTTCGCGGATCTGCTGCATGGCGGTCTTGTCGGCCTGACGATGATGGCTGAGATGACGGACTATGTTCTCCACCATGACGACTGCACCGTCGACGACCATACCGAAGTCGAGCGCGCCGAGCGACAACAGGTTCGCAGGGATGTGGCGAAGGTCCAGGCAGATGGATGCGAACATCAGCGCGAAGGGGATGGTGATCGCGACAATCAAAGCGCCGCGCAGGTTTCCGAGGAAGACGAACAGGATGATGACGACCAAGATGATGCCCTTGGTCAGGTTGTCGAGCACGGTGGTCGTAGTGAGATGGAGGAGATCGCTACGGTCAAGGAATGGGACGATCTTTACGCCCGGGGGAAGAACGTGCTCGTTGAGTTCTTTTACTTTTGCATGGATACCAGCGAGGGCAATGTCGGAGTTTTCGCCTTTCTGGAGAAGGACGATGCCTTCGACGACGTCATTGTCGTCGATGATTTTTCCGTCTTCGCGTCGGATTTCCTTCGGAGTCATATCGCAGGTTCCGTCTTCAGGCTTACAACTCTTGCCGATCTGGCCGAGGCGAATCTTGGGACCCTGAACTACGCGAGCTACGTCGGAGACACGGATGGGTGTGCCGTTGGAGGTTTTGAGAACTACCTGCTCGATGTCATGGACGTTGGTGAAGAGGCCAACTTCCTGTACGTTGATCTGCTGCGTGCCCTGCTCAATAAAACTGCCACCGGCGTTGACGTTGTTGGCGGCGATCTGCTGTTGGACCTGCTGGATAGTAAGACTGTAGGAGATCAGCTTCTCGGGGTCGAGGATGATCTGGTACTCGCGTGTGACGCCACCGAAGCTCGAGACGTCAACGACGCCCGGAACGCCACGGAAGGCTTTTTCGAGCTGCCAGTCCTCGATGCTCTTGAGCTGCATCGTGTCAATGGAGGGGTTGGTGCTCCTGAGCGTGTACCAATAGATCTGTCCAACGGGGCTCCAGTCGGTGCCGATCTGTGGCTGCAGCCCTGTGGGGAGGGTGACCTGACTGAGGCGCTCGAGGACCTTCTCGCGGTTCCAATCGTCTTCACTGTCGTCGTCGAAGATCATGGTGACGCTAGAGAGGCCAGCGAGGGTGGTGGAGCGGAGGTGGGCCATGTGGGGGATGCCCGCCATGCTGATCTCGAGAGGGATCGTGACCTGCTGCTCTACGTCCTCAGCGGAACGCCCCGGCCATTGGGTAATAACGTTGACGTAGTTGTTGGCAACGTCGGGATAAGCTTCGACGGGGAGGTTATGAAACGAAACGATTCCCCACGCGAAGAGCAGCATCGCCCCAATCAGCACGATGAAGCGGTTGTTTAGTGAGAGATCGACTAGGCGCTTGATCATTCCTGCTCCACTACATTCCTCAGATCACGGGTGATATTGACCGCACGTTCGCCGAACCTCCTCCTGACAGCAATCTCGAGAAGATTGCCGGAAAGAACAGTGCGGATCTTCAAGAGCACACCCTAGGAGAAGTAGTGGTCCGAAGCCGGTGGAGGCTGGTTTCCCGTGTTTGCGGTGGGAGCAGCCCCCAACACCCGAAGCGATGATCTCAAACCTCGACCAGCATGAGTGGCTATCTTTCGGCCAGTGGGATCGATCTTCCGATTAGCAGAAGACTGTCTTTTGATTTGCAGAGGGTATCTTTTGATCGACAGTGCATCGATCCAATGGAGTGATAGGCGATGCTCGAATCTATGATGAGACGCGCCGAGAATGTCGAATGGCCACGACGTCAACCCACTTACTACATTCACTAGACAGTTGCTCAAGTCTTCTACCCGTGCAATATTCCAGTGTTTGAGAGGAACGCAGAAGCGTTGGCCGCCATAGACTCTGCAGACTCTCCCGCGAGCATGCTTATCCAAGATCATCAGAAACTGACCTTGTGTTTGCCACGGGCTCCTGAATTAAGGACGAGAAACCAGCTCGGTTACTAATCAAGGCAAGAGACTTCTCACCGACCGGGGTGCTCCCGAAAGGTCGTCTTTTCGGCAACTTCGGGTCGTTGTTTCCGAAAACACCGTTTTGCGGGCAAAGCCCGTAGGATTCGCGCGCGGTCACTTTCGACAAGCCAACTTCACGGTATTTGCTCAAACTGTGCCGGGACGGGACGCCATCCTTTTGTTACCTGGCGCGAGGACCAGGCCAGCACAACGTCGATCTTGCGCTGGGTAAGCAGACGCCGATCGCTGGGAACGTCAGCCTCGAGTTCCGAGCGGAGTTTTTTAACGTATTCAATTCAGCGCAATTCGCCAACCCGGACACAACGTTCAGCGATGGAGCGGCGTTCGGCGAGATCACAGCGACATCGGTTGCGCCACGCATCGAGCAGCTAGCACTAAAGCTGCATTTCTAGAGCTTGAGCAGGCTCCCATGGGGTGTAGGGATTCGGCCCTGGAACGTGGAGAACGCGCGCTATGCATTGATGATTTTTGTATGGTGCGAGGTTGGGGATTGCTGGGCCAATTCTTTTTCCTGCGGCCGGCTGGTCCAGAACTGCGCGCGGATCTGATTCTTTAGGATTTTGCCGGTGCCGCCTTTCGGGAGAGGCTCGGTCTGGATGACGAATCGGCGAGGGAGCTTGAATTTTCCGAGATGCTTGCGAGCGGTTTCGAGGAGATGCTCTTCGGTGATGGTGCTGTCTTCGTGGACGACGACGATGGCCACGGGAATTTCTCCCCAGCGCGGGTCGGGGGCGGCGACTACGGCGCACTCGAGGACACCGTGATGGGTGAGGAGGGCGTGTTCCACTTCGATGGAGGCTATGTTTTCGCCGCCGCTGATGATGATGTCCTTCTTTCTGTCGACGATGCGGAAGAATTTCTGGGGACTCCAGACAGCCATGTCGCCCGTGTGTAGCCAGCCGTCGACGATTGTGTCGCGGGTAAGTTTAGGAGAGCGATAGTAGCCGTCCATGACCTGATCTGCGCGGACGGCTAACTCTCCGACGGTGGTGTTGTCCTGGGGAACGTCCTGGCCCTGATTGTCGACCACGCGGACGTCGGTGCCGATGACGGGCCAGCCGGCTGAGGCGAAGAAGCGGAGACGTTCGTAGTCGGTGGCGAAGGCGAGTGTTCCTTTGGGGCGGGCGATGCTGACGACGGGTGCTGTCTCCGTCATTCCGTAGCCGACAAAAACGTTCGCGTCGGGAAGTAGGGCTTCGAGTTGGGCGATGAGTTCGGGTGAGGAGGCTGCGCCACCGAGGATGACGTACTTGAGGCTGGAGAGATCGTGCTGCGTGCGGGTGGGGCAGGCGAGCAGGGCCGCGGCCATGGTGGGGACGAGGATGACGTAGGAGACGCGCTCTTGTTCGATGAGCTGGAAGATGGTGGGAGGATCGAAGCGGCGAAGCATAACGTGCTTGAATCCGCACATGGTCCCGAATTGCGGGAATCCCCAGCCGTTGGCGTGGAAGAGTGGGATGGTGTGGAGGAGTACATGTCTGTCGTCGTGATCGAGGGTGGCGGCGAGCGAAAGGGCGTGCAGGTAGAGGCCGCGGTGCGAGAGCATGACGCCTTTGGGCGCGCCGGTGCTGCCGCTGGTGTAGAAGAGTTCGGTGGTGGCGGTCTCGTCGATGGTCATCAGATCGGGCAACGGGATCGGATCGTGCTGTAGGAGAGTGGCCAGCGTCGGGTCGTCGGTGGCGTTGGATGAGTCGTTGATCGCGATGAAGAGACAATCGGGGACGGCGTTGCGAAGTTGTTCGACGATGGGAACGAAGTCCTGCTCGTAGAGAAGCGCGGTAGGTTGGGCGTGGCGGAGGATTACTTCGAGCTCGGTGGGGTGCAGACGCACGTTGAGCGGCATAACGATGGCGCCGGCGAGCGGAACTGCGTAATAGCTTTCGAGCAGTGCGCTGCTGTTAAAGCTGAGGACACCGACGCGGTCGTCGGGGCTAACGCCATTGGCGATTAGGCCTGCGGCGATGCGGCGGCAACGGTCAGCGAACTGGGCGTAGGTGTAACGGGCTTTTCCTTCGACTACGCCGACCTTCTCTGGGTAGAGATCCAGCGCGCGAAGGAGGCAGCGCAGGGGAGTGAGAGGAACATGCATGGGGTGGGGCCTCAGGATTAGTTGTTGGCGAGCTGTTCTTTCAGGCGGTCGGGCGTGAGATGGCAGAAGATGGGCGAGAAGCTTGTAAGGGGAACTGCGGTGCCGTCTTGGCTAAACGTCATGTAGGGTTCCTGGCTGGTGTTCCAGGGCGACCATTGCGGAAGGCCGGGACCGTTGGGGTCACCGAACTTTGCGAAATTGGTCCAGTAGGTTTGGATGATGTCTCCGAGCTTTTGGTCGGTTGCACTAAAGGGAAGCCAGTTGAGCATTCGATCCTGAAACGTGCCGAAGACGTAGGGGATTTCGAGGGAGTGGAAGGCACCGAGCTGGGTTTCTCCTTTGCCCGGGACGGAGCGATCGAAACGGTAGACGAAGGCGTGGTGGCCGGCACTGGTGGTGAGGGCAGCCTCCGCGCCAGTGGGGCAGGCGGCCCCGATGTCGTTGCTCGCCTGGTCGATCGCAGGAGTGCCGTGCATTACGATGCGGGCAGTGTAGGTGGCGACAGCGAGGTCTGTCCAGTTGCCGTAGAGGGGGCGTGCGAGGTTGGCGAAGACCTTAAGCTTGTCGCCTACGCCGGGTTGGGGGCCGGTAAGTGGAGATTTTTTTGCGGCAGCGTCTGCGGCGACACGGAACGCGGCGAACTCGCGGGCGTTGAAGCCGGCAAGTAGATCGACGGAGAGGAGTTTCCCGGTAGCGTAGGCGTTTGAAGGAGAGCGGGGAAGAACCCAGCCGTCAACTTCCGCGGCGTTGGGGTCATAGCCCTTGTAGTCGGTGGCGATGAGATGGTCTTCCATGGCGGCGACCTGCGCGGCGGGAAGAGCTCGGAGGGCTTCAATTTGGGAGTGAGAGCTGGGGCTGGCGGTTTGGGCTTGCTTACCGAGAGCGACGGCCAGGGGCTGCATCTGCACGACGGTGCGGCTGGGGCCTAAACCGAAGGCGGGGCCGCTCTCGGCGATGACTCTGCGGAAGAGTCCGCCGGCGAGGGGAGAGGTCATGAGGACGGTGGCGTCAACTGAGCCGGCGGACTCGCCGAAGAGTGTGACGTTGGACGGGTCACCACCGAATGCGGCGATGTTTTGCCGCACCCACTGGAGCGCCGCGATCTGATCAAGGAGCCCGTAGTTGCCGGAGCTGTGATGCTGCGACTCGGCGGTGAGCTCGGGGTGAGAGAAGAAGCCTATGACACCGAGTCGATAATTAATGGTGACCAGGATGACGCCGCGAGAGGCGAGGGCGGTGCCGTCATACGCAGTCTGTGCACCGCTGCCGACGCGGTTGCTTCCACCGTGCAGCCAGACCATGACGGGGAGGTGGGCGCCGGGCTGAGGTTTGGGCGTCCAAATGTTGAGGTAGAGGCAGTCCTCGGAGGTGTCGAGGGTCTCAGGGGTGTAGTCGACGCCGTAGGT
>Ga0302324_100013966_pt1 | contig 16237 bp, 11 predicted proteins | sample Palsa_T0_1_FD_201949 | JGI IMG/M metagenome (GOLD analysis project Ga0302324, IMG submission 201949) | Peat permafrost microbial communities from Stordalen Mire near Abisko, Sweden - Palsa_T0_1 | ecosystem: Environmental > Terrestrial > Soil > Palsa > Peat permafrost | place: Sweden: Abisko...
ACTCGTCGTAGCGCCACAGCGGCGCGCTGACGCGGCCGTCGAAGTCGATGACGGTCGGCATCGGCAGATCGTGGCGGCGGCCGATCTCGTAGTCGGTCTGATCGTGCGCGGGCGTCACCTTGACCGCACCGGTGCCGAACGCCGGATCGACGACGTCGTCGGCGATGACCGGGATCGCGCGCTCGACGATCGGCAGCACGACGTTTTTCCCGATGAGGTGCGCGTAGCGCGCGTCGTTGGAGTGCACGGCGACCGCTACGTCGCCGAGGTACGTCTCCGGACGTGTCGTCGCGATCACCAGACCGTCGCCGCCGTCCTCGGCGCGGTAGCGGATGTGCCACAGCGACGTGTCGCGCTCTTCGTCCTCGACCTCGGCGTCCGACAGCGTCGACTGCGCGACGGGATCCCAGTTCACCGCGTGCCGCGGTAGACGAGACCGTCCTGGTAGAGGTCGACGAACACTTTGTTGACGGCGGCCGACAGCCAGGGATCCAACGTGAATCGCTCGCGCTCCCAGTCGGGCCCGAAGCCGAGCGACCGGAACGCCTCGTCGATCGCGCCGCCATACTCCTCACGCCACTGCCAGGCGCGCTCCAAGAACTTCTCGCGGCCTAGGCTCTCGCGCGTCAGCCCTTCCTTGGCGATCTCGCGCACCAGCACGGCTTCGGTCGCGATCGCGGCGTGATCTTGACCCGGCAGCCAGTCGGCGTTCTCGCCGAGCATGCGGTGGTAGCGCGTGAGGATGTCCTGCGGCGTGAACGTCGAGGCAGTGCCCAGGTGCGCGCGGCCGGTGATGTTCGGCGGCGGCATCGAGATGATGAACGGCGGCCGCGCCGGATCGGGCTCCTCGTGGAAGACGCCGGCCGCCAGCGAGCGCGCGTACAGCCGCGGCTCGACTTCGGCGGGATCGTAGGTCTTCGGGAGCTCGGGGCGGTCGGTCACCGCCCTACGATACGCGAAAGCCCGGCGTTTCTCCGGTCCAACCGTAGAGCCAGTCGACGTGGCCGAAGTCGTCGTCGCGCCGTGGTGCGAGCATCGCGTCACGCAGCGTCGCGCCGACTTCGCCGGTGTGCCAGATCTCGCCGAACAGCCGCGCGCTGTACTGCACGCGCGCGGTGCGCAAGTAGCGCTGCTGCCGGTACGCCTCGAACGCGGCGGCCGGATCGTCATGCGCGGCCAGCGCGTCGGCGATCACGACGGCGTCCTCGAGCGCCTGGCATGCGCCCTGAGCCAAGTATTGCAGCATCGGGTGCGCCGCGTCGCCGAGCAACGCCACGCGGCCGGCGCTCCAGCGCGCGACCGGCTCGCGGTCGTACATCGTCCAGCGCCGGTCTCGGCGGATGCGCGAGATTCCCGCTTGCACCGCGCCGCAGCCGACCGCGAACGCCGCGTCGAGCTCGTCGGGCGTTCCCCAGTCGTCGGTGTCAGGGCGATAGCGCGCGCTGCGAAAGACCGCGACCTGGTTGAAGAGCCGGCCGCCGCGAATCGGATACTGCACGAAGTGCAAGCCCGGCGCGGTCCACAGCACGACGTCGTTGACGCTCGCCCCGTCCCAGAGCTCTTCTACCGGCAGCGTGCCGCGATAAGCGACGTAGCGCGCGGGAATCGGCTCGCCGTCGTCGACGACGAGCTTGCGCAAGCGCGACCACAAGCCGTCGGCCGCGATCAGCGCCTCGCCTTCGTAGGCCTGACCGTCCGCGCAGGTCGCGCGCACGCCGCCGGCGTGGGATTCGGCGTTCACGACCTCGCGCGACGGCTCGAGGACGATGCGCGCCTCGGCGCGGCACGCGGCAAGCAGCGCGTCGAGCAAGTCGCCGCGGTGCATCACGATGTACGGATACCGGTAGTGCCGGCGAAACGCCTCGCCGAGATCCAGCGTAGTCACCTTCGCGCCCGTGCGCGCGTCGCGCCAGTCGATGCGGCGCGGAAACACCGCGTAGGGCGCGAGCGCGTCGAGCACGCCGAGGCGCGCCAGCACGTGTGACGCATTCGGCGCGAGCTGCAGTCCCGCGCCGATCTCGCCGAACTGCGCCGACTTCTCGAGGACGTGCACCGGTCGGCCGGTGCGCGCGACCGCCAGCGCAGTCGCCAGACCCCCGATCCCGCCACCGGCGATCAGCAACCTAGACGTCGGTCCCGTCGCCGCCCTCTTCGGTCGCGTCCGTCGTGCTGCCGCGCTTGCCGTAGGCCGCCGCTTCGCGGTCGCCGCCGCGTTCTTCGTCGCCGGCGAGGATCTCCTCACCGCGAATCGTCTCGGTGTTGCGCTCGGTCAGCGCCGGTTCGTCGGTGCTGCGCCCGATGTCGCCCTTGCCGGCGTCTGCGTCTTCGTTCAATGCGTTTCTCCTCGCTGATCGGCAGTCGTCGGACGGAGTGGTACCCGCGCCGTCAGGCGCCCACACGAAGGCTGCCAGCTCGCCCAAACCACGCAGTTGCGCCGCGGGCCGTGGCGTGAGTGCTTCGGGCGGATGACCGTGGCGATTGCACCACGCGACGCGAAAGCCGAAGTGCGCCGCGCCCCAGGCGTCCCACGGGTTGGACGAGACGAACACGATCCCGTCCGGCGCGCAGGCGAAGCGCGCGGTGGCGAGCGCGTAGACGCGCGGATCGGGCTTGAATGCGCGCACCGCGTCGACCGACAGCACGTCGGTGAGGAGGTCGAGAATGTTCGCGGCGCGCAGGGCGGCGCGGGCCGACGACGGCGTCCCGTTGGTCAGGACCGCGCGCGGGACATCGCGATCGGCGAGCGCGCGCAGCGCGGGCGCGACGTCGTCGTAGGCTGGCATGGTCTGCCAGGCCGCGACGAGTTCGGCGCGCGCATCCGCGTCGAGGTTCGTGTCGCGCTGCGCGCAGGTGAAGTCGAGCGCCAGCGCCGTCAGCTCGTCGAAGTCGCGATACGCCTGCGCCAGCGTGGTGAGGAACGCGTATTCGAGCTGCTTGCGGCGCCAGTCGGCGACGAACGCAGCTGCATCTGGAACGCCCGCGGCGGCGACGTGGGCGCGCATCGACTCGATCGTGAGGATCGTGCCGTACAGATCGAAGACGACCGCTGCGACGGCCATTGCTAGGCGCGGCCGGCGAACGTGCGCTCGAGGAACCGCAGCACGCGGGTGAGCGGGAAGTCGTGCTCGACCAGCGGCTTGGTCAGCAGCGAGCGCAGCCCGAGCAGCTTCGCGCCGAGCACGTCGGTGAACAGCTGATCGCCGATCACGATCGTCGCATCGCGCGGCGTCCCGAGCAGTCGCAGCGCGCGCAGGAACGCGAACGGCAGCGGCTTGAGGGCGTTGGGCACGACCGGGATACCGAGCTGAGCGCCGACCGACGCGACGCGCTCGCTGAAGTTGTTCGAGACGAGCACGAGCGCGAAGCCGCGCGCGCGCGCCGCGGTCACCCATTCCGCCACCCCAGGCGCGAGTTCGGGCCGGTGGTACGCGCAGACGGTGTTGTCGAGGTCGACGACGATCCCGCGCACGCCCTTGGCGGTCAAGAGGTCGAGCGATATTTCGGGCAGCGTGTCCGCGTGATGATCGGGCCGGAACCTCTCCACGCTATCCCCGATTCCGTCCACAGCTAGCTCACCCCGCTCGCCGCCGCCCCACAGCCCGCCCCGGCCCCTCCCCAGAAAAGAAAAAATCGTCCACCGGCATTCACAAGGGAACCCGACCGCGGTACAATATCTAGTACAGCCCGACGTGCCCAGGCACAAGAGATTGTGTCGGGGCCCGCTCTCGGGCGGCCAAGGGATTGACGAAATCGAACAGACGTTCGATAATTTGTGGTCCCCGCCCCGCTCCCACCGCGACCGAGAGGACGCAGCCGTATGAAGTTCTCGCGCACCTACTCCGCCCCGGGCGACCCCTACGCCGGCATCGAGTTCGAGCCGCGCACGTCCCGGATCGTGAACCCCGACGGCAAGGTCGTCTTCGAGGCCAAGGACGTCGCCATCCCGACCGGCTGGTCCCAAGTCGCGACCGACATCCTCGCTCAGAAGTACTTCCGCAAGGCGGGCGTTCCGGACAAGACGGTGCGCGTCGCCGAAGACGGGGTCCCGGAGTGGCTGTGGCGCTCGGAGCCGGCGGACGACGCTGCCTTCGTCGGCGAGGGCGACGCCCGACAGGTGTTTCACCGGCTGGCCGGCTGCTGGACCTACTGGGGGTTCAAGCACGGCTATTTCGACGACGAGTTCGCCGCGCGCGCCTACTACGACGAGATGTGCGCGATGCTCGCGCGCCAGATCGGTGCGCCCAATAGCCCTCAATGGTTCAACACGGGCCTGCACTGGGCGTACGGCATCTCCGGCCCCGCGCAAGGCCACTACTACGTCGACCCCAAGTCCGGCGAGCTCACCGAGTCGACCTCAGCGTACGAGCATCCAGCTCCGCACGCTTGCTTTATCCAGAGTGTAAGCGACGATCTCGTGAATGAAGGCGGCATCATGGACCTGTGGGTTCGTGAAGCTCGCATTTTTAAGTACGGAAGCGGTACGGGCAGCAACTTCTCCCGGATTCGTGGAGAGGGCGAGAAGCTGTCCGGCGGCGGGACGTCGTCGGGCTTGATGTCGTTCCTCAAAGTCGGAGATCGTGCTGCCGGCGCCATCAAGTCGGGCGGCACGACCCGTCGTGCCGCAAAGATGGTCTGCCTCGACCTCGACCATCCGGACGTCGAAGAGTTCATCACATGGAAAGTGACCGAGGAGCAAAAGGTCTCCGACCTGGTCACGGGATCGATCACCTGCGAGAAGCACCTCAACGCGATCATGAAAGCGGCGTCCGACGAGACGCTGCCCGAATCGGCACGCCTCGATCCAGCGCTCAACGTCGGCCTAAAGAACGCGATCCGCTCCGCGCTGAGCGTCGGTATCCCGCAAGCGAATATCCAGTATGCGCTCGATTACGCAAAGCAAGGCTACAAAGAGCTGCTCATTGAGACGTACGACACGAACTGGGACTCGAAGGCGTATGGGACCGTCTCTGGCCAGAACTCGAACAACTCAATTCGCATTCCGAACGAGTTCTTCGCGCGCCTAGACGCCGATCAGACGTGGGATTTGGTTCCGCGCCGTTCCAAGTACGGTGATGGCGGCACCCAGAAGATCAAAGTCGTCCCCGCCGCGGACCTTTGGGAAAAGATCGCGATCGCGGCCTGGCAGTGCGCGGATCCCGGCGTTCAATACGATACGACGATCAACGAGTGGCACACCTGCCCAGCTGATGGTCGCATCGAAGCGAGTAACCCCTGCTCCGAATACATGTTCCTCGACGATACCGCATGCTTTGCGCCGGAGACGCGGGTCAGCACGCCCAACGGCCTTCGAACGGTCGAGGAGCTCTATCTCGCGCAGCAGACTGGCCAGCACGTTGTCGTAACGACCGACGTCTATAGCGAGCACGATCATCGGCGCATCACGTCGCATCGGCCGGCCTATGTCACCAAGGTTGGTGTCCGCGACGTCTATCGCATGAAGCTCAAGGATGGACGCGAGGTGCGCGCTACTGGCGATCATCGCTTCCTAACCGACGACGGCGAGTGGAAGCGCCTCGACCAGATGGTCCCGGGCAGTGACAGGATCGCCATCCGCGAGAGCGGCAATCCCGTCGCCTTCTCTTCGTCCGAACCTGATGCAAAGCGCTGGCAAATGCTGGGCTGGCTCAGCGGCGATGGCGTGTTTTCAAAAGACACCGTAGCGCTCGTCTTCGGTCCGCGCGAGGGCGCCACTGCAATCGCCATGACGGAGCAGCTCAACGAGCTCAAGGCCGCTGCTGCCGGCGACGATAGTGCTCGGCTCTCCTGCGTCGGCACGCAGCGCAACGGCGTCATGCAGGTCACAACCTCGCAGAAGTCGCTGGTTTCCTATTTGCAGAATCGTTACGGATTCCGGCAAGGAACGGCGATTACGAAGGACGTCCCAACGTCGATCCACACAGCGTCGGACGATCTCAAGGTCGCCTACTTACAGGGGCTGTTCTCGGCGGATGGTTGTCTGCTACGAGCGTCGGGCGTCGAGCCTGAAGCGATGCTCGCCTCTTCTTCGCCGGAGATGCTGCGTTCCGTGCAGTTGCTTCTCTCCGACATCGGGATAACGTCCCGCATTACGTGGATGCACCCTCAGGGTCGCAAGAATCCGCAAGGACAGCTCCACATCTACAATCAGCAGGCGCGGAAGTTCTTGTCGCTGGTCGGCTTCCCGTGCTCGGATGACAAGCAGCGTCGCGCCGAAGAGGTTCTTGCACGCTCCTTCGATGGTGCCCTGAAGAACCCGCGCTCACCGAAGGTCATCTCGATCGAGCCGGCCGGCACCACGACCGTGTACGATATCACTGAGCCTGCGACGCGCTCCGTGATCGTCGAGGGCATGATCGCGCACAACTGCAATCTCGCGTCGCTCAACCTCGTCCAGTTCATGGATGGCGCCGGCCATTTCGATCCGCGGCGATTCGCGGAGGCTTGCCGCATTTGGGCCTTCACGCTCGAGATCAGCGTGCTGATGGCCCAATTCCCAAGCAAGACCGTAGCGCAGAAGTCGTACGACTTCCGGACCTTAGGGCTGGGCTATGCCAACATGGGCACGCTGCTCATGCGCATGGGCCTGCCGTACGACTCGGAAGAAGGCTTCGGTTGGTGCGCCGCGATCTCGTCGCTCATGACCGGCGCAGCATATAAGACGTCGGCGGAGATGGCCCGCGAGCTGGGCCCATTCCCGAGATACGATCGGAACGCCGATTCCATGGGGCGCGTACTGCGCAACCATCGCCGCGCAGCATATGCGACGCAAAACGACGAATACGAAGAGCTGACCGTCAAGCCGACGACGCACGCGCCGACGCTGTTTACACAGGAAACGTGGGCGCTCGCGCGGTCGATCTGGGACAATGCTCTTGCGATCGGTGAAGTCGCGGGTTATCGCAACGCGCAAGTCACGTGCATCGCACCTACGGGTACTATCGGGCTTGTAATGGACTGCGATACAACCGGCATCGAACCTGACTTTGCGTTGGTCAAGTTCAAGAAGCTCGCCGGCGGCGGGTATTTCAAGATCGTCAACCAGTCGGTCGAGCCGGCACTGCGGCGGCTCGGCTACAACAACGAACAGATCGCGGCGATCGAGATCTTCGCCAAGGGCACGAACACGCTCGAGGGCACGCCGCACATCAACAAGGCGACGCTCAAGGCAAAGGGATTCGACGACGCGACCATCGCGAAGGTCGAGTCGCAGCTGCTGGGCGCGTTCGAGATCGGTTTCGTGTTCAACCAGCATGTACTGGGTGTAGAGTTCTGCCGTGAGAAGCTCGGCATGACCGACGCTCAGCTCGCGGACTGGAACTACTCGATCCTCCGCGACGCGCTGGGTTTCACGCAGTCGCAGATCGAGGAGGCCTCGGACGTGATCTGCGGGCGGATGACGCTCGAGGGTGCGCCGTTCCTCAAGGAAGAGCACCTGCCGGTCTTCGACTGTGCGACGCCGTGTGGCAAGCACGGATCACGGTTCATCCGGCCGCTCGCACACGTCGACATGATGGCCGCGGCGCAGCCATTCATTTCCGGGGCCATTAGCAAGACGATCAACCTTCCGCAAACGGCGACGATCGCCGACGTCAAGGAAGCATATCGCTATTCTTGGGAGCGGATGGTCAAGGCGGTTGCGCTCTATCGCGACGGCTCGAAGCTGTCGCAGCCGCTCGCGGCGAGCTATGACGTCGGCGATTCCGACGATCTCGAGCAGCCGCAGGCGGCCTACGAGGGGCCGGTTCGGGTGGCTGAACGGCTCGTGTATCGGTACATCGCCAAGCGCCGGCGGATGCCGGACCGCCGCGGCGGCTACACGCAAAAGGCGATCGTGGGCGGGCACAAAGTCTACCTGCGCACCGGCGAATACGACGACAAGTCCCTCGGCGAGATATTCATCGACATGCACAAGGAAGGCGCGGCCTTCCGCAGCCTGATGAACAACTTTGCCATCGCTGTCTCGCTCGGACTCCAGCACGGGGTTCCGCTCGAGGAGTACGTCGACGCGTTCACGTTCACGCGCTTCGAGCCCAACGGTCCTGTCGTCGGACACGCCAACATCAAGATGGCGACCTCGATCCTCGACTACATCTTCCGCGAGCTCGCGGTGAGCTATCTCGGCCGCTACGATCTCGCCCAAGTTCAGCCGTCGCAAGCGCTCGACGCGATGGGCCCCGAGCCCGAGTACATCGGCGAAGAGGACAGCGGCGAGGTCCACTATGCCCCCATCGCGATCGCACCGAAGGCATCCTCACCGGCCGCGACGGCCGTGGTCACCCGCGTCCCCGAACCAGTGGGAGCCGTTGCATCGGCGCCGAGCGCCGGCGTAGTGAAGGGTCAAGTCGTCGCCGCCAAAGCCCGCGAGGCGATCGCAAAGGGCTACAGCGGCGACGCGTGCACCCAATGCGGCCAGTTCACCCTCGTCCGAAACGGAACGTGTCTCAAGTGCGACAGTTGCGGCACGACGAGCGGATGCTCGTAGAAAGTGCGGCCCATTCGTCATGTTGGCCTGAATCGCATAGCTGGTGCCCAACTTGCCGTCGATCACCACCGTCACGCGAGCCCATATCTGTAGCTCCCTGGCTGGAAAACTTCCCCTGCATCCGGAGATTGCCCGGTCGGCTTTAATACCATCTCCCAAGTGGAACGGGAAATGCTAGCTACCGCTCGCTCGGATGTGCCGCCGAGAGCGTAAGGAAATGACATTGCCGCTCTTCGGAGAGGCCCGGCGGTACTTGCCGATTTGATCGGTGCCCAACGGTATCTAACGCGAGATGACCGACGCCAATCATTGGATCCAACAAACGCGCTGATCGTCTCGATAGCGCCGACGCCTCGGCCTTGGCACTTTGCAAACCCCCTGGCGAGCCCTATACTGACGAAAAAGGCTGCTATAACTCTACCAGCCGGACTTGACGCGGAGGTCGGGTGCGAAAGCAAATCGCCGTTACGCGCAGAGCGACTACATGGTTTTTCGTCATCGTCGCGTTTGCATCGCTGAGTGTCGCGTACTTTGGCTTCGACAGACCCCAATGGCTACCGAAATCGACTAGCGTATTCGCATGGTTCGCACTCGAAGTCGCGACCCTCGCAATTGTCACCGCAACTTTTGTCTTCATCGCCGCCGATGCATCCGTCAAGCAACCTCATCGACCGATGATGGATCGGGCCGATCTTGCCGCCCTCATCGTCCTCAGTACCCTTGCATACGCATACGCAATCTACCAAATCTTCAAAGGCGATAAAGGCAATGTCCGACTCAGCTATGCTCTTTTTTCGAGCCTATTGCTCTTCCTATGGTTTCGGAACACTCGACTCTTATTTCAGTTCCGCATAGCGATGCTTGCGCGGCGCATCAGAAACGTCACTAAGTCGCCCGAGACGGTATTCGACTTCGGCCGTTCGATGGCATCGGAAATCAGTCGCCTTTCTTTCTCCGCCATCCTACTCGTCTTTCCACTTCTCACGTGGCTTCCCACACTTCTGCCGGGCCGGGCATTCCTCGCTCCCCAGAATCTCGGCTTCGGCTTTGCAATTGTTACGATTTCCATCGTAGTCCTCACGCCGCTGTATATTCACACGGTGCTGGCACAGGCGATCACGAAAAGCTTCGCCACATTTGACACTGAGTTCGCGAAAGACTTGCGAGGAACGTTGAACGCCCCGATCACAAAGGAAACCGCCGAACGCCTTAAGGCCAACGTAGAACTTCGCAATTCTGTGGCGTCGTCTCTAAATGTCTCCGCAAATGACGTCATCACCAGCCTGGCGCAGAATCTCGCGATAATTGCAGCGCTGATTGCAATCTGGTATGGCAAGCGTCCGTAGACCGCGAGCACGCGAGTAGTGAGAGTGCTTTCACCCGTAACCGGCATCGTGTGCGCCCGCGGCCGACAGCACCCTCCAGAATCATCGGCGTTCATAAGAATTTTCATTTCGCCGCTCGCTGATCATACGGTCCGCTCGCCCATATCCGCCCGGGTTCTCGCGGTGTCATCGAGACGCGGGCTTCGCATGCCTGCATTCCTTCCACACGCGATTAAGTGTAACTCACAAACTACGATACTCTTAGGTGGTTCCGAGCGACGTCAGCTGTCCGTGCGAATAGTTGTGGGGCTTCTAACGAAGCGCATTGAAGCGTTCGCCAGAGCGCGCGACATCATCGATGCCCTTTCACCGCTCGCCTATATTTACTTGGGTTCACTGGTTGAGGTCAGCGGAGAAATCAGGTTCCTCCCCCATTTACGCTGCTGGCATCGCGTTAGTGCGGGCGACGTAATTGGGGAATGGTGATGTGCCTCCGGGCTCTACCCAACGCCCTGAGCGCGCTGCGACTAATAATTGCAATCTTAGCCGTCTATGCCTACACCGTCACCGTAAATGGACTTGTCATTGTCTTAGCGCTCTCCGTTGGGATTGTGACGGACGTTCTCGACGGTTTCATTGCGAGAGCGCAAAACGTCGAATCAGTCCTTGGCCATCGCCTCGACATTATCGCCGATGCGTGCTGCTTTGGGATCCTTCCGTGCGTTTACATCGTCGAACGCCAACAATCACGGTTCGCAGACGCGGTGTGCGTGCTCTTTGTCTTTTACGGGTTGGCGCGTATCGGGGCAGGCTGGCGGTGCGCGGGTATACCGCTCCCGCTTCTGGGCTGCCTTTTGTTCGCGACGTACTATATTGCACTGCTGCCCAGTGTCCGCATCTTCGTCGCGGCAGTATTGATAGCCGTCGCGTTTGCGTCAATTGCGATAGAAAGACGGCGCCGCACTTCGTGAGCCGTCCTTATTACGCGAGGCGCACACCAGGATCGGGCCGTGGCCAAGGCCGGGAATACGCGGCAATGCGGGAATTGCCAACCTTGCCAGCATTACCTGAGTCATTCGCACGCAACAATGAGGATTAAAGCTTAATCGGACAGCGGAACGGACAGAGTTCGCAAGATGTAGCGCGACTCGTTGCGGACTCTCTCTTTGTTCGTCCGGCCCACGCGCTACCGGTCCGGGAGCTGGGCGAGGAATTTGTCTAGCGTGATCGGGTAGTCGCGCACGCGTGCGCCGGTCGCGTTGTAGACCGCGTTTGCAATCGCGGCACCGACGCCGCAGAGGCCGAGCTCTCCTACGCCCTTTGCCTTCATTGGGGAAGAAATCGGGTCGACCTCGTCGAGGAAGATCACGTCTTGGTGCGGGATGTCAGCGTGCACCGGTACTTCGTAACCAGCGAGGTCGTGGTTTACGAAAAACCCACGCCGCTTATCGACCGCCAGCTCTTCCATCAGCGCCGCGCCGACGCCCATCGTCATCGCGCCGATGACCTGACTGCGGGCTGCCTTCGGATTGAGGATACGGCCTGCGGAGCACACCGCGAGCATGCGACGGACGCGAATCTCGCCCGTCGCGGCGTCGACGCCGACCTCGACGAAGTGTGCGGCGAAGGTCGACTGTTGATAGCGCTCGTCGAGGTCGCCGTATTCGATGCTGTCCTCGGCGGAGAGACCGGCCTCCCCCGCCACCGTACCGAGCGAAACCGTCCGGCCGCGCGCTAAGACGCTGCCGCCGGCAAATTCCGCCTCCTCCGCGTCGAAGCCGAGCTTCTGCGCGATCATCGCGCGGAGTTCCATGCAAGCGGCATAGACGCCCGAGGTCGAGTTGTTGGCGCCGAACTGCCCGCCGGAGCCTGCCGAGACCGGGGAATCGGAGTCGCCGAGCAGCACCACGACCCGGTCGAGATCCACACCCATCGTTTCCGCAGCGGTCTGCGCGATGATCGTGTAGCTCCCGGTACCGATATCCGTCATGTCGGTCGTCACCGTGACGACGCCGTCCTCGTCGATGCCGACTCGCGCTCCCGATTTGATCAACAGATTATTGCGCAGGCCGGCCGCAACGCCCATACCGACGAGCCATCGCCCATCTCGCACCTGTCCCGGCTTCGGGTTTCGTGAGCTCCAACCGAACTTCTCCGCTCCGAGGCGTAGGCAGCCGTTGAGGTCCCGGTACGAGAAGCGGCGCTCGGGTTTGGCAGGGTCGACCTGCGTGTCGTTGATGATGCGAAATGCGACCGGGTCGAGACCGAGCTTCTCGGCCATCTCGTCCATCGCGATTTCGAGCGTCAAGTGGCCCGTCGCGTCACCCGGAGCGCGCATCGCGTTTGCCTCGGGCAGATCGAGCGTTGCAAGCCGCATCGCCGTCAGACGGTTCGCGCCCGCGTAGAGCAGCCGCGTCTGCGCTATGGCCGCCTCGGGAGGCCCGTCGGGAACGTTACCCGACACGGTCTCGTGCGCGATTGCCGTGATCTTGCCGTCCGCCTCGGCCCCGATACGAACGCGCTGGATGGTTGCCGCTCGATGCGTCGTGTTGTTCGCGATGAAGGGACGGGTCAGCGCGACTTTCACGGGACGTCCGACGGCCTTGGCGGCAAGCGCCGCGAGCGGAGCGTCGGTCCGCACGAACAATTTCGCACCGAATCCACCGCCGATGTAGGGCGACTCGAGACGCACCTTGTCATCGGAAATGCCGAGGACCTTGGCGATGTCTTCCTTGCCCCAGTTGATCATCTGGTTCGACGTCCACAGCGTCAGATGGTCGCCGTCCCACGCCGCGATCGTCGCATGCGGCTCCATCATGGCGTGGCTCTGGTCCGCCGTCGTGTAGCGCTCGTCCAGCGTCACCGGCGCCGCGGCGAACGCGCTCTCGAAGTCGCCGACGCGCTGCAGCGCCTCTTCGTCGTCGCCGTCGTCGTCCGCGAGCTTTGCGTCAGCGGCGCCGGCCGCGAGATCGAACCGCCCGTCACTCGGAATATAGTCGACCCCAATCAGGGACGCCGCAGCGCGTGCCTGCTCGAACGTCTCGGCCACGACGATCGCGATCGCCTGATGATAGTGCTCGATCTCCGCTCCGCCAAACAGATACGCATAGTTCATGCGGCCACGGCCGAGCCTCGGCATATCGAGCGTGGTGACAATCGCGAGGATGCCCGGCGATGCCTTGGCCTCGGCGAGATCCATCGAAGCGATCCGGCCCTTCGGAATGGCCGACCCTACGATGAACCCGTACGCCTGATTTGCGACAACGTCGTGCCGTTCGTAGGCATAAGGGGCCGTGCCGGTGGTCTTGAACTTGCCGTCGACGCGATCGGTGGGCTTTCCGACGACCTTCAATTGGTCGATGGGATTGACCGTCGCCGGTGTATCGAATTTCATGCCGGCGCCTTCGCATCGGCCAAGACAGCAGCGAGCGTCCGCTCTACGAGTCGAAGTTTGAACGCGTTCTCACTGGTCGGTTTCGCGCCGTCGAGCAGCCGCGTCGCGACCGCCTTTGCGCCGCGGGGTAATTCTGTCTCGGCGGCTTCGATGCGCCAGGGCTTCGGTGCGATGCCGCCGACGGCGACACGGCCGGAGCCGTCGGGCTGAACGATCGCCGCGACCGAGACCAGCGCGAACGCGTACGACGCGCGATCGCGCACCTTCCGATAGACGTGCTTCCCGCCGACGGGCTTCGGCAGCTTCACCGAAGTGATCAGTTCACCCGGAGCCAACGCGGTTTCAATGTGCGGCGTGGCACCCGGCAGATGGTGGAAGTCGGCGATCGGAATGGCTCGGGTCGAGCCGTCGGGCTTGACCGTTTCCACCGTCGCGTCGAGCGCGCGCATGGCGATAGACATGTCGCTCGGATTCGTCGCGATGCAGGCGTCACTGACGCCGATAACGGCCAGCTGCCGGGTGACGCCGCCGATGGCGGCGCAGCCCGAGCCGGGCCGCCGCTTGTTGCACGGCTGATTGGTATCATAGAAGTACGGGCAACGCGTGCGCTGCACCAGGTTCCCCGCCGTCGTCGCTTTGTTGCGCAGTTGTCCGCTCGCACCGGCGACGACGGCCCGCGACAACACCCCATACTCGCGGCGCACGCGGCCGTTCGCGGCCAGGTTCGTGTTTGTGACCAACGCGCCGATCCGCAAGCCGCCGTCACTCGTATCCTCGATGCGGTCGAGATCGAGTTTGGTCAGGTCGATGATGTGCGCGGGCGTCTCGATCTGCAGCTTCATGAGATCGAGCAGGTTCGTGCCGCCGGCGATGAACTTGGCGTTCGGCACGTTAGCGGCGGTCGCGGCGGCCGCGGCGGGCGTCGTCGCACGTTCGAAGGTGAACGGCTTCATGCCGATTCCCCGGCGACTTCACGCATCGCCTCGAGAATGTTCGAATAGGCCCCGCAACGGCAAATGTTGCCGCTCATGCGCTCTCGCAGCTCGGCGTCGGACGCCTCGGCTCTCGCCGTGAGGTCGCCCGTGACGTGGCTCGGGACGTCCGCCTCGATCTCCCCCAGCACCGCCACAGCCGAACAGATCTGACCGGGCGTGCAGTATCCGCACTGAAAGCCGTCGTGCTTGATGAACGCCGCCTGCATGGGATGCAGGTCGTCGGGCGTGCCGAGCCCCTCGATCGTCGTGATTCCGTCGTCTTCGTGCATCACGGCGAGCGTGAGGCAGGAGTTGATGCGAATGCCGTTCACCAGCACCGTGCACGCGCCGCACTGGCCGTGGTCGCAGCCCTTCTTGGTACCGGTCAACTGCAAGTGTTCGCGCAGCGCGTCGAGCAGCGTCGTGCGCGTGTCGAGCACGAGCTCGCATCGCTTGCCGTTTACCTCGAACGACACCGGCGCCATGCTGACCGCACCGGGAGGGTTGGCTACGTCTGTATTCATCATCGTGCGTTAGCCGGCCGAACTGCCGCGGCCGCAGCGGCCGAAGCTGCGAACATTGGAAAGCCGCGTCGAGTCATCGTGTCCTCGCCGGTAGGCAAACGGCGGGCGGGCGCTCGTCTTCGCTTCATTCCCTAAGCGCCATGAGAATAACCACCCCGAGAGCGCCTTGCACGCGGTGACCGTTTTCGCAAAGCGCTGCAATTTCTTGCCGCATCGGGGGTCGGGCTCGGGCTTTCGGCGCGGCTCCGCGCTCAATTTCGGCGGCGCATGGGCCACGCAATTCCAGCCCCAAATGCTTCCCCGCTTCGACGATAGCCGCGGCGAGCGAGTCGCCGCCGCCGTGGCCGGCGTCGCCAAGAACCTGCAGCTCGCTGGTGGTCCAGCGACGTGATAGGCGCCAGGCGGTTTCAAGCGGGCTGCTGACATCGTAGCGGCCGTGTATGAGGATTCCGGGGATGCCGCTGAGCCGTGAGGCGTTTCGAATCAGCAGTTCGTCTTCGAGGAATGCAGCATGCCTCCAGTAGTGCGTAACCTGCCGAGCAAACCCCAGCCGAAAGTCCGGGTCGAGAAAGCGTGGGTTCGGCGCATGGCCGGGAGTCAAGGAGACATGAGTATCTTCCCATCGGCACCATTCCGACGCTGCACGGTCCCGCACGACAGGATCGGGATCGAACAGCTGCGCCGCGTAGGCGTCCACCAGCGGTACCTCGCGCAGCTCAGCAGGGACGGCCGCGGCAAATCGCTCCCACTCCTGCGGAAAGATGCGGCCGACGTCGTAGGTCAACCACTGCACTTCGCGACGTGACGTCGTCGTCACGAGGGCAAGGATCAGCGCGTCGACGTGAGCTGGATACGTCTGCGCATATGCGAGGCCGAGCGTGGTTCCCCAGGAAAGCCCCAAGATGGTCCACTTCCCGATGCCCCGGTGCTGGCGCAGCAGCTCGATGTCCGCGATGAGATGACCGGTGGTATTGCAGCTGAGGTCGGCATCGGGTGCGCCGGCGAGGGGCCGACTCCGGCCACATCCGCGTTGATCGAACAACACGATGCGGTATTTCTCGGGATCGAAGAAGCGTCGTTGGCTTGCCGAACACCCTGAACCCGGGCCGCCGTGAAGGACGAGCGCAGGTCTGCCACTCGGGTTGCCACAGCACTCCCAATAGACCCGATGCCCGTCGCCTACGTCGAGCATACCGCTCTCGTAGGGTTCGATAGCCGGAAATCTCGGATCCATTCACGTCTCCAAGGCGCGCTCGATCGACCGGCGGCCAGTGCCGGCCGATACTACGGAATTACGGCGCGTTCAAACGCGCGGCCCCTCGGCCCGGCGCGGTTTCCTCCTCCAGTGGAAGCGTCGAACGCGCCGTTACAATAACGCGACGCCGGACAGATCGCGGCAGTAGTCGAGGAGGCGGTCCTGAAGCTCGGGGTCGCGGGCCGAAGGATGCACCTTGGCGGGCCGCAGGTGATAGAAATACTCGCCGGTCACTTGCGCTTCCGGGTCGTCGCTCACCGCCAGCCAAGCCTGCGTCAGCGGA
>Ga0302324_100013967_pt1 | contig 16236 bp, 15 predicted proteins | sample Palsa_T0_1_FD_201949 | JGI IMG/M metagenome (GOLD analysis project Ga0302324, IMG submission 201949) | Peat permafrost microbial communities from Stordalen Mire near Abisko, Sweden - Palsa_T0_1 | ecosystem: Environmental > Terrestrial > Soil > Palsa > Peat permafrost | place: Sweden: Abisko...
AACGACATCACCTGGCCGACCTTCATGGCCGCGCCCTTCATCGTCCCCAGGGCGGCGACGATCTGCTCGGCCGCCTCGATGTGACGACGCTCGAGCGCGGCGTCTCGCCCCTCCGGGGAGCGCGCTACATTGGCCGCGTGGGTGCCCGCCTGTCGGATCGCCTGACCCGCGGCAAGTCCCCCGATCTTAGCCGTCCGCCCCACGCGCGACGTGGGGATCTTGTCTCGCGCCACTCAGTTGATTCTAGTGTGCACCTGAGAGCCGGGAACGATGTCGTCCGATCCGTCGGGCCAGCGGACCCAGGCCTTGTGACCGCCGTCGTAGTCGTCGCCGAGAAGGATCAGGGTGGCCGGCTCGCCCATAGCCGTGCAGGGCTCGGATCCCTCTGGATCCACCCCGCGCCAGATCCTCACGAAGGCATTGTCTTCGAGCTCGTCGGCGACCGTGGTGGGGTCGGTGTGGCCCGGATGGATGCGCGTGTGTGGGGGAAGCGTCAGGAGCTTGTCCATGATCGACGAGCGAAGATCGCCGTAGGTGGTGTGCCCGGGCGCTCTGACGCCGCCGACGGAGCCCTTGAACAGGGTGTCGCCGGTGAAGACGTCGGTCCCGTTGACGAGCAGGGAAAGCATCCCGGCCGTGTGGCCGGGAGTGTGCAGCGGCTCGATGGTGAGGGCTCCGGTCTCGATCGCCACGCCGGGCTCCATCGTCCCGGTGGCCGCGGGGACGCGGTCGCGCTCGAGGGCGTGGATCAGGACCGGCGTGTCCGGATAGCGCTCGAGCACCGCGTCGAGGTCGGAGACATGGTCGTGGTGATGATGGGTCAGGAGCACATGGGTGAGCGTGAACTGCCCGCGCTCGAGGACGGCGAGGAGCGGCGCCACCGGCCCGCCGGCATCGATCATGACGGCGTGGCCGCCGAGCTCGTCGCCCACCACGTAGGTGTTCGACAGGAAGTCGTCATTCATCGAGCGTTCGACGATCATTAAGCTCGAGGTTATCGGGGTAGCCTCTCGGAAGGAGATGAAATGAGCCTTATCCACACCTGCTATCGCATCACCGACATCGATCGCTCCGTCGCCTTCTACAACGCGCTCGGCTTCAAAGAGGTCGGGCGCCTTCCCATCCGGGACGAAGCGATAAACGTGTTCATGAACCAGCCCGAGGACGGGGACAACCCGCGCTTAGAGCTCACCTACAACGTCGGGCACACCGAGCCCTACGAGATGGGCACCGGCTACGGGCACATCGCGATCACGTCCGGCGACCTCGACGGCATGCTGGCGGCGCTCGCCGAGCAGGGGATCGAGCCCGAGCGCCCGCCCTACACGATCCGCGAGGGCGGCTCTCGACTGTGCTTCGTGCGCGACCCCGATGGCTACCGGATCGAGATCCTCGAGCGAGGATGAGCGCTAACCTGACCGGCGCGAGATGAGCACGCCCACGACCAACATCGCCAAGCTGCTCGAGTACTTCGCCCGTGGGGTGGCCGCGCACGATCGCGAGACCGACCACCGCGCCTGGGGCATTGGCCTGCACCCGTTCGATATCGACCGTCTCGGGCTCGAGGACGGAGAGGAGATCCTCCCCGGGATCGTGCTCCAGGGCGATGATGGCACGACGGGCCAGTTCCGCATCCTCTGCGACGGCCAGCACGGCGGCGAGAACGAGGTCGTGGAAGAGGAAGAGGTCATCGACGCCGTCGCCACCGAGCTCGTGCCCCGGGTGGCGCCGCCCGTCTGAGCCCAGGCTTTACAGGTTGTTCACCTAAAGCACTGTCGGTATCAGCAGGATGGCGCTCGTGAGCGCCTCGGACATCATCCTCGGGATGGTCGTCTTTACCGCCGTCTGCTTCGACTTCACCAACGGCTTCCACGACACCGCGAACGCCGTCGCCACATCCATCGCCACCGGCGCGCTCAAGCCCCGCGTCGCCGTCGCCATGTCCGGCGTGCTCAACCTGGTCGGCGCGTTCATCTCGATCAAGGTGGCGGCGACGATCGCCAAGGGCATCGTCAACGCCCACGTGCTCGCGGGCACCGCCGGGCTCTCGCTCGTGTTCGCGGCGCTGATCGGCGCGATCGCCTGGAACCTGATCACGTGGTACCTCACGCTCCCGTCGAGCTCGAGCCACGCCCTGATCGGCGGCGTGATCGGGGCGACGATCGTCGCCAGCAGCGTGCACCAGGTCAAGGTCAACGGCCTGCTCAGCACCGTGATCTTCCCGGCTCTGTTCTCGCCCATCATCTGCGGTCTCGTCGCCATGGTCGGCACCTTCTCGGCGTACCGCCTGATCAAGCGGATCGGCGAGAAACAGGCCCGGAAGGGCTACCGCTACGGGCAGATCGGCTCGGCCGCGCTGGTCTCGCTCGCGCACGGGACCAACGATGCGCAGAAGACCATGGGCGTGATCGCGCTGGCCCTGATCGCCCACGGAGACATCAGCGCAAACCACTTCTACGTGCCCTTCTGGGTCAAGCTCTCCTGCGCGACCGCGATCGCCCTGGGGACGATGATCGGCGGCTGGCGGATCATCAACACGATGGGCAACCGCCTGACCGACATCGAGTCCCCGCAGGGGTTCTCGGCCGAGTCCGCGAGCGCCTCGGTCATCCTCGCCTCCTCCTACTACGGCTACCCGCTCTCGACCACCCAGGTCGTCTCGGGCGGCGTGATGGGCTCGGGCCTCGGCAAGCAGCTGGCGAGCGTCCATTGGGACGTCGTCGGCCAGATGGCCACCGCCTGGATCCTCACGATCCCGGCAGCGGGGGCCTTGGGCGGCGTCGCCTGGGAGGTCTCGCGCATCTTCGGCAAGGGCTCGGCGGCCGGCTCGATCGTGATCGGGGTCCTCGCGGCGATCGGCGCTTCGCTGATATTCCAGCTCGCCCAGCGCAACAAGATCGGCGCCAAGGACCTCGACCGCTCGGGCGTCACGCCCGAGAGAGAGGCCGAGCGTGCCCCCCGTGGCGGGCCACCCGCCCCGGCGGCGGCGACCACATAGAGAATGGCTCTCCTCGCCACCCCGATCATCAACGGAAGCGCCCTGTGGAAGATCGTCCTCGCTTCCGCGCTCGGCGGCATCGGCGTGGTCATCGCCTTCGGCTTGCTCGTGCTCTTCCTCACCCGCGCCGAGCAGGTGCGGGCCAGACACGGCGGCGAGCGCGTTCTCTACCTGCTGGGCAGCCTCGTGTGCGGGGCCTTCTGCCTCGCGGTGGTGGCCGTGGGCATCTACGCGATGGCCAAGAAGCCCGCGACGCCGGCGCCCAAGGGCACCAAGGCCTCGGCTGCCGTGACGCCCGCTTCGCCGCGTCGCTAGCCGTCAAGGCGATCGCGTGCGAGTTGCCGCGCAGCCACGAGCTGCCGCCGTCGCGCTTCTCGCGGGTTGAGGTGCACCGCTTGTGATCGAGCGGGGCGTGACGTGTCCGGGGGTGTGCGAATAACGGCGGCGGGTTGTCGATTATTCGCGTACCCTCGCTCGGGCCGCGCCGCCCGCGCCGCTCGTCGCCACGGCCGAGGCTTAGTTTAGGTCTCTGCAGTTCGGTCTCAACGAGAGGCCCTTAGCTTCGAGTTCGCCGTCGTGGCGCGATGAGGGCAACACCGCCACCCCCGGAGCGGCAAAGCGGTGGTCTCGCCCATCGAGTAGACCCGCGGCCTGTCCGCTAGCCAACGCCGACGCGCTCGGCGATCACCGAGACCAAGCGTTCGATCGTCGGACACGCCAGCCCGTGGCGCGCGGCGGCTCGGAGGACCGCTCCAGGAATCGCGTCGAGCTCGGGCTCGCGGCCGGCGGCGATGTCGCGCTGCATCGAGGACCCAAGCTCGGCGTGGGCCTGGTCGAGCTCGGCGAGCGCGCCGGCGGCGGTGACGAGGGCCCCATCGGCGTTGGCCACGGCAGTCGCCTCCTCGAGGCAGGCCACCAGCGCCGGCCGCCACTCCGGGTCGGCGCGGATGAACCCGATGGGCCGATCCACCGCGCTGGTCGTGCAGGCGAGGGCGTTCAGCCGCACGAGCTTGGACCAGAGGATCTGCGCTTCGCTCGAGCCGATCTGGACAGGTATCTCGGCCCCGCGAAGCCGGGCCGCGAGCCGCTCGAGCGCAGGGTGCAGACCAGGATCGTCGGCGGCCAGATCGATGCGCAGGAACGGGCTCGTATGCACGATGAGCCCGGTCGCCGGACGGTCGGACTCGATCCGGATCGTCCCGGCCGCCACCCGCTGGGCCCCGAAGTGCCCGCGCAGCAGTTGCACGTGGTCGAGCCCGTTGAGGAGCGGGACGACCAGGCCCGGTGGCGCCTCGATCCGCGCGAGCGACTCACACAGGCCCGTCGCCTTCGTGGCCACGATCAGCACCTCGGGCGGCTCGCGCAACGACGCCACCGCTCCAGGGCCGGCGGTGAAATCGCCGAGCAGCACGCTGCGCACCTCGATTCCGTCGCCGGCCAGGGCCTCCGCCGTCGGCTCGCGCGCCACGACGACGACATCCTCGCCGGCGCGCGCGAGCGCCGCGGCCACGAAGCCACCTACGCCACCCGGGCCGAGGACCGCGATCGTCGAGGACATCGGGGCAAGCGTAGCCTCGTGGCGCCGCGACTCCTCGCCCGTTCGCGTGTTCAAGCGTGCGCGGGACGGGGGGATACTCCGGCCAAACGAGTTCGACCAATGATCTCAACGACAAAGCCAGCGGACGCGGCCTACGGGCGGTCTCCTTCGCAGTCACGACCCAAGCGGCTGGTCGTCCTGATGCTCGCCCTCGGATTGCTGGCGGCGTCGATGATCGCGCTGACGCCGGGGGTGGCCGCGGCCGCCAACAGCACCCTGGGCCCCGGCGGTACCCTGACCGCCGGCCAGGAGCTCGTCTCCACGGACGGCCACTATGAGCTCCTGATGCAGACCGACGGGAATCTCGTCCTCTACATCGCGGGTGGCCGAGCCCTCTGGTCGAGCCACACCTACGGCGACGTCGGAGACTACGCCGTCATGCAGACCGACGGGAACTTCGTCGTGTACAGCTCGACCAACCAGGCACTGTGGAGCACGAACACGGGCAACGCGGGGTGCGCGGAGCTCGATATGCAGGACGACGGAAATCTCGTCCTCTACAACAGCTCCGGAAACGCACGATGGGCCAGCGGCACCCTCAACTCCTTGCTCGTCGCGGGAGACAAGCTCACCTCCGGCGAGGAGCTTTACTCGAACAACAAGCAGTACCGCTTCGTCCTACAGGCCGACGGGAACCTCGTCCTCTATAACAGCGCCGAAAACGCGCTGTGGGCCAGCCACACGTACGGCGACAGCGGCGACCACGTGGTCATGCAGGCGGACGGGAACCTCGTTATCTACGGCAGCGCCGGGAGCGCGCTGTGGGCCAGCCACACCGACGGCAGGAGGGGCGACCACCTGATCGTGCAGAACGACGGCAACGTCGTCATCTACGCCGGCTATACGCCCGTGTGGGCGACCCACACGGACCAGAACACCACGCGACAGGCGAGCACGCGGACCGGTGGTGCAGTGGCGCAAAGCGCCACAGCACCCAACTGTGGCGTCCCCGTGCCCACGCCCGCTCCCACGCCCACGCCCGCTCCCACGCCGACGCCGGCACCGACGCCCGCGCCGGTCGTGGTCTACGTCCCCGTCGCTGTCTACGTACCCGCCCCACGCTCTCCGCACCACGTCAAGGTCAAGCTGACGATGAGCTGGACCTGGAACCAGGAGCGCACACGGCTCTACCGCGTGGTCGCCAATCGTATCCCCGAGCACGCAGCCATCAGCGTCTCGTGCCACGGTCGAGGCTGCCCGCACAGCGCCCAAGTGGCGTCGGTCCACGTCAGACGTCTTCTGAAGTCGCTGGCCGGCAGTAGTTACAGAGCCGGCGACCGAATCTTCATCACGATCCGTGTCCCGCGTGAGGTCTCCGAGCGCGTCGAGCTGTGGATCCGCGACGGCAAGGAACCCAGGGTCAAGCTCCTCTAGACCGCTACGGTGTACGGGTGGAAAGTCCCCCCGGCCTGCTCGCGCGCGGTCCCTGGTCCCCCACCCAGGTCGAGGTCTCCTGGCGCAGCGACCCGTTTCAGGCCGAGGAGAGCGCCACCGCGGCGGCGGATCTCGCGCTCCAGGCGCTGCGCGATCGCGGCTCGCCGAGCCACGACGGATTGGCAGCCAGGCTCGCCCGCTTCGAGGTCGACGGGGACCGGCTGGCGCTCGAGCTCCAGCCCGTTCGATGGGCGCTGCGGCTCAACCCGGAGGACGGCGCGCAGAGCATCTCGTCGTTATGCGTCGTCCGGGCCGCCGACGGTCGCTGGCTCGCGGGCCGTCGCGCCGGGTGGGTCGCCACCTGGGCGGGGCGCTGGGCGCTGGGCGCGGGCGGATCGGTCGAGCTCGACGAGAACCCGACGCGAACGCTCCGTCGCGAGCTACACGAGGAATGGTCGGTCGAGCCCGAGCAGATGACGGTGGAGGCGCTGCTGCGGTTGGAGAGCGACATGGTGCTCTTTGTCGGGCTCGCTTGGCTGCCCGAGGGTGCCGTGGTCACCCCGGACGCGGAGCACGACGAGTTCGCGTGGTGGCCGGCGAACGTCGAGGACTGGCCCCCCGAGGCCGACGATCCGCTCAGGCGCGTGGGCGCGCTGCTCGCGGCCTGACGACGCTCGTCATGGCACAGACGTGCGCCTGATCACCTTCCGACGGCTCGAGATCGTCTCGTTCTGCCATTCGATCATCTATCTCGCGCTGCTCGTTTGCGCCTTCATCGCGGCAAAGCCCCAGCCCGAGACGCTCATCCTCGGGCTGTCCCATGGCCTGCTGTGGATCGGGATGTCGCTCGTCTGCATCGCCGCCGCGCGCGCCCGCATCATTCCCTTCTGGCTGGCGGTGACCGTCGCCGTGATCGGCGGGCTCGGGCCGTTCGCGGGCAGCATCGGCTTCGTGGTGGCGGATCGGCGCCGCAGCCGCGCCGACAGGCATGGCGCCACGGTAGATTGAGCACGTGGCCACAGCCGCGGATCGGACGGACGAAGACGGGCTGGATGACCTCAGGCGCCTTGTCGTTGACGATCCGCTGCTGCGAGATCGCCTGGTGTCGACGTCTGACCGTGGTGCGTTCATCACCGAAGTCATCGATGTCGCGCAGGAGCGCGGGATCGAGCTGTCGGCCGAACAGGTGGTCGAGGGGCTTCGCGCCGCCAGGCGCCGGCGTCTGGAGCGATGGGTGTGACCGCGCCCGCGCACTCGCTGCAGGGGTGGACGCCGATCGCCGTGAAATGGGTTGACCGTCGACCCTTGATCCGGTGGTGCTTCACCGAGGGGATCGAGTTCACCGATCCATTCTTCGACCAAACCATCGATCGCTGCCTGCTCGATCCCTTTCGCCTCCTCTTCTGGCGTGAGAGCGACATCGGCTCCTTGGGCGAGCTCGCGGGAGCAAGTCCGGGGCTCGAGCCGGCCGGCTTCATCTTTCACGTATCGCGCTGCGGCTCGACGCTCCTGACCCAGATGTTGGCCAGGTTGACCACGTCGCTCGTGATGTCGGAGCCCGGTCCGATCGATGGGGTGCTGCGTGCCCAGATGTCACAGCCCGGAATTACCGACGGAGAGGTTGTCGACTGGCTGCGATGGATGGTGTCTGCCCTCGGACAGCGACGACGGGGAGCACAGGCTCACTTCGTCATCAAGCTCGACGCCTGGGCGATCCTCTTCTTTCGCCTGATCCGAACGGCGTTCCCCGACACCGCGTGCGTCTTCGTCTACCGAGACCCCGTGGAAGTGGTGGTCTCCCACCTCGGTCACCGCGGGTACCACATGATCCCTGGCACCCTCCCGCCGGCCTGGTTCGGACTCTCCCCACAGCAGGCGTACTCCGTGAGCGCCGAGGGTTATTGCGCTGCGGTGCTCGCCGCCCTGTGCAACAGCGCCCTCCATCTCGCGCGCGAGGGCCACCTGACGCTGATCCAGTACAGCACGCTGCCAGAGGCGGTGCCCGACAGCGTGGCGGCGCTGTTCGGGATTGACGTCGGACCCTCCGAACGAGCGGTGCTCGCCGGCGTGGCGCAGCGGAATGCCAAGAACCCGGCTGTCCCCTTCGTCGCCGATGCCCTAGACAAGCGACGGCGAGCGACGTCCGAGGTGCGTGCCGCCGTGGAGGCCCAGGTAGGCCCGGTGTACGAGTCACTCGAGACGCTCCGGCTGGATCGATCGTGATCATTCCTGACCGCGTGCTCCTGCCCTTGAGCTTTGACGCGCCGGCCCTGGCGGCCGAGGCGCTCGCGCTCCCCGCCGACGCGTGGGTCCCCCACTTCAACCAGACCATCTACGAGGGAGAGTGGACCGGGGTGGCGCTCAGGTCGGTCGGGGGCGTCGCGACACAGCTATATCCCGATCCGGCGGCCCAGGCCCCGTTCGCCGACACCGAGACACTCGAACGTTGCCCGGCTCACCGCCTCGCCCTGGATCAGTTCCGCTGCCCCCTGCTGGCCGCCCGGCTCCTCGCGCTGGCGCCCGGCGCGGTGATCAACGAGCACCGCGACTATCGCCTCGGCTGGCCGGACGGCGAGATCCGCGTGCACGTCCCGGTGCTCACCAGCCCGGACGTAGAGTTCGTGCTCGATGGCCGCCGGGTCGAGCTGGCCGTGGGCGAGCCCTGGTACCTCAACCTCAATCTCCCCCATCGGGTCGCCAACCGATCCTCGCAGAACCGGATCCACCTGGTGGTGGATTGCGTCGTGGACGAATGGCTCACGGAACTGATGGGCGAGGCGATCATCCGCGCCACGGCCGGCGTGGACTGAGGACAAGCCCGGTGGCGAGCGTCGGTCCGATCTCGCTGCGGCCCGCGACGGCCGACGACGAGCCGTTCCTATACAGCGTCTACGCGAGCACGCGCGTAGAGGAGCTCGCTGCGACGGCCTGGGCCGAGCCGGCGAAGGAGGCGTTCCTGCGCATGCAGTACGCCGCTCAACGCAGCGCCTACCGCGGAGGCCACCCCGCCGCGTCGTTCGACGTGATCCTCGTCGCGGAGCGGGCGGTCGGGCGACTGTATGTCGACCGCCTCCCTGATGTGATCCAGGTGATCGACATCGCGCTCTTGCCCGAGCATCGTGGTCACGGTGTCGGGACGCACCTGCTCGGGGCGCTGCTCGAAGAGGGCGCCGGGGGAGGGCGGCGTGTCAGCCTCAACCTAGAACGCTCCAACCGAGCCCGCGGGCTCTACGAGCGACTTGGGTTCCGGGTCGTGCACGGCGATGACGTCTACCTCGACCTCGAGTGGACGCCGGCGGCCGACGTTACGTGAACACGGCCTGGTAGAGCGCCCCGTCGGCGCCGGGAGCGAGGGGCACGAGGAAGATCTCCGATGTGCCGATCGTGTCGTGCTCGACGCGGTAGATCTGCTGAGGCAGGATCTCCTCGACGGGTCCGCGGAAGAGGATCGAGAACGGCTCGCCCACGCGTTACAGTTGAGATTCGGATGGCAGTAGATACGAGCACGGTGCAAATCGTGATGCCGGCGATGGGTGACTCCGTCGCCGAAGGCACGATCCTCGAGTGGCACAAGCAGGAAGGCGACCACGTCGAGGTCGACGAGACGGTCGTCGAGATCTCCACCGATAAGGTCGACGCCGAGGTTCCCGCCCCGGTGAACGGCACGATCGTCAGGATCTTTGCCGCCGAAGGCGAGACCGTCGAGGTAGGCGCGCCGCTGGCGGAGATATCCACCAACGGGCACGGGACTTCGGCCGGGACTTCGGCGCCCGCCGCGGTCCCCACGGAATCGGCGAAGCCGATTTCACCCGGGACTTCGGCGCTAGCCGAAGTCTCAATGGAATCGGCGAAGCCGATTTCACCTCTCCCCGTCTCCGCGGAATCACCCCCGGCCACACCCCAAGAGGCCCTCGCCGGGGCGGCCATCGAAGCCGAATCCGCCGCCACCGTCGAGGCCCTCACCGGCGAGGTCATCGAGATCGTCACCCCGACGGGCGGCGAGTCGGTGACCGAGGGCACGATCCTCGAATGGTCGGTCAAGGTCGGCGACGAGATCAAGGACGGCGACACGGTGGTCGAGATCTCCACCGATAAGGTCGACATGGAGCTCCCCGCCCCGGCGTCGGGCACGATCACCGAGATCCTCGCCGAGGCCGGCGAGACGGTGACCGTCGGCCAGGTCATCGCCCGGATGACGCCGAGCAGGGGTGCGCCCGCAGCACCGGGCGCGGAGGTATCGCCGGGATCGGCCCCACCCGCATCGCCGCCTCCGCCCGCCGGCGATACCTCCCCGATGTCGCCGGCATCGCAAGGTTCCGCCTCGCCGGGCGCGACCGGCGCCGGCGACATCGCGGCATCCCCCGTGGCGCGCCGCGTCGCGGCCGCCGACGGGATCGATCTCGCTCACGTCAAGGGCACCGCGCGCGGCGGCCGGATCACCAAGTCGGATGTGGTCCAAGCGGCCGAGGCCGCCTCCACTGCCGCGGCGGGCAACGGCGCCGGCGGCCACGGCGCCGCGACTACCACCGCCCATTCCCCCCTCAGGGGCGGTGCCGCTGCGCTCGCGCGCTACATGGACGAGAGCCTGCAGATTCCGACCGCAACCTCCCTCCGCACGCTCACGGTCACGGTCCTCGACCAGCGCCGGCGCCAGCTCAAGGAAGCCGGGCAGCGCATCTCCTTCACCCACCTGATCGCGTACGCCATCGCCGTCGCCGCCGGCGAGCAGATGCCGGTGATGGCACACCACTACGAGACCGTCGATGGCAAGCCCTATCGGACCGACGATGGCGCCGTCAACCTCGGCCTCGCCGTCGATGTCGAGAAGAAGGACGGCACGCGCACGCTGATGGTGCCGGTCATCCGGGATGCCGGACGCCTGGACTTCGGCGCTTTCCTCGCCGCCTATAACGCGCTCGTAGAGAAGGCGCGCACGAACACCCTGACCGCGGACGACCTCACGGGCGCCAACATCACGCTGACCAACCCAGGCGGCCTGGGCACGGTCGCCTCGGTGCCGCGGCTGATGGTCGGTCAGGGCACGATCCTCGCCACGGGTTCGATCGCCTACCCGGTCGGTCTCGGGAGCATCGGCGAGATGATCGGCGCCGAGAAGGTCATGACCATGACCTCGACCTACGACCACCGAATCATCCAGGGGGCAGAGTCCGGCCGGTTCCTCCAGCTCATCGAGTCCTACCTCCAGGGGGAGGAGAGCTTCTACGAGCGGGTGTCCGGCGACCTCGGAGTCGCGCTTCCCGCGCTCCCACCCCCACCGGCTCCCGCCGCGGCCGCAGGCGCCGCCTCGGCCCACGCCGCCGACGCACCCGCCACAGCCCTGACGACGACCGCCCCCGGCGAAGACCTGCTGCAGGCGGTCCAGGCGGCGACCTCGCTACTCAAGGCGCATCGGACCCACGGCCATCTCGCCGCCCATCTCGACCCGCTCGGCTCGGCCCCCGAGGGCGACCCGGCGCTCGACCCCGAGCACCTCGACCTAACCCCGGAGCTGATGGCGAAGATCCCCGCGCACGTCCTGCGCATGTACGTGCCCGGCGCCACCCTCGCCGACGCCCTGCCGCATCTGCGGGAGACCTACTGCGGCCCGATCGCCTACGAGATCGAGCACATCGCCTCGCACGAGCAGCGCCTGTGGCTGCGCGAGCGGATCGAGTCGGGCGAGTTCCGAGCGCCGCTGAGGACCGAGGAGCAGAAGGCCCTGCTGCGTCGTCTCACCGAGGTCGACGCGCTCGAGCGCTTCATGCACAAGGCCTATCTCGGCCAGAAGCAGTTCTCGATCGAGGGCCTCGACATGACGGTGCCGATGCTCGACGAGACGATCCAGCTTGCTGCCAGCCGCGGCGCGCGCGAGGTGGTGATCGGGATGGCTCACCGCGGACGCCTGAACGTCCTCGCCCACAACCTCGGCCGCCGCTACGACACCATCTTCGCCGAGTTCGAGGGCTCTTCGACGCTCGATCCCATCACCACGATTCCGCAGGGCGGGACCGGCGACGTCAAGTACCACCATGGCGCCCAAGGTTCCTACCTGCTCCAGAACGGCGAGTCGGTCATCGTCCGCCTCGAGTCGAACCCGAGCCACCTGGAGTTCGTCGGCCCGGTTGCGGCCGGCGCCACCCGCGCCGCGCAGACCACTCGCCAGGGGCCCCACGCCCACCTCGACACCAACGCCGCGGTCAACGTGATCCTCCACGGTGACGCGTCGTTCCCCGGCCAGGGCATCGTCGCCGAGACCTTCAACCTCCAGGCCCTCGACGGCTATACGGTGGGCGGGACCGTCCACCTGATCCAGAACAACCAGGTCGGCTTCACCACCGAGCCCGACGACGCCCGCTCGACGCGGTGGGCTTCGGACCTGGCCAAGGGCTACGACGTCCCCATCATCCACGTCAACGCCGACAATGTCGCCGCCTGCATCGCGGCCGTCCGCCTGGCCTTCGAGTTCCGCCAGCGCTTCGGGCACGACGTGCTCATCGACCTGATCGGCTACCGGCGCTTCGGACACAACGAGGCCGACGAGCCCGCCTACACCCAGCCCGAGATGTACGCGCGGATCAAGAAGCATCCGCCGGTGCGCGAGCTCTACGCACGCCAGCTCATCGACCAGGGGGTGGTCAGCGACGAGGAGACCACGGCGATGACCGACGAGGTGTGGGCCATCCTCACCGACGGGCACCAGAAGCTCAAGGCCCAGATCGCCGCCGCCAAGAACCTCGAGCACCACACCGGGGAGTACCAGCTCGACCGTACCGCCTCCCCCGAGGTGCAGACCGCGGTGTCCGAGACGCGGCTGAAGGTGCTCAACGAGGAGCTGCTCTCCGTTCCCGACGGCTTCACCGTCCATCCGAAGCTCGTCAAGCAGCTCGAACAGCGCCGCGATGCGCTGGGCGCCGAGGGAGGCATCACCTGGGCCCACGCCGAGTCGCTCGCCTTCGCATCGCTGCTCACCGAGGAAATCCCCATCCGCCTGACCGGCCAGGACGCCGAGCGCGGCACCTTCAGCCAGCGCCACCTCGTCCTCCACGATGCCAGGACGGGCCAGGAGCACTCCCCGATCCAGCACCTGCCGGGAGCGCTGGCGCCGATGGAGCTGCACAACTCCCCGCTGTCGGAGCAGGGCTGCCTCGGGTTCGAGTACGGCTATGCGCAGGAGGGGCCGGAGACCCTGGTGCTCTGGGAGGCCCAGTTCGGCGACTTCGTCAACGGCGCCCAGGTGATCATCGACCAGTTCATCACCCCGGGCCTGGCCAAGTGGGGTCAGACCTCGCGCCTCACCCTGCTCCTCCCCCACGGGTACGAGGGCTCAGGCCCCGAGCACTCCTCGGCGCGACTCGAGCGCTGGCTCCAGCTCGCGGCCGAAGGCAACATCCGCGTCGCCAACTGCACCACTCCGGCGCAGTACTTCCACCTGCTCCGACGCCAGGCTCGGGTGGCCAAGCAGCGACCCCTGTTCGTGATGACGCCCAAGAGCCTGCTCCGCCTCCCGCAGGCGCAGAGCAGCATCGACGAGCTCGCCTCCGGTCAGTTCCGTCCCGTGCTCGCCGAGCCCGGCGTCGATCCCGAGCAGGTCACCCGCCTGGTGCTGTGCTCGGGCAAGGTCTACTACGACCTCGCCGGCCACGCGGCTCGCGAGGACAACCCGGGCGTGGCGATCGGCCGCATCGAGCTCCTCTACCCGTTCCCCCAGAGCGAGATCCTGGCGCTGCTGGCCGGCTACCCGCGGCTCGAAGAGCTCGTCTGGGCCCAGGAGGAGCCGCGCAACATGGGCGCGCGCACGTATATGGCCCCGCGGCTCCTGCAGGTGATCCCGGACGAGATTCAGTTCGGCTACATCGGACGGCCCGAACGTGCCGCCTCGGGCGAGGGCTATCCCATCGCCCATGCCTCCGAACAGGGTCGCATCGTCTCGACCGCGCTAGACCTCTCCCAGCCCGTGTCGCAGTACCCGCGGAAGCTGCCGGGCGAGCGCTAGCGCAGCGGACGTACGGGAGTGCCAGCGGGCCTAGGCGGTTCCGGGCCGGCTGTCCCTCGGGCCATTCAAAGCACCCGAATCCTTGCTAAAGTTGCGCACCGCGGGGCGAAGTTGTGCCCGAGCGGTGGCCTTCATCGGGAACTTGAATAGCTTCGGCTGGGGGGCGTGCACGGATGCTGACGGACGTTTGGAGGGTATCCATGCACGAGACATTCGTCGTCCAACGGCGCGCCAGACCCACCGAGGAGATCAGGGCCTAAGGACGCGTCATGGCTGTCCTCGCAATCGTTCTCGGATCCTTCGCGGTCGCGCTCGTCGCGCACTCATTGTTCTCGGTGTCGATCATGCTCGACGCATGGGACGCGCCCGAGCGCCTGCGCGCGACGGGCGGGCCTGATGCTCTGTGCGAACCGCAGCTGAGTTTCACGGCGCTGCTGCCGGCGCGAGAAGAAGAACGGGTGATCGCCGACACCATCGCGCGAGTCTGGAATGCGAGCTACCCGCGGGATCTCCTCGAGATAATCGTCATCTGCCAGCGAGACGACGTCGGCACCATTGCTGCCGCATCGCGACAGATCAAGGCGCTCGGCGCCCAGACGGTCACGCTCGCGATCTACGACAAACCTCCCTTCAACAAGCCCCACGCCCTCGCCGTAGGGCACGCTGCCTCGTCGAACGAGGTAGTCGCGGTGTTCGATGCGGAGGACGACGTCGATCCTGAGATCTTCTCTTTGATCAACACGGTCATGCTGGAGCGGGGCGTAGGCGTGGTGCAGGGAGGAGTCCACCTGGTGAACTTCAGTGACCACTGGTTCTCGGTGTTCAACTGCCTGGAGTACTTCTTCTACTTCCGCAGCAGGATGCACTTCAACGCGCGCATGGGCCTGGTTCCGCTGGGCGGAACCACCGTGTTCATAAAGCGCGAGCTCGTGGACCGAGTCGGCGGCTGGGACGAACGGTGCCTGACCGAGGACGCCGACATCGGTATCAGGATCAGCGCGCTCGGCGAGCCGATCAGCGTCGTGTACGACAGTCGCCGGGTCACCCGGGAGGAGACGCCGCACTCGGTGCGCTCGTTCGTCAGGCAGAGGACCAGGTGGAACCAAGGCTTCCTGCAGATTCTCGGCCGGGGAGACTGGCGCCGGCTTCCGCGCTGGCGTCAGCGCGCCCTGGCGGTGTTCACTCTGTCGCAGCCGCTCCTCGACGCGCTCCTCATCGGGTACGTCGCGGTGATGCCTCTGTCGCTCATCTTCCTCCGGCTCCCGGTCCTGGCTGCGATTCTCACCTTGCTGCCGCTTTATGTCGTCGGGTTTCAGCTTCTTGCCAACCTCGTCGGGATCATCGTCTTCGCTCGCTGCTTCGGCGAGCGGGTCCCCAGGCGTGTGCTGCTGCGCATGCCGTTTACGTTCCTCCCCTATCAATGGTTGCTTGGCTACAGCGCGCTACGCGCCGTCGTGCGGCACGTCGTGGGGAGAGGCGAGTGGGAGAAGACCGAGCACGTAGGCGCTCACCGGCGGCTCGCGCGTAGCCCGGTCCTCCCCCAGCCCGCCGGTTTGCGGGCTCACTCGAGCTCGGTTCTGCAGGAGGAGCTTCGCAGGTGACCGGGATCTCGCTGCCCTTCGCGCGCGGGATTCCGAAGGTGTCAGCGCCGTGGGCACACGTTGCGGCGGACACGCTACGTCGTCGCCGGGTCTGGATCGCGGTGGCCCTGATGCTGGCGATCGTGGCCGTTGCCCACGGTTACAACATGCTCCACTACCCCTACCTCGAGGACGACGAGGGCACGTACTTCTCGCAGGCCTTCGCCGTCTTCCATCTCGGCAGGCTCGCGCCCGAGACATACATATACGACCACGCTCCGTTCGGATGGATTCAGATCGCCGTATGGCAGCTCCTGACCGACGGGGCGCGCTTCGGGTACGGGCTCGCCTCCGGCCGAGTGCTGATGTTGCTGTTTCAACTCGGCTCGGCGCTCCTCGTGTTCGGGATCGGCCGGCGAGTGACGGGAAAGGTCTGGGTGGGACTGCTGGCGGCCGCCCTCTCCTCGCTGCTCCCGTTCGGGATGCTCTATCAGCGGCGGATCCTTCTCGACAACATCGCCACGTTCTGGATCCTCGCAAGCTTCTACGCGCTCACGGGGCCGGCCACGCTTCGGCGCGTCTGGTTCAGCGCAGCCGCGCTGGCGGTGGCCGTCCTCTCGAAGGAGATCGCCATCGTGGCCTTTCCAACCATGGTGGTGCTGGTCTCGCGCCGGTCGTCGCCTGAGAACCGGCT
>Ga0302324_100013968_pt1 | contig 16236 bp, 12 predicted proteins | sample Palsa_T0_1_FD_201949 | JGI IMG/M metagenome (GOLD analysis project Ga0302324, IMG submission 201949) | Peat permafrost microbial communities from Stordalen Mire near Abisko, Sweden - Palsa_T0_1 | ecosystem: Environmental > Terrestrial > Soil > Palsa > Peat permafrost | place: Sweden: Abisko...
TACCACCACTGTTTCAAAATCGGGCACACTATAACCTTTGCCAGTCGTGCCCAATTTCTCGATGGTCGCAACCGATCCCTTCTCGGTCATTTCCAAACCGGCCAATCTGTGGAGCCAATGGATATTGACGCCAGCCTGCTGAAGCTTTCGCTCGAGCAGGTTCTCCAGGGCGCTTTGATCCAAGACCAGCGCGAAGGGAAATTCGCCCGGAAGCTCGGAAAGCCTCACTTCGGCCTGGCGCTTGCTTCCTTCGTAAAAACCGACAGTGGCAACGCGTTGGCCGAGTTTGATGGCCTCGTGGGCGAGGCCCGCCTGGTGCAGCACTTCAAGGGAGCGGGGATGAAGCGCGCAAGAGTAACTGTGTCCGGCCGTGCGGCATTCCTGATCGATGATTTGGGCGTTAATCCCGTCTTGCTTTAAGAGCAGCGCGGCCAGCATTCCGACGGGTCCCGCTCCGGTGACCAGAACCTCGGTTTGTGCAATGTTTGACATAGAAACCTTTCTGGCAACAAGATAATCCCGCGCCATGTGGGCGTCTGGCCATTTCTTGGCGGAGGCTTCGCATTATTTGCGGCGTTGAGGTTTCCTTATCTCAATGCGTCGGAGCATTTGCGGCCACACGCCCGAAGTCCAGCATGGCGGCGTCGAGAATCTGGGTCAGCGCCTGATTCCAGCCCTCGATGAGCGCGACCGCGGTCCGCGCTTTCAGCGGAATGTCGCTCGAGTATTCGCGTTGAAGAATAACCTTTCCGGGAGCACCGTTGCTGGCGTCAAAAAATACGAAGCGCATGGACAGGACCGCAGTCGGTTGTTCCGCTGGGCGGAAGTCGCCGTAAAGCTTGCCGACCTGGATCTCCACCAGCGTGTTGGGTTTGAGGGCGCTGCCGGCTTCGGTCACGGCGCTGAATCCACCGGCTTGGCGGAACCAACTGCTGATGGGCACGACCAATCCCTCCGCCGGATGCACCATAAATTCCGCATAGGGATCACGGTCATAGGAGAACTCGCCCGTGCGGTAAACAAAGGAGCGCCCCTCAAAAGGTTCCGCGACTTGCAGGGTTCGGATGCCGAGTACGCGGCTGCCTGTGGCGGCCTTGGGCGTGGCCGTAGACGGAAGCGCGAAGATGAACGATTGCCGGTCCAGGTGCGGACGCGCCAAGCATCCGGTCAAACAACAAAGGGCGACGTAAATAATGGTCCTCACGACGTTATAGATGAATATGAATCGTTATTTATTGGTGGGCTCAACCTCCTTCAGCCGGGGCGGAGGCTGACCAAAGATGAATCCGGCAGGATATTGTTTCAACTCGGAGATCATGTCATCGATATTTTGGATGGTCTGGTGGGCCTTGGCCAGCGTTTGATTCAAGGCGTCGAAATCAACGCTGGTCAATCCGGGTTCCAGTTTGCTGATCGTATCCTGCAATTGTTCCACCAGCACATCAGCATCTTTGCTCAATTTTTCCAACTGCATTTTTTTCACGGTGCCATCGGTGTCATCGATGAACCCGTCGAGTTTGCCAATGAACCCGTCGAGTTTGGTGATGCTGCCGTGCAGTTGCTGCAGGAGCTCGGTAGCGTTGGTGCTCAGGCTGGCAAAATCGACTTTCTCGACGCGCTCCAACACGCGGCCAACACCTTTCAGATCCGTTTGCGCCAAATCATTGAGGGCCGTGACATCGAGGTGGTCAAATCGACGCAGGGCTTTTTGCAACGAAACGAGCAACTCTCCGAACAAACCGGGCGCCGATGGGATAAAAGTGCGCTTGGGCGTCCAGGCAAATTTCATGGCCGGGTTTTCGGCTGGATCCAGGTATTCCAGCGAAATGATGCAGGTGCCGGTCACCCCCTGGGCTTTGAGACGGGCGCGCAAGCCGCGATCAATGGCGGCCTGAAGTAGCTCGCGCCACGCGCTGCCCAGCGGGGTCACGAAAGCATCATCCCTCATCTCAAAGACCACCACCACGCATCCCGGCTGGCTGTCCTTATATTCGTTCCAGGAAAAAGCAATGTGGGTGACCTTGCCCACTCGAACTCCGCGGAATTCAACGGCCGAACCAACCGAGAGCCCGCTCACATCGCCCGCCACATAAGTTTCAAACAGACTTTTCTTCTCGAAGGAACTCCAGGTGCCGAAGGCCAGAACCCCGATGGCGAGCAGGCCCAGCCCAAAAAGGGTGAACAGACCGAGTTTGAAATTGTTCGTTTTCGTGCTCATGGAATTCTAAGTCGGTTGAACCGAATGGCTGGCATCGGCTTCACGGTTAAAAAAGCGATGCACCCACGGATCAGTGGCGCCATCCCGGAGCGCGGCGGGTTTGCCCTCGGCAATAATGCCCTTCGCCGCACAGTCAATCATAATGACACGGTCCGCCACCGCAAAAATGCTCGCCAACTCATGGGACACAATGACGAAGGTGATGCCGAAATGGCGGGCTAATCCGGACACCAGCAGGTCGATCCCGGCCGACGTGATGGGATCCAATCCGGCCGAGGGTTCGTCCAGGAACAGGATTCCCGGATCCATGACCATGGCCCGGGCGATGGCGGCCCGTTTCTGCATGCCGCCGCTCAGTTCGGAAGGCATTTTGTTGGCCGCACCGCCCAGTCCCACCAATTTCAACTTGGCCAGGCAGACCAATTCCTTCAACGGTTCGGGCAACTCCGTAAACTCGTCCAGCGGCAGCCGCACATTCTCGAGCACGTTCATCGAGCCAAAAAGCGCGCCACTTTGATACATGACGCCAAAGTTGCGCAATATCCGCAACCGTTCCTCGCCCTCGGCCGCGACCAGGTTGCCGCCTTCGATCCACACTTCGCCCGACTGAGGCGGATTGAGCCCAATCATGGTCTTCATCAACGTGCTCTTGCCACAACCGGATTCGCCGAGAATGACGAAGACTTCGCCGCGTTTGACCTGGAAGTTGATCTTCTCGAGAATGACCCTCTCGCCGTAACCGATGCTCAGGTTCTTGACGGAAATCACGATGTCATCCGGCTCGTTCATGTTTTCAAGAAGTAAGTGATGGTGGAAAAACAGGCGTCGGCCACGATGATGAGAAGGAGGCTGGTCACGACCGCCCGGGTTGTTGACAGGCCGACAGCACTGGGCCCCTGTTCCGTTTGCAATCCGCGCCAGCACCCCACCCCGGAAACAATGATGCCGAAAACCAGGCTTTTTTCCATACCCACCGCCAGATCACCCAAACGAACGCTCACGGCCATTTGGTGAAGGATGAGCATGAGCGAAAAGCCCAGCCCCAGCATGACCAGCGCCCCGCCGATCATGCCCATGAGTACGGAGTAACAGGTCAGCAGCGGCGCCGCCAGAATGCCAGCCACGATGCGCGGCACGACCAGAAATCGAATGGGGCTGAGGCCCAAAGTTTCCAAGGCATTGAGTTCTTCGTTGACCTTCATGGTGCCAATCTCGGCGGCAAAGGCTGAAGCCGACCGGCCCGCCAGCAGGATGGCTGTCATCAGCGGCCCCATTTCGCGAACCATGACCACGGTGATGGTGTTGGCCACATAAATCTGGGCGCCAAAATCGGCCAAGCGTTGAGCCGACTCGAAGGCGATGATGAATCCGAGCAACAAGCTGACCAGCGACACAATGGGCACGGCATTGGCGCCCGCCAGTTCGAAGACGTGTCGAACTTCCGGCCAGCGCATGCGCTTTCGATTGACAAGCGAAGGGGGAAGGTTGGCGGCCAGGCCTCCTAAAAAGTCCACCTGGTCGCGCAAATCTCCCGCCAATTGCCGGGTCGCATGGCCCGCTTCCTCAATCAGCGGATGGCTCCGCGCTGGCTCCCGCGGGTGAAAGGCATCGTAATCTTGGACGGTGAATCCTTCAAATAGCCTCTGAAATCCCTCCGCCAACCCCACCACGGAGACCTTCGCGCCCGGCGTCATTTTGCCCATGTTCAGATACCGGAGCAGAGCAAAGCCGGCGCCCCCGCAGAAACTAACGCCGCTCACATCCACTTCGAGGATTTTGATGCCTGCGAGGCGCAAGCTTTGCTCCAGCCGGCGCCAGCAATCCACGACCGTGCGCGCGCTCAGGCGGCCCTTGAGCATCACGCGCGCCAGACCGTCCGGGCCCATCCGCACGTCAACTTCACATTCAGTTTGTGGGGATGTTGGCAACGTTTCCATGGGATTCTTTGCGGTCCAGTGGGAGCCGGACGCGGAAGCGGGTTTCACCGGGCTTGGATTCGAATTCAATTTCACCGCCATGCCGGTCGGCCACAATGCGGTTGCTGATGATCAGCCCAAGCCCGGTGCCGGAGCCGACGGCTTTGGTGGTGTAGAAAGGCTCGAACATGTGGGCCTGGACGTCCGGGGGGATGCCCGGACCGTTGTCCACGATTTCCACAACCAGTTGATTGTCCTCGTGGCATGTTCCAACGCAGATCTCGCCGGCGCCGTTGACCGCATCAATGGCGTTGTCAATGAGATTTGTCCACACCTGGTTGAGTTCGCTGCCGTAGGCCATGAGGCGCGGAATGGAGCGGTCGAACGCCCGGTTGAGAGTGACGTTCTTCAATTTGTGGCCCAGCATGGTCAGGGTGCTCTCGATGCCCTCGTGAATGTCCACTTCCTGCATCGGCGATTGGCCCATGTAAGAGTAGGCCTTCATGGCTTTGACCAATTCGGCGATACGCCCGGTGCTCTGCTCCACCTGGCACAGCAACAACTTCAAATTCAATCGCGCTTCCAGCCAGCCCAGGGCATCCGCGTGGCTTTCGGCCGGAAGTTTGCCCACCAACTTCTCCAGCCATGAAGTATCCACATCGGCGCTGACGAATGTTGGAGCCAGCTCCCACGCCGTCGCCACGCCTCGGGAACTGAGCCAGTTCGCGGTGCTCTCTTCGCGATCACTGCGCGCCAGGTGGTCGAGCTTGGGAGCTTGCGCGATTCGGGCCGAAGCTTCTTCCGAAGCGGCCAGCAAGAAATCCCAAGCGTCATAGTCGAGAGACTGTGAGAGCGGGCAGAGGAGGTCTTGCAGTTTGTCCGTGGTCTGCTGCAGATGCGCGGACGCGCGCTGCGCCGCCGCGGCCGGATTGTTCAATTCGTGCGCGAGGCCCGCCGCCATGGTGCCGAGCGAGGCCAGCTTCTCGCGTTGTTGGGAGTAACCCTCCAGGTTGCGCATCTTGCTGGCGGCGGATTGAAACACGGCTCGCGCTACTGAGCGGCATAAGCTCAACATCCGCCAGAAATTGTCCTCGTTAAGCCGGAAAAGACGGACGGGTTTGGACACACGAGCCGAGGATGGCCATGGAATATCCAATAGCAACGTCAGCTCACCCGTGTAAGACCCGGGCTTGATCGCGGCCATCAGCACAGTCTGATTGTCATAGTCGCGCACGATTCGGACTTCGCCTTCGAGCACAACAAAGAAGTAAGGGTAACGGTCGCCGTCGGCCACCAGCATGGTTTGCGCTGGCACGTCAAGCACTTCGCCTGGCCCGAGGCAATCCAGCACTTGCTCCTCCGTCAGACCGGCGAAGAGCGGAGAAGCACGGAGTTGTTGGAGAATCGCAGAGTCCATGATTATAAAAGGTCCAGATATTCGTGGACAAGTTTGACGGCCATGGCCCCTTCGCCGACACCCGAAGTGACGCCCTTGGCGGATCGATGGCGGACGTCACCGGCCACGAATATGCCCGGCACACTGGTCTCAAGATAAAACGGATCGCGCTCCGCCGTCCATCCGGCCGGGCGCCGCCCTTCACGCATCAAGTGCTGGCCGGAGATCAGGTAGCCCTGCTCATCCCGCTCCACCACGCCCGCCAACCAATCCGTGCAGGGCACGGCGCCCGCGTAGATCAGCAGCGCGCTGGCAGACACGGTTTCCTGCACACACGTTTTGCTGTCAATGATGGTGATGGTTTCGCACCGGTCCGCGCCTCCCACCGCCACGACGCAGGAGTTAAATCGCAGGGCGATGTTTTTGGTGGCGGCGATTTGGTTTTCCAGGTATTGGGACATGGTGGCGGCGAGGCAGCCGCCGCGCACCAGCATGGTGACTTGCCGGGCGAATTTGGAAAAATACATCGCGGCCTGGCCGGCGGAGTTGGCGCCGCCCACGATGTAAATATCGCCGTCGCGATAAGAAAAGGCCTGGGACATGGGTGCATAGTAATAGACGCCGGCGCCATTCAGCTTGTCCAACCCCGGCACCTCCAGCTTTCTAAAAGCGATCCCAGTGGCGATCAGAAGCGCCCGGCAGCCAATCTCCACCCCGTCTTCCAGTGTCAGAACGCGGGCTGGTCCTTCGATGCGCACCTTTTTGACCTGCTGCGGCGCGAGAATTTCCACCCCGAACCGCCGCGCCTGCGCCACCGCGCGCCGCGCCAGATCCGAACCGCTCAGCCCCACGGGAAAGCCAAGATAATTTTCAATGCGGGAACTTCGTCCGGCCTGCCCGCCAGGAGCCTCGCGCTCGACCAGCAGGGTGTGCAAGCCATCGGCCGCCCCATAAACAGCGGCCGCCAGTCCCGCCGGTCCCGCGCCCACGACGACCAGGTCGTAGAACGGGAACTCCGCCTTGGTTTTCAATCCCAGTTTCCGGGCCATCTCCGAAATGGGCGGGTTGCTCAGGAATGAGCCGTCGGCAAAGACCACCATCGGCAGCGACGAAATCCCGGCTCCCGTCGTGCTGAGAAGTTGCTTGGCCGACTCGTCGATTTCCACGTTGAGCCATTGGTGCGGCACAAAATTCCGTCCCAAAAAATCGCGAATCTCATTGGACTGCGGCGACCAGCGGTGCCCGATAACTCGCACGCCTTCAAAGACCGGATGATACCCGGCCTGCCAATCGTCCAGCAAATCATCGATCACTCCGTAGAGGCGCTCCTCCGGCGGATCCCATGGTTTCATCAGGTAATGATCGATCTGCACGCTGTTGATGGCACGAATGGCCGCATCGGTGTCCGCGTAGGCTGTCAATAAGGCGCGCTTGGCCTCCGGGTAGAGCACAATCGCTTTTTCCAAAAACTCCACGCCGGACATGCGCGGCATTCTTTGGTCCACTAGAAAGAGCGCCACGATTTCATTGCGCAGCTTCAATTGCTGGACGGCTTCGAAGGCCGAAGCGCCGGAGTCCGCCGAGATGACCCTGTAGCGGTCGCCATATTGGCGGCGCAAATCCCGTTCGACGGCGCGCAACACGTCCGGGTCATCGTCCACTGTCCAGATCACAGGCTTAGGCATAATCGTGTTTACTCCTTTTCCAGCGGCTTGGTCAACAATGGTTCGGCCAGCCAGGCGTCGGTTGGAACCTGCGCCACACCGGGATAAGCGGTGTAAGCCACCAAATTCGCCAGATTGACCACGCCGATGCCGCCGCCGCGCAGGCGCATGTGGAATCCGCCCTTGGCCAAGAGGAATTGCATAAAGGACTGGTTCTCCGCCGGCAGTTTGACTGGAAATTCGGTCATCAGAAAGAGGGACGTTCCTCCCACCATGCGCAGCTTGAGAAAGGACACCAAGAGATCGCCGACGGGTGTCGGCTGCTCCCTCTTGGCCATCAGTTGCGGTTCATCCAGATGCGCGTGTTTCTTGAATTCGGCTTCCGACAATTCGACGACGTCGGCGTAGCCGCCAGGGAACTGCCAGCACTCATAAGTTTCCTGAATGAAGTCCACTTGTAGAATCTGGGAGGCGACAAATACGGTCTTGAAATGTTCGCCTGCCAGGACCAGGCGTGGCTGGGAGAACAAATGCGCGGGTTCGACGCGATCCCAGATGGCCTGGGCTTCGGCTTGGTCCTTTGCCGCAAAGGACTCAAGCGAACCGTCCGTCGAGTGAACACGGATAACGAAGGCGGGCTGGCGCGACTTCGCGCGGGCATTTGTTTTCATAGATGTCTTTTTCTTTGCATGGCATCGTGTTGTGAGATCTCGGTCGGGAAAGCTTTCACTGTTTTGGTTCCCCGCTCACCGCATTGGTGCCCAGGGCGTCCTTCGCTCCGACATCTCCCAATTCCGTCGGGAACTTGCGCTCGCGCCAGGCATCGATGCCTCCCAGCAAGGGCCGGACGTGGGTGATGCCCTTGCGCTTGAGCAGTAATGCCAGGCGCGCGCTGCTGACCTCGTTCGGGCAGGAGCAGTATATAATAATCTCGCGGTCACGGGGAATCTCCTGTTGGCGGCGCCCCATTTCATCCACGGTGGTGTGGCGCGCGCCGCGGATCATGTACGGATTCTCCGTGAGTTCCGCGGAAGATCGCAAATCGAGAATAAGGAGGTGTTCGCCCGCCTCCTGTTTTTTCATCAATTCATCCACGGTAATCCGCGCCACACGCAAATCGCGCAAGAGGCGATTACGTTGAAAATACTTGTAACCGACGTAAAGCGCAACGAATGCCACCACCAAGGCCAGGGCGCCGCCCCCCAAACTGCCAAAGGCAGCGATGATCTGGTTCAATTGGTGTCCGAAAAGGACGCCCAAAAGCACAAACCCTCCCACGTAGAGCACCGCACCCATGCCATCGAAGAAAAGAAATCGAGTGAGCTTGACGCCGGAACTGCCGGCCAAGGGCGGCGCCACGGTGCTCAAGCCCGGCACGAACTTCGCCACCACCAGGCCCCGCATCCCGTAGCTCGAAAACATCTCCTGCGTCCGGCGGACGCATGAGTCCGGCTCCAGCGAGATGCGGCACAGCAGCCCCAACACGCGGTGGCCGCTGCGGCGCCCCAGATAGAACCAGATCGAGTCCGCCATCATGCAGGCTAGAAAGCTCACGCTCAGGACCAGCCACGCGCTCAACCTGCCGCTTGCGCTGAGAGCTCCCGCCGCCAACAGCCACGGCACGGCGGGCAACGGCAGGCCGATCTGCTCCAGGAAGACGACCGAAAATAAAACGGGTCCGCCGTGGCTTAACAGAAATCGCGTGATCTCATTCATCGTTTCGTCATGCGTCAGTCATAGCTGGTAGGGCCGGACTCCGTCGAGCCGAAACGTGTTTCCTTGGGGAAAAATCACGGCTTGACAGAGTCTCCGACCTTTCCCCGGCGTCACGGACGCATGACATCGTCTCCTCCTTTCCGCCCTTCGTCATTCCAACCGCCGCCAAGCGCTTTGAAGAGGGAGACGACGGCAAGCTGTTGATCGCGCCGGGTGCCGGCCAGATTGAGTTGGGCCGGGAAAAGCTGTTGCTGAGCTTCGAGAACTTCGTAATAACTGGCTTTGCCGGCAATATAGCGTTCGGTGGAAAGCTTGACCGCCTTCTCCAGGGCGGCCACTTCGCGCGCCTGCTGTTCCCGGATTTCGGCCAGCCTTTCGCGCTGGAGCAAGGCATCGGACACGTCGCGCAACGCGGCCAGCGCCGTTTGCTGGAATTGCAGCCGCGCCTGGTCGCGGGCGGCTTTGGCCTGGCGATATTGGCCCACGAGGCGGCCGCCTTCGAAAATCGGACCGGAGGCCTGGGCGGTCAGGCTCCAGGCATTGGCGCCGCCCAAAGTGAAGGCGGACAATTGCGGGCTGACCTTGCCCAGGAACGCAGTCAAACCTATCTCTGGAAAAAACTCCGCCACCGCCACGCCGATTTGGGCGTTGGCCGAGCGCAGCAGTTGCTCGGCTTCGCGCACATCCGGCCGGCGCTCCAATAAAGCGGAGGGCAGTCCCGCCGGAACTTCCGGCGGCAGCGCCACGCCGGCCGGTCCGGGGCGGTTAATGGGCCCGGGCGGGCGCCCGAGCAACAGGCACAGCTCATTTTCGGCAAAGGAAATCTGATCTTCGAGGATCGGAATGGCGGCCATCGCATCCGCCAGGGCCGCCTCGGCGCGCGAGCTTTCCAAGTCGGAGGCCGCGCCGCCTTCCGCGCGCTGCGTGAAGATTTGCAGACTTTCGCCAAACGAATTCGTGGTGCGCCGGGTGATTGCCACCGCCTCGTCCAACTCCAGCAATTGGAAGTAATCCGACGCCACATTGCTCAGCAACGTCAAGCGGACGCCATGCCGGGCCTCGGCCGAGGCCAGGAATTGCGCGCGAGCGGACTCGTTCAGACGGCGGACGCGCCCCCACAGGTCCACTTCCCAAAACGTGTTCAGCGTGGTGGCCGCGGAACTGAGCATCCCTCCGTTGTTCGGATATTCCGTGCCGAACACATCATTTCGCCCTCGACTGACCACGCCGTTGTAGTTCAGGTTCGGCACGAACTGCGCTCTGGCCTGCTGGGCAACAGCCCGGGCCTGCTCCACGCGCGCGAAAGCGATGCGCAGATCGTAATTGTTGGTGAAGGCTTCACGGATCAACGCCCGCAAAGTGTCATCCTGGTAAACCCGCCACCAAGCCAAATCGGCAAACGAAGCGTTCGTGACTGCGTTGTCGCCGCGAAAGGCGGCAGGCGAATCGACGGCCGGGCGCTGGTAATTGGGGCCGACGGCGCAACCCGCCAGGGCGGCCAGAGCCAGCACAAAGCGGCAAACAAGGATGGTCTGCCGTCGTTCGCTCATGAACCGGTTTCTCCCGTAGCAGGTTCAGCCAAACTCACCGCAGGTTTCGGCTCCGCCCGACGCCGGCTGGCAATATTTTCGACCACGTAGAACGTGACCGGAATGAGGCAGACGGCCACGCAGGTCGCTGCCAACATGCCGCCTACTACCACCGTGCCAAGGATGCGCCGCGACACCGCCCCCGCCCCGGTGGCGAACCACAATGGCAGGGAGCCGAAAATAAAAGCGAAGGAAGTCATTAAAATCGGCCGCAGGCGAAGCCGCGCGCCGGTCAAGGTGGCGTCGATCAGCGGTTTGCCCTTCTCGTATTCCAGCCGCGCGAATTCAACAATCAGGATGGCGTTCTTGGCCGCCAGGCCGATGAGCATGACCAGCCCGATCTGCGCAAAAACATTGTTGACCATGTGCCGCGACAAGAGCGCGGCAAAAGCGCCGCACACCGCAATGGGAGTTCCCAGCAGAACGCTGAAAGGCAGCGACCAACTTTCATAAAGCGCCGCCAGGATCAAAAAGACGAAAAGAAAAGAGAGAGAGAAGATCGCCGCCGGCGAAATGCCTTGAGCCGCCTTCTGCTCCTGAAAGGACATGCCGATGTAGTCGTAACCCATCTCCGCGGGCATGGTCTGCGCGAAAACTTCCTCCAGCGCTTTGGTGGCCTGGGCGGAACTATAACCGGGCGCCGCCGTGCCGTTGAGCTGCGCCGAACGATACAGATTGTAGCGCATGGTGAATTCCGGTCCGGACATCTCCTTGGTGGAGGTCAGCGCGGACATGGGAATGGATTCGCCGTCGTGGTTGCGCACGTAAAAGAGGCCCAGGTTTTCGGCGCGAGTTCGGTAATCGCCTTCGGCTTCAACATAGACCTGCCACTGCCGCCCAAAGCGGTTGAAATAGTTGACGAAATAACCGCCCATGAAAGTTTGCAGGGTCTTGTACACCTCCGCCAGGTCCACTCCTTGCTTAAAAACTCGATCGCGATCCACATCCACGTAAAGTTGCGGCACGCTCGGCAAAAAAGTGGTGTTGATGCTGGCAATTTCGGGACGCTTCCTCGCCTCCTCCATATACTTGGCGACGTTGCCGGCGAGAAACGGGATGTCTTTGCCGCTGCGATCCTCCAGAACCATGGTGAATCCGCCGGCGGTGCCGACCCCGGCGATGGCGGGCGGCGGGAAGGCAAAGGCAACGGCAGCGGGCACGCGGGAAAGTTTCCTGGACAAGTTCGCCTTGATGGCTGGATAACTCTCCTCCGGTTTGGTGCGCTTGCCCCAGTCCTTGAGGCTCACCCAAAAAGTCGCGCTGTAGGTGTTGCGCGTAAAGCTCAGCAGGTCGAAGCCAGCCACCGTTGTGCAACTTTCCACGCCAGGGGTGGACAGCACCATCTCTTCCACCTGGTGACAAACCGCCACGGTGCGGTCCATCGAAGCCGCGAACGGGAGTTTCACGCTGACATAGAGAAACCCCTGGTCTTCTTCCGGCAGGAAGCCGGTTGGGAGAGTCTTGCCCGACCAACCGGCGGCCACCGCCACCAGGCCAAGGAACAGCAGGCTGAGAGCGGATTTCCGAATCAAGGCCCGGCAAATGCCGACGTATCCGTCCGTCAGCCGGCTGTAACCACGATTGAACCAATTAAAAAACCAGCCCAGCGGGCCTTTCGCTTCTTGTTTTGGCCGCAGCAACAGCGCCGACAAGGCCGGGCTGAGCGTCAGAGCGTTGAAGGCGGAGATGAGCACGGAGATGGCGATGGTGACGGCGAATTGCTGATAGAGCCGGCCCGTAATGCCGGGAATAAACACGGTGGGCAGAAAGACGGCCGACAAGATAAGCGCGATCGCAGCCACAGGACCCGAGACTTCCTCCATCGCTTTCAAGGTGGCATCTTTGGGCGACATTCCCTCTCCGATGTGGTGTTCAACCGCTTCCACAACCACAATGGCATCATCCACCACCAGGCCGATCGCCAGAACCAAACCGAATAACGAAAGTGTATTGATGGAGAAACCCAGCAATGGGAAAAGCGCGAACGTCCCAACCAGTGACACCGGCACGGCAAACAAAGGGATCAAGGCCGCCCGCCAGCCTTGCAGGAAAATAAAAACCACCAGCATAACCAGCCCCAGCGCCTCCCAAAAAGTCTTCTCGATCTCGCTAATCCCTTCGGTCACCGATTTCGTGGTGTCAATCGGGACTTGGAAGTCCATGTCAGACGGGAAGCGGGTCTTCAATTCCTCCATGAGTTTCTTGACGCCTTTGGCGGCCTCGATGGCGTTGGAGTTGGGCAGTTGAAACAAGGCCAAAATGGCCGAGGGTTTGCTATCGTAACGGCCCACGACGTCATAATCCGCGGCGCTTAATTCTATGCGCGCCACGTCCCTTAAACGCACGATCGCCCCATCCGGCGTGGCGCGGAGAACGATGCTGCCAAATTGGTCTTCCGTCGTGAGCCGGCCTTGCGCCAGCACGGTATAGGTGAATTCTTGTCCGGGCGGCGTGGGTCGCCCGCCAATTTTGCCGGCCGGATTGACGGCGTTTTGTTTTTGGACAGCGCTAATGATCTCCGGGACGGTGATATTGAGCTTGGCCAATTGGTCTGGTTTGACCCAAATCCTCATGGCGTACTGACCGGCGCCGAAAATCGTCACCGAGGAAACGCCCACCACCCGGCTCAGCGGATCGCTCAAATTGATATAGGCGTAATTGGCCAGAAACTCAGCGCCGTGTGTGCCCTTGGGCGAATTGAGCGAGAGGATCATGAACGGGGCGGAGAGGGATTTTTGCACCGTGACGCCGTAGTTTTGCACGTCGAGCGGCAATTGGGATTGCGCCTGGGCGTAGCGCAACTGGGTCAGAACCTGATCGATATTCGGGTCCGTCGGGAGATCGAAGTTGACGAACAACCGCATCAAACCGTTGTTGGCATTGACCGAGTACATGTAGTTCATGTTGTCCACGCCGCTCATCTGTTGCTCGATGGGCGTGGCGACGGATTGCTCGATGGTCTGCGCGTCGGCGCCGACGTAGTCCGCCTGAATGAAGATTTCAGGCGGCACCACCTTGGGAAATTGCGCGATGGGCAAGGCGACCATCGTGACCAGTCCGACGATGACCATGATAATGGAAATCACCATGGCGACGATGGGACGGTTGATGAAGAATTTGGACATGCTCTAGCGGCTGGCCGACCCCTGGGCTGCTTGGACGGTCTCCGGCACAAAATTGGTCGGGCTGACCAGCGTTCCCTCGCGAATTTTTTGCAGGCCTTCGACCACCACGCGCTGGTCAGGCTCAAGGCCTTTCTCGATGATCCAGAGGCTGCCGCTGCGTTCGCCGACGCGCACGGGCTGAATGTGGACTTTGTTGTCGGAGTCCACGACGTCCACCTGAAAGGCGCCTTGCAACTCCGAGACGGCGCGTTGCGGCACCAGCAAGGCGCCATGTTGCGTATCGAATTTCACCCGGACGCGCACGAATTGGCCGGGACGCAGCGCCGCGTCGGGATTCTTAAAGCGCGCTTCCAGCCTGAGCGCTCCGGTGGTGGCTCCGATCTGCCGATCCGGCGCGAAAATGTTGCCGGCTTGGGGATAGATCGTTCCATCGGCCAGAATCAGTTGCACCTCCAACTTCTTGAGACGCTCCGCGCGGTCAATTTCGGTGGAGAACAACTTGGCGAAGTTGATGTAAGCCTGCTCCGTGACATTGTAGTAGGCCTTGATGGGGTCGATGGTCGAGACCGTGGTCAGTTCGCCGGTGCTGGGCCCGACCAGATCGCCGATCTGTCCTTTGGCGATGCTGGCGATGCCGTCGATGGGCGAAATGATCTTGGTGAAGCCCAGATTCAACGCCGCTTGCTCCACTTGGGCTTTGGCCGACAACACCGCCGCCTTGGCTTCCAGATTGGCCTGCACGGCGTCGTCGTACTCCTCCTGGCTGATGGCTCTGTCCTTGACCAGCGGGGCATAGCGTTTGACGTCCAATTCGGTCTTGCCGAGCCGGGCTTCGGCTTGGGCCAGTTGGCCGTTGGCCTGGTCGAGCGCCGCTTGGAAGGGACGCGGGTCGATCTGAAAAAGCAGGTCGCCTTTTTTGATCGCGTCGCCTTCCCGGTAATCTTGCGTCAATAAATAACCGGTGACTTGCGCCCGAATGGTGGCGTTGACCAACCCATCCAGCGTGCCGATCCACTCGTGATAAATCGGCACATCAGCCTTGGTGACGGGCGCGACTTCCACGATTGGAGGCGGTGGCGCCGCGCGCGGCTTCTCCTTGCAGCCTGCTAAGCAGAGCAAGGCAGTGCCCGCCAGGAGTAGCTCCACTTCAACGTTGTGCAATGGGTTCATGGCATCCAGAACCAGGCTCTACTTTTCCGCCTGGGTATGGGCCTCGACAAACCAAAGCCATTTATCGATGCCGCGCGAAACTTCGGTGAAAATATCGGACGTGTCCGCGTCCCCCAATTCATCTGCTTGATCGATGGTATTGCGCGCCTCATGTCCAAAGGTGGACAGCGCCTTGGCCACCGCTTCCACGTGGGCCTGGCCATCGGCAATATCGAGCGGATACTCCTCCAGGCGCGACCGCGCCGCGGCCGAACGCGCCGTCCCCTCGGCAATGCCGCCCAATTGCACGATTCGTTCGGCGATTAAATCCACGTACGATTCCACCGCCTCGTCAATCTGGTCGAAGAGTTCATGCAGGCCGATAAAGTGCGGGCCTTTGACGTTCCAATGGGCCTGCTTCATCTGCGTTTGCAAATCCACCGCGTCGGCCAGACGCTGGTTCAGCAGTACGCAAACTTCCGCCCGGCGAGGTTGTGGGATGTCGTTTTCGGTTTCATACATTTTGGGTGGAGTGACAGCATTCCTGGTCGATGTTTTCATATAGTTATGTCTCTTTCTTTCATTTGTTCAGCAGGCGAAGCACTCGCAGCCGAGGCCCTCAGATCCGGCACGCCGGTAGAGAGACATTCGGCCGCCAACCGGAAGGTTGACGCAGTTTGTAACCGCATCCCTCCCAGCCGCACTCCGCGTTGTGTTGTTTGGGTTCCGACGGCGCGCCGGCCCGCGCAGTTTTGCGGGCGCCCAACGGCGCGCCATAGCCGCCAAAGTACTGACTGGTAACCACTCCGGCAATACCGGAATTGACGGCGGAGCATGAGACGCGAACTCGTTCGTCGCGTGGACAACGTTTCCGCCTACGACGGCCATACAGATTCTATGCCCTTGATCTCTCTTCCGCAACCGCAAAATAAAAGTCGGTGTATTCGGTCAGTCACAGGTGGTAAGGACGGCTCGCCGAGCCGTCCGCGGGTGGTTCTTGCCAAAGCGGTCGCCTCGGCGAGGCGACCCAGTCCTCGACCGGCCGTCACTGACCCACTACACGACTTCATCTGCGACGGAAGATAAATTGGCGGTCGCGCAATTGCAGCAATTCAGCCTTTTGCGTTTGCGCAAATTCATCCACCGCTTTCTTGACACCGTCTTTCCACCATTGGCCATCCACGTAGTCGTCGCCGGCCAGCAAGCCCCCTGCTTTGGTTTTGCGAAAGGACAATTCGATATCCTTTTTGACGTACTCGTACATATGATTGCCATCGATATAAACCCAGTCGAAAAATTCGTCCGGAAACTGGCCCAGAACATCGGCGGAAAAACCGCGATGAATCTTCACTTGCTCCCGGCGGATTTGCGCATCGAACCTGGCGCGGACGGCCGCATAATGCCGGTCCATTTCACTCTGGCCGTCTTTGGCCATGCCCCCGTACCAGGCGAATTTATAGACG